>FWPV01007324.1_pt1 | contig 20163 bp, 13 predicted proteins | sample 2228371 | NCBI WGS metagenome assembly FWPV01 (sample SAMEA103939776, study PRJEB20133) | metagenome | reverse complement strand
AGATTAATTATTTTGGTTGCTTAATAAAACCTTACTAAACCACCCTTCCGTTTCTTATATATCCCCCTAAAAAAGTCAAGAGCCTTTTCCACTTCCCACCTTCTCTTTTAGGTGGGTGATCCGAGAGAGGAAGTTCACCCTGTCACCCTCAATCTGAAAACCCATCGCCAATTATGATTGGCAATAAATTATATGTAAATTTTATTGATAATTTATATCTTTTGTGCTATCTTTCTATTTGAGGTTGAAGAAAATGGCTAAGGTTATGATATCATTGCCTGATGATTTTTTAACTGAGATTGACAAAGCAGCAAAATCCGAGGCCCGCACCCGTAGCGAATTTATTCGGGAGGCTCTGAGGGAGTATCTCCGGGGAGAAAAACGATCCAAAAAACCCATCGACAATCCACGGATTCGAGAAGCCTTTCAAAAGCTACGTTCTTTGAATTGGAAGGAAAAATTTGACTCAACCGAGATCATTAGAACAATGCGTGATAGCAGGTATTCTGAATGAACCCTTATGTTGTTGACTCCTCCGTTGTTTTTAAATGGTACCGGCAGCCAGGCGATGAAGCCTATGTGGAACAGGCAGTTTCGGTTCTTCAACATTATCTTGAAGGGAATATTGAGATCCATGTACCGGACCTTCTTTTTTATGAATTAGGGAATATCCTCCGGTTCAAAGAAATTTTTTCCTCCAAAGATGGACTTACTATATTGAAGGAAACTTTTGCACTTGACCTTCAGATATATCCCCTCACTCTCTCTCTTGCTGAAGAAGCTTATCCACTTGCCCGGGAATATCAGATTACCTTTTATGATGCATCGTTTCTGGCTCTTTCCAATCTGCTTCAGGCTTCGTTCGTGACCGCTGATCAGAAACTCTATGGAAAGATAAAAAATCTTTCGACCGTAATATTTCTTGGCAATATCTCATAACAAGGAGGCTACCCCCTGGATTCTATTCTGATCCAGAAACAATATGCCCATCCCCCTCCTCTAACCCCTCAGCCAGTATTATCAAGAGAATTCTGCCTTCACCTAACAATGACAGACTCGGTCAGTGGTACTCGACTTTTACAAGCCTACTTCTACGTTCACGTAAGTTATGACCCGGGTAGTCGCTTACCCCGATACTCGGGGCTTTGTCGATGGGCTTCAGAAGATAACGTTTCCCTGCCTACCGCTGGCATGACGGGACTTCCACCCGTTAGATTGTGCTACCCTTCGCCGGGCACGCTCAACTTTTTTATGGATGACCCCAGGTTTTAAACCTTATTTATAAATAAGGTTCTTCGCGTAAGTGAGTGGGTTATTTTAGCCTTTTTTCACCCCCTAGTTAAAGAGATTTCTCTTTTTTTTCCCCTCTTTGACAATGAGATTTCTCTTTTTTCCCCTCTTTGACAAAGAGGGGTGAGGGGAGATTTTATTAATCATATCCAGCTCCATATTCTTGCCATCACTCCATCTATATTCTCAAAAAGATCCCTGTCTGAAAACCTTAGAACCCTTAATCCCATCTCTCTTAAATCATTGTCTCTTGCCCTATCCTTAACCTTACCCACTCATAAGGAAGCATTGGTTCTTAAAATCCCCCCTCGCCCCCCTTTTCCAAAGGGGGGAGTGTTTTGTTGCCCCTTTTCCAAAGGGGGGAGTGTTTTGGTGCCCCTTTTTCAAAGGGGGATGTTTATGGGGCCCTCTGCCAATTGGGGGAAGTTATAGTTGTCCTTTTTAAGGAAATCATAAGACCAATACCAATATTTTCAAAATGTCTTTACCCACTCACTTCCACGAAGACCCTGTAAAATTTTATAATTGGGTATCATTAGGGCCATAAGGGATAACCGCTTAGTACTCAATGGCCTCTACACTTCTTCTCTCTCCTGTCCCCTTCTGTCAATGGGTGACCCGATTCGATTCTATGGGTTCAAATTCAATTTTCAGGGATTTGGCCTGCATAAAAGTAATCGCTCAGTCTAACGGGGAAATTTAATTCACCCGATCTTCCTCACGCTTCAGTGACGCATTACGCATAAAGGGTTTTTTTATTTTGACTTTCTCATTCAAATTTGGTAATCAATTAAGGAAATTTCTCACTCTCTAATTCAATTTTTGAACATTTATATGTTTTATGACCACTTATATTCACAAAGGTGATGGTCATTTTATAGATATCGAAAGTGAACTATTGCAAAAAATTTCAGGGGGGGATGAGGAGGCCTTCAGACAATTATATGATGTAACCCATCGAAAGGTTTATTTTTTTCTTTATCGGTTACTTGGAAGGAAGCCAATCACTGAAGATGTTTTAGTTGAAACCTACACAGAAGTCTGGAAGGGTGCAAAGAAATTTAAAGGTAAATCAAGGGTCCTCACCTGGATCATTGGTATTGCAAGAAACCTGGCCATGAACGAATTAAGAAGGGAAAGAAGGCATGAGGATATAGATGATTTTCAGGACCTTTCGAATGGATCTCAACCAGACGGGGAGCCCTTAGATAGAAAGAGGTTGATTAAAAAGGCTATGCTCAATCTCACCCTAAAGCATAGGGAGGTGTTAGACCTCGTTTTTTTTCACGACTTGACTTATCAGGAGGTTTCAGAGATACTGGGCATTAATATCAACACCGTAAAAACAAGGGTCTTTTATGCAAAAAACTCATTGAGACAATCCTTAAATCAAATGGGGGTTAAAAGGGATGATTTATAGTCCAGAGGAGTTCAGGGATCGGATAATCCCCTATCTGAACAGAAGGCTTTCTGAAAAGGAGAGGCAGGAGTTTGAGGAGACTCTAAAAAGGGATCCTGAACGGGCAAAGGAATTCAGAGAATTTTCAGAGATCAAAGAACTTTACGAAGAGATAGAGGAAGAAATTCACATCCCCTCCTCCTTTCTTTATCAGAGAATCCTAAGCCATATTCAATCTGAGGCTAAAGGGGCTCCCGCCTTAAAAAGGATTGGTTATCCTCAAAAAATAAAGGAATTTTTAAAACCGATTTTCCTTTCCCCTCGACTCTCATGGGGATTGGCACTGGCTCAATTCGTCTTGATTCTCATCCTCCTGGTCACTTTGATGGGAAGGGATGGATTCAGGACATTAACCAAACCTTCTGTTTCCTCAAAAGATATGGCTAAGATCAATGTGGTTTTCAATAAAGAATCAAAGGAGAAAGAGATCAGGGAGGTTCTCCAACGAATCGGGGCAAACATTATCAGTGGTCCCTCGGAAGAAGGCCTTTATATTATTGAGATAAAAAACCATGAAAATATAGAGGCTATCTTGAAAGCCTTGAGGGAGACCCCAATTGTAAGTCTTGCTGAAAGAGCCTATTGATTCTCCTCATTTCCGGAGGGACTATGAAAAAGAACCTATTCTTCTTCTCTCGAGGCCATTTCTCTCCCTTCTCTATTTTTTTCGTTTTGGTCTTTTCCATTTTTTCTTCAGTCTATGCTCAACCCCAACAGGAATCCCCTTCCCCACAAGAGGAAACCCCAAAAGTGGTAACCCTTCTCTCCCCCCAGGAAGAGACTGAAATCATTTCTAAAAAACCCCTGATCAAATGCTCCATTCAAATTCCCTTTGATCCTCAAAAGCTTCTTGTCCTTTTTGATGGAACCGATATTACCGCTCTCCTGAAGGTGACCCCTGAGGGGTTTGAATATAAGCCCATTCAGGTGGTTCCGCCTGGCAGTCATACATTAAGTGTGACTTTGATTGACACGGAGGGTAAAGAGTTTAAACAGGAGTTTAAATTTTCATCCCGCCATAGCAAGTTTTTTGAGGAGGCTTACACCAAGAATGAAATCAGCACGATTGGGGAGGTGCTTGCGGCTAAGACAAGTGATGTCAATCGGGGTGAGAATAACACTGTCCCTTCAGCAAGGACAGAGACCAACCTTGCCAATGAATCGAAACTAAAATTCAAAGAATGGGAATTTGTATTTCGAACCAATGTAAGGCACTTTGACCAGAACCTCCGCGTCACAGAACCTATGGAAAAGGGATTTATCCTCGCCAATTATCTCTTTCAGGGGAAATATACCCGTGAGAAATTCAATATCCTGGCTGAGACAGGAGATCTTACTCTCAACGAAACCCCCTTTACCGTGAGTAGCCTTGGAAGAAGAGGGGGACAGTTTCAGTTCCAGTATCGAAGTGATTTCTTATTCACCCAGTTGAGAACCTTTGTGGTCAAAAGTGAACAACTTTTGGGATTCAATGGGGGGATGGGCCTTGGGACCACCCCCAAGGATCACATCATGGGCATCTCAGGGGACCTCTATCTCTTCTCGGACAAATTGAAATTTCGAACCATCTATGTTCGCGGAGGAGAGGATGTTCTTTCTACGGGAACGAATCCTCTCGGGGTATCGACCATCGCCGGCCCCAGAAAGGGAGAGGTTCTCGGGTTTGTTTTTGGAACCGATTTTTTTAACCAGAAACTAACCACTGAGGCAGAAGTCGATTTTTCAAAATATGATCCGGATACCCACGACGAGTTTCTGGCGAAACGCGATAAGGCCTTTACATTGAAGATCGGTGGGATTTGGAACCAATTTACCTATGAAGGGGTTTACGAACGTATTGGTCGTGACTATGAGGTCATTGGAAACCAAGGACTCCAGAAAGATCGGGAAGGGTTTACGGTGAAAGCCGGAGCGGACTTCAAGGTCCATTCCCTTAACCTCACCCTCTCACGATATCATGACAATGTGAAGAGGGATGATCTTTACCCGAGGGTTTATTCCTATTGTGGGAAGATTGAATACTCCTTTAAAAAATTTGAAAGCCTTCCAATTACCCTCAGTTATGAAAAATCGAGGTTAGATAGTGAGCATGAGCCGCCTGACCTTCTAACCACAAAGACGGATACCGATACAGTGACAGGGAGCATCAATTTTACTAAAGAGCCTTGGGGCTTGGGGGCAAGCGTGTCTTACTCCCTGCAGAATGACCGTACCCATCAGGATAATGATACGTCCACTGTCACCTATTCCTTCAGCCCAAGGTACACTTTGGACTGGATCTCTATCTCCTCAACCCTTTCTTTTAATCGTTCGAGAGACCATTTGGCCATGGTTCATACAGACACCTATACAGCCAACCTTGATATCAAAGGGGATATCTTAAAGGAAAAATTAACCTATGAAGTCGCGGGGACCTATACTCGAATAAGCGCCAGCGATTTATCCTCAAAACAGGACAATATTAACGGGAACTTCAAATTGGCCTATATCTTGGGGAAAAATTTATGGGGGTTTTTGAACCCTTCCGTAGGGATCAGGGGACTTTATAATAGGACGGATGATGGAGTTTTACATCAGACGACCAATGAATTTGCTCTCTTTTTCTTTCTTTCGGCCAGTATGCTAATTTCTTTTTAAGGAGGAAAAAAGATGAAGAAAACGACTTCTTCATTATTCATTCTAATTATTTTATTGGTTTCAATGCAACTCTCTGAAGCCACTATGACCGCAAGTCCATCTTCTCTCAGGATTCCACGGGGGTCTCCGAACTCAAGGACCATCACTTACTATATCCGAAGTTTCGATGCATGCACCCAGGGAATTTCTCCGAATGGAATCTTTTACAGTGGCATTCATTCGTTGGGGACAGTCAATATCCCTCTCTCAATTGCACTCACCGGGTCCAATCTTCTTACAACAGGCTCCGTGGCAGAAACACTTACCATCCCGGTCGGGGTCATTAATAGAGCGGAACGACTGGGAGTGAATCAATTTAGTTATCGAAGGATATTTAATATGTCGGGTTGTCAAACAGGAGGAGCTCCTGAAAGGGTGGATATCCAAATTGCCTTAACGGGTGAGGAAACGGCTCCCTTTGGGATCCACAGGATACAAATCTATTTTGAAAATAAAAGAGCAGAGATTACCTTAAAGAGGCATCAGCCCTTGAAGGCCTTTGTGGATGTCCGATTTGTGGGTTCGGGATTGCTTCGTGGATACTGGGAGATCGATGGGGTGAGGCGCTACGATGTGCAAAAACACCTCTCCTATGCAGCCTCCGGAGGGGTAGAGACATTTGAATCTCCTGACCTCTCCCCCCATTTCACCTTTGTGACGGGCACCCATATTGTCCGGTTTGTCGTCACCAATCCTACGGTATCGATTCCCTTTCCAGAGGCGCTCTATTTTGTCATGGAAGAAGAGTTTAAAAAGATTGGGACCATTCGTCTTCTTGCTCCCAAGGACAAATCTAAGATGGATTACGTCACGCCTAACTTTCAATGGGAAGCGCCCGAACCATCGGTAACTTATTTAATTGAGTTTCTTGAAGAGGGAGGAGAAAAGCCTATCTTTTCTGCCTATGTGAAAAAACCTCAATACAGCCTTCCACCTCGTGTTTTCAGAAATCTCTTTTCTCCTGGAAAGGGCTATCAATGGAGGGTAAAGGGCTTTGACTTCGAAAATAATATCATTGCGGAAAGCCCCCTTTTCAAATTTACCTTTAAAGAACGCGCTTCCTACCTTCCTGGACAGATCCTTTTAGTCACAGACGATTCCCAGCAGATTGAAAGGATCGGGAAGAAGTTTAACCTCCTTTTGGTCGAGGATTTTGAGATTCAGTCTCTCCATCTGAAGGGAGCCCTTTTCCAAACCGAAAAGGATATCTTTAAACTGATCAGCGAGATTTTGAAAGAAGAGGGAGTGATACTGGCTCAACCCAATTATATTTTACGAACGATGGGAGAGCCGATGAGCGAGATGCATAATCTTTACCGGATCTTAAATCTGAAGAAGGTCCATGAGACCCTTAGAGGGAAGGGAATTATTGTCGCCATTATCGATACAGGCGTAGATACCCAGCACAGAGACTTAAAAGATAGGGTAATCTCCTCAGAAAATCTATTGAAAGAGCCTTTTAAAGCAGAGGTCCATGGAACCGCTGTAGCAGGAATCATTGGAGCAAGCCTCAATGGGTTTGGAATCGAGGGGATAGCCCCTGAGGCCCAGATCATCGCCCTCCGGGCATGCAAACAGGTCTCTGAAGATTATCCAGAAGGAGAATGCTACACCTCTACTGTCGCAAGAGCATTGGATATTGCCATTCAGAGGAAGACCAGGATTGTGAATATGAGTTTTGGTTCCCTTGAGATGGATAGGTTGCTTTTAAAACTGATCGAAGAAGGAGCAAAGAAGGGAATCCTCTTTGTTGCTCCTGTTGGGAATATTCCTGGTCAGAAAGAGATTGCCTTTCCAGCCTCTCATCCTGCTGTGATCGCTGTGGCTGGAGTGGATGAAAAAGGGAACCTTTATCCCAATTCAGAAATTGCCTCAAAAGCCCGAGTCTGCGCCCCTGCCTTTAATATCTTGACCACCATTCCAGGAGATAAACATAACTTCCTCAGTGGAACCTCTCTCTCCTCTGCCTCGGTAACAGGGATCCTTGCTATTGGTGTAGAAAAGAACGGAAGTGTGGAAAAGGACAAGCTCCCTCCTTTTAGAGGGAATATTTGCAGATGGGAGGAAGACCTTCTCAATCTCCCCCTTTGCGAAAAGTAAACCCCGTATTTGCTTAAAAGTAGTAGAATACATCTCCGCTGTAAGCTCTGAAAGGGAATAGTATTCCCAAAGCGCAAGCAGAGGAGCTTTCTAAGGGGGCAATTTGCCCCTTTATTATGGAAGGCAAAGACTATACAGATCAGTCCTGGATAATCCAATCAAACAGGGAAGGACGAGAGTTGAATCAAAAATATTTCCTGATGGTTTTAACTGTTGCAGGAATGGAGGTTACACCAAAATAAGAGCCAGAGCAATCTCCACGACGACACCGCGCGATGAAAAAGAGGTCAAGGGCTGTCAAAATATTTAATGCTTTTGTATTAATTAAAAAAATAAAAGATTGTTAAGGAGCGTGCCATGACGAAAAGAAAAGCAATTGTACTGGCCCTTTTAGTGATCGTCCTATCTTTTCCCTCCCTAACTTTTGCCGTGGAAAGGGTCCAGACTAAACCTGGGATTGTTCAGCCCAAGCCTTTACAGTTAGCCCCTGTGGAACCCCCTGACCTAATGGTGGAGAGCATCTGGCTGGATAATCAGTGTCAGATCCATTTCAAGGTAAAAAACGCAGGAAAAGGAAACATCCCTGACGGGGAGCATCGAGAGAGCATGGTCCGGGTTCAATTTGGTTCAGAGATTAAAGATCTCCCTCTCGGAAGAATTGATCCCAATGGGGCTTTAAAAAAGGCCGGAGGATTTATTTCCTTTAATACCCAGATTCCTTTGAAATCGCCTATGGACGTAAAAGTGATCGTGGATTTTACCCGGAAGATAAAAGAGCCAGAGGTTGGGGAGCGAAATAATGAAAAAGTAGCCAAACTCACTCCACAATGCCCTTCTGTGACCATGGCTGAAGTAAAGGCGAAAACACTTGTTAGGGAGAGGGCCAAGACGGATATCCCTCTTCAAAAAACCCCCTGGCAAGTCGTCACCCCCCCCTCACAAAGCAGGGGGATGAAATCAGATTCCCCTCCTACCAAGATTACGATCCTTTCTCCAACTCAGAACTCATCCTGGAATATTGGATCGAACCTGAATATCCAGTGGAAAGCATTACCATCGCCCAAGATATTTCATGTTTGGTTATTCAGTAAACCAACTGACATCACCTCCTCAGCGATCATATCTCAGTTCAAAACATATACACCGAATGCTCAAGGAATTTTTAGTGAAACCTGGAAAATCCCTTCTTATATCAAGGAGGGGGACTACGTCGTTAAAATTGTCTATGTGGATGACCCTTCGGTCGGGACCGCGAGTGATTTTTTCAAAATAAAGGAAGTACCGAATCTCATTCCATTCAAGCCTTTATACACCGGTCCACCGGTTAAAGGGTTTAAGGTTGATTATCCGGATAAGAACGATCTATGGGGGGTGGGTGAAAATCACAATATCGTTTGGTCTTACCTCCCTTCTGTTTTAAATGATGCAAAGGCTTATGCGGACATGACAGATAGTGTTCGGATTGTGTTAAAAGATGGAAGTGGTGCCGAGCGGCTCATCATTTCTCAGTCAACCAAGAATCAAAAACCTATTTATCCAGAAGGGGTGATCTCCCCTAATTGGACTTCTTCTTTGATGTGGACGATTCCTCAGGACCTTGCCGATGGGAAATATATCATTCGGGTCGAGACACCGGATGGCCATTTCTATGGGGAAAGTGATCCCTTTACAATCTGGAGTCCAAAGATTGTCACAATGGAGCCCGGGAAGAAGACGATCCAGAAAGATATACCGCGTAGTGATCCCGTAAAAAAGTTCTTTGAGGGCCCTAAGGGGGTTCCCGTTCAAGTCACCTACAAACTTATCTCAGTCACCCCACATACAACCGGGAACCATGAGATTGCATGGGTGGATTTTGTAGCAGAGATTGATGCAAATACTGAATTCAGATTCGGAGATTATAATATTAAGGATCCGATGTTTGCACATGTATTGGTGAAGCCCGAGATGAAGGTTGAACTCAGGTGGGTAGACCCTGGGACCACTCAATATATAGGAGGCTCTCTTGCATTAGAATATTTTGGCTATTTTGGAGATATGAATTGGGTCTATCCAACCGGGGTTCTAAAAAAAGGAAAGAATATCGTGAAGTTCATGATTACAGGTTATGTATTTAACAAACCCAATCTTGCACCGCTGAGGGTCCATGGGTATAAACAATACTGGGATTACTTAGGGAAGATGTCGGAGAAGAAGATGACTCATGTGACTAAGACTTGCCATGTGGATGTGGACTTATATGGTGAGGTGCATCTTTGGCTTAAAACAAAGAGTTCAGTTGACTTAGGAGAGGGCCCAAACCAAAAAATAGAATTTTTCCTAAGAGAACCTCGTAAAGAGATATGGGTTCAAGGAGAACCGGCCTGGGGCGGCGGTTGTAAATGAAACCAATGATTAGAAGGGGAAATCCCCTTTACCCACCACCGCAGAATACCATGGGCTCTGCCTGTGGAGCTCCATGGATGAGGGTCAAATCTTTTTGAGCAAGATATAGTTTGATTTAATGGTTTTTAAGATGGTTTTTTTTAACATTAGGTCTATCCACCCCTTGGATGGGAATAGATTTTATCGAGCCAGTGAGGGTCGAGAAAATCTTAATTCTTCACAATGGTTACCTTACTTGGGGGTAGATCCAAACATGAATAGGGGGGAACGATGGAAGCATTCCAACTAAAGAAGTTCTTACACCTTCTCGTCATTCTTACAGTGACCACAGTTACTTTTGTAGGAGTTCACCTCTCGATGGCCCAATCCATCCAAATTCAAAAACCCCAACTTCAGCCCCGGGTATATAAAATCGAGGAATTGAAGAATCTAAGAGCGAGTGATTTGAGGGATATGGACATCATTGAGATCAAGGGCAAAAGGCTAACAGTCAAGGAGGCGAAAGATCTGGTCCGGCGGGATCTAAAGGGTGGTGATCCCAATGACCCAAAAAAGATTGCCCAAGCCTTAATTTCCCGCTATCAAACAGAGAGAGAGATTTCAGCGAAAAAACCTCTTCCTCCTGGGCCAAGCCGGCTTCCCGGACCAGGAACGAATCTTCGGGTCGTAAATCTTTTCATTGATCAGGCCAATGGCTACGTTTCCGCCACGGTGGAGAATCTCGGTAGTCCGATGACCCGGGATGCCAAAATCAGATTATATTTTAACAACGTTCAGATAAAAGAGTGTGCCTGGCCAATGACTCTGAAGAAGACGATGTGTTCTAAATATGCCTTTGAGCCGAACGATCCGCCGCCAAAGTGTAATTGGGGCAAGATGGATGTAAAAGTTCATGTCCAGATCATTGCAGGAGAGGGGGAGCATGAGGCGGATAAGTCAGGTCAATATAAGGAAGGAATGCTTTATGCCCGACAGGATCTTACGGTAGATCATTTTACAAAAGACCCGGGGAATCGAACACAAGTTGTATTCAGGAATAAGGGGATCTGTGATTCGTCGACCTGGTCTTATAAAGTTTATAAGGACGGCATGCAGTTGATACAAACCAAAGGCCCGCTGGGTAGCCTTAAGGCTGGTGGAATGACCATGGATACGCTAAATCCTCAACCACCACAAGGGACCACATCGCTTAAGGTCGAAGTGGTGCCGACAAATCCTGAATATGAACTTCGCTCAGACAATAATACCTATTCTGCTGATATCTCTGGTTTGTCCTATAATCCTTCTGGATTTGATCTTACGGTCACCGATATCAAGCTCCGGGGAGAAACCCCCGGGGGTCGAAATCTATCTCCGGATAACATAGACTATTATACCATTATTCCGATCATTAAAAATATTGGAAATGCGGATATGCCTGCGCTCTCTATAAAGTTCGAGACATTTATCGATGGCGTCTCCTCAGGTGAAAACCTGTGTTCCTTCAGCCTGGAGAGGCAACAGGAATTCATTTTTCCAGATTATTGTAGAACAGGGGCTACGCTTCCCCCTGGGACACATTCGGTTAAATTTCAAATCAAGACCCATGATTTTTTTGATGGAAATAATTCTTTGAGTAAAACGATGCTCAGACCATAGATAGAATAGTTGGATGTGATTTCTTTATCCTTTGTTTATTTTACAGAACCGTCCCCGATGGCATTCACTTATAATGGAACGTGATTATTCCCTTCATTACTCTCCGTTACCTCATCAAAAAAGTCAACGCGTATCGATTCAACATCATAACGACCCGAACCAGAGGTCGAACTCATCCATCCCCTGGGTGGACCTTCGTCACCTGGCATGGCCGGGCCAAGTTCTACCTCTACTCTTGACGTAGCCCCCGGAATTAAAGAAGGAACAGGCACTATCTTATAAGTGACAAGGTTATCTTGGAGGTTTGGTCCCTTATCAATAGATTTCACCCTCGCTTTGCAAGGGCCCGACTTCGCACCAAAGAGGTTCTTTACTGTAAAATAATAAAAACATTTCCCACCCTCGACCTTAAAGCCTGAATAATCCACACTAGGATCTAAAATAGGACGAAGGTCAGGAAGTGGCCCATTATAGAGAAAGTCACAATTCGTTATATTGGCACTGGAAATCTGGTAGATTTGGTTTGTCGGCGAAAAGTGATCCCCAAGGCCGAAGTCTCCATATTGAGGGTAGACCTTTATCTTCTTCTCAGCCCATTGATCGCCAAGCCCAATAGAATAAAAACCTTCTTTGTTTGTCGTTGTCTTTGTGATTAGACGAAAGATTGCTCTTGGGGGTGCGATATGATATATGTTAATCGTTGCTCCGCTTAATTTTCTCCCATCCGGTATCGACACCGTGCCACTTATCCGTATCGGGGAGATGCCCGTCCTCGGCTTTTTAAGCTCTTTAAGTTCTTCTCTTAGGATGGGCTTCTGCTCCAAGGGTGGCGGAGCCATTGCCCAGTTGGGAAAGAATATTATCCCAACCAATAAAAAAACTAAACATACTAACCCATATTTTTTTATCTTGCCTATCTTCATTTCACCTCACCTCCTTTTTTCTCATTTATTTAGTTGGGAAGTTTTATAAAAAGGTTCAAAACTGCGCTTGGCGGGGTTTGTACTATTTTTTCACCCAGTGGAAATAAATTATAATAATTGGATAATTATGTTGTTTTCATCGAACAATTCTTAACGAATTAAAATTTATCAAAAGAGTCTATTTAAGTCAATCATTTAATTTTTCTGAAATTATCTTTGGATATCATAGAATTATAGACTATTTTTGGCCTTCCTATCCACCCATCTCAGAACCGTCCCCGATGGCCTTAGATGCTTCCCTCAAAAAATTTTTTGACTTTTTTATAGAATTTCATATAAAATCCCTATAAATTTAGTTAGAAAATTAGTCTTTCCCTTCACCTTTATCCTCTCCCCAAGGCCAGCCTGAGAATAAGCAGGGGAAAAGGGGATTTTCATGGTTTGCGGGTGGTCCTTCGGCCATGTGGAATTAGGGAGAAGATTTTCAAAGAGGCTAATGGACTTTTGTAAGGGGAGGTAGTCCTAATTAGCCAAAAATGAAGCCCTTTTTGTTCTGAAAAATTTCAGGATCAAGAAGGCTTTTTTCTTGAGAAGATTGGATAAATTTTTTGTGAATTTTTTGAACCTTTTTGATGAAAAAGACCACTCTTTATTTAAAAATTACGGGAAGAATAAAAATAAGAAGGGGGGATGAAGAATGAGGAAATTTTGGACTTTTATTTTAATTGTTTTTGTCAGTTTAATTTCTGAAGTTCTTCTACCTTCTGGGCCTTGCTGGGCAGTCAGGTTGAAAACAGAAGGGACTTTAGAATTGGCCTGTCCTGCCCCCATCATTTTAGGTCCTAAGAATGGGGAGACGGTTTATACTATGAACCCAGTCTTAATGTGGAGTCCACCACCAGGAGTTTCGCCTGGAGATGTTATAGAGTATCAGGTAAGAATGGGCGTTGGCCCTTATTTTACTCCGGCATTTTATGTCGTATATGTAACTGGAACAATGCACGTTGTTAATTACCGAGATATGGACACTATGCAAAGTCATATTATTTACTGGGATGTGAGGGCAAGAGTGAGGAAAGGATGGGGCGCTTGGAGTGAAGCGGCTATGTTTAAGTTGAGTCTCTCTTTCCTACCTCCTCCTCAACTCATAAGACCAACCGGAGATGTGTTAATTACTGAACTTGCCCCCACTTTTGAATGGAGATCTATACCCAATGCTACCCATTATAGTATTCAGATTTCTGAGAATTCGGAATTCTCTGGACCCATAATGAGGGGAACAACAACCTCAACTACCTTTAGGCCATATACAAATCTTAAAGAAAATACCCGATACTACTGGCGAGTTTGTGGATTGAAGGATAATATTTCTGGCTCTTATAGTGAGGTGGGAATATTTCATATAACGACTGCCCGGCCCCCAATTACTTTATTAAGCCCACCTGATGGCTCTCGAATATCACATCTTGAGCCTCCACCCAGTTTAAGTTGGAGGAGTGTTCCTGGGGGAGGGGGTTATAATGTCCAATTATCTACAAACAGGGATTTTACAGATGCCACAACTTACACGGTTTATCATAATTATTTTGACGTTCCCTCAAACCGTCTTGAGAATGAAAAAACATATTATTGGCGTGTGAAACAGGAGGTGGCGGGAGAGTGGAGAAGTATCGATTCCATATGGAGTTTTACGGTAAGAGTAATCCCGGAGCCGACCGGGCTTTCCTATCCTCGTTCTGGAGCAAAAATAAATGACGTGAGGCCCACTTTAAGATGGAGAGAAGTTCCTTATGCTACCTCCTATCAATTGGAATTGAGGGAAGATGATTGGACTGGCCCGATATTTTTTAGTGGCCGGCTATACTCAACAACCTCTTTTACTGTTCCGAGAACTCTTTCTTTCAACAAGAAGTATATCTGGTTTATCAGATCCTGCAATAGGCATAACGAATGTTCGGGCCCAGGGGTTGGATGGTTTGAGGTTGGGATATCTCTCGAACCTCCCAGGAAGGCACCAGAAGCCCCACCCATCAGACCTCCAATCAAGTGAATAATTCATTTCGGGGACGGTTATAAGAATATCTTTCAAAATCAAAAAGTTACGGACTATTTGGAGGGCCTCTCGCTTAATTTATCTCAGAGGGTCCCCAATGGCGTAAAATCCTTTGTAGAGAATTTGAACCTTTTTGAAAATGAGGTTCCACTAAATAGGTGAAACAAGCATATTATACGAGGATGGATAAGAGATAAAAAAAGAAGGAGTTTGTTGGGAATTTTGGTCCTGGTGGTAGCCATTGCCTTTTTGGGCAATGTCTAATTTAGTTATGGACAGCCCCAAAAACCAGGGGTGTCATCTTCAAAAACCAAAGATGTCGCTATCTGGAAAATCACAAAAATGGAAGCCGAGCCTGGCTGTTACAAAAAGCCTACTATGCGTGGTCCCGACTTTATCTATAAAATCAAGGTGGAGTTTAAGGCTACCCTGTCACCTGGGATGGAGATACTATAACGGTTACCAAGGTCTCCGAAAGAGAGTTTAAATTGGTGAAACCCGATTGTCATCTAAGTTGGAAAGTGGATGAAGTTACTTTATTAAAGGTTACAACAATAGCTCATACTTATGCGGGCACAACGAAAAAGTCCACTGATACTAAACTTCTCACAATCAACCCATGTAAGTAAAATAGAAAAGGGTGATGGGTTAGGTTAATGGAAATTAATTATATTAAGTTAACAAAACTTAGAATAGGAGGAGGCAAGATGAGAAGGGTAATTTTAAGTGGGATGATTTTACTTATTTTTACTTCTTTATTGTTTGCCCAGACAAAAACCATTCAAAAAAAATCTGGGCCATCTTTACCTTCGGGTTCTTCAGGTACCCAAGGAAGTACTTCGGGTTCAAGTTCTTTTCCCAAGCCAGCCACAGGTGGCTCTAAAATAGAAGTTTATGATTTAAGCATTGATGACATTTATCTTGACAGAGATGACAAAATCTGTGTGGTTTTAAAACTTTTAGAGGGAGTTATCCCTGCAGGTGATTTTCAAAATATAAGAATTTCCTTTAGCATTGCTTCTTTGGGTAGTATTCCGCCGATAAAATTATCCCAGCTTGATCCGCAGGGTGAATTAAACAGCCGAAAGAGAAAGGATATTAATACCAATCTGGTTTTGAGGAGTAACGATACTGTATTGGTAAGTCTTAGAGAGATTAGTGATAAGAATGCGCAGAATAACCAATTAAAAAAGATACTTAATCCTAAGGTTTCACCTGTTCAGCAGAAAACAAAAGCAGAATTGCCTATTCCACCTCCAAGGCTACCCTCTACAGGGCAGATGATACAAGAACAAAGACAGATGCCTATACCTTCTGGACAAGGCCAAGCACCAAGTGTGGCTACAGCAACAGGTGGCACTACCTCAAGAATACCTGGCAGGCAAGAAGGGACCCTTACTCAGATGTCCAATCAACCTTCTGGAGAGGCTCCTTTACCTGAGGTCTTGAATATCCTACATTGTCCTGCTCCGGGTTCTTTAGTTACGCCCATTTATCGTGAAGTATCAATTGCAGAGATTAATCGTGGTGAGGCATGGATAGACTGGCTGTTATGGAATCCTTTTTCAGTAGAGAATCTTAAAAGGATTGAAATAAAGATTTCCTATATTCGTTCTGATGGCAGAGAAGTGCGCATTAATGAATTTAGCCGAACCTTAAATGACCCTGCTGGTTATCCATTGAACTACAGGGATATATTAAACTATTTAAAAAATCACCGCCTTATTACCGCCGTAGAGCCATTCAAGACCTATCGCTTTAAAATCACCGGTAGTGTAACCATTGAAAAACCAGCCTCATCTACTACCCGGAGTCAGGGGGTCTCTGTGCAGTCGGAAGGTCAACAGGCAGTAACCCAGACCTCAAGGTTTGGACCCTCTGAAAGCACAAGGAGGACTATTCCCACAAACAGTTTTGATATTTATTATTTTGTGAAAGGGCAAGAGAATACACAGGTAAATCTTCCTTCTTCAGAATATCAGCAGGTACAGGCAGGAATTCGGATTATCCCTGAACCTAAAAATACCGAAGGAAGATTTAAAATGGAATTAGGCGGGGCCAGTATTGCCAATGCAGTAGGAAAGTATAATGAGTGGTTCCGGGATAGTTGTCAACTAGGAATATCTTTGAGCAACTTTTATTTGGTGGTTGAGGAAGCAAGTGATTTAAGTAAAAAATGTTCACCCATAAATCTCTTATCACTTGAGTGGGATGCGCTAGAAGAGGCGGCGAGAAGTTATATAACGATAACGAAAGTGGTTAACCCGGGTGGTATCAAACGTCAATATTTTAAAGACGGTGTAGCAAAAACTTTTTCCCTGCTGAATGATTTTTTAAAAAAACAGAATTGTCGCAATATTGTCTCTGCTGAAGGTAAAACTTTGAGGGTCTGGGCTTATGCTGATGCAAGAGCGGCCATTGATAAACCAGGCAGAAAATGCCCAATCTGTGAGGAGAGGAGTTGCAAATATGAGAATGAATTGAGCACATCCAGATATTTTATTTATTCTCCACCTCAATATATTACCATTTATAAACCTGAGGATATCCCTCCAGAATCCCAGATGCCTGCTTCCCAGGATTTACCCGGGATTAAACCCCGCAAATTAGGACTCAATCATCAGCTGACCACGCTTTCTATTGGTCCTTTAGGATTAATAGTTCCAGGCGCAAAGATAACCATTGCTGAACCTGTTAAGGTAAACTGGCAGGAGAGCGCCAGGGGTTTTCCTGCCGGGATGCAGGCATGGATCAGAGTTCAAAGAGCTATTTCCGGGGAGTTGATAGTTCAATCTATAAGTGAAGGGACCTCCGCAGAGATAAGACCTGAAAGGACAGAAAGCACTGTTGCCGGAAGTTTTCCCGCAGGATTCTATAAAGTCAGCCATGCCTTTTGTTATCCCGGAGGAACTCCAATGAATCCTTTAGGAGGTAATGTGCCTGTTTGTACTGATTATTCTGACCCGGTTTACTTTGAATCTTATATGCCGATTTCTAAGGTAAATCTTAGATTGAGGGATTTCCAATTAACTCCCCGCGATCACCACCACGGCTTAAAAGTGAAGTTATCCAATCTTTCTCCGCAAGCCCTTACTGCTGATTTAGTCAGCGGGGTGTCGGTTTTCTGTGACTTTGATTATGCCACAGGGATTTTCTCAATCCCTACCCCTATCCCGGCAAGTAGCGGAGAGTCTTCTGGTCAGGTGATTTTTGAGATTCCTTCAGGTTGTAACCTCTTATCCCATAAGGGTCAGCAGACCGTCACCTTAAGAATCCCTGAAACAGAATTGTGGGGTCCAGCCAGTATTACCCAGACCTTTACCATTCCTCAACAGGAGCGTTCCAATTTTTCCTTTGCGGGAAATTTAAGTTTCCTGCGTAGCAATGATGGCAGGCAGATCACGGTAAGTCGCAGAGTGGTGGAGGATTTACGCGGTAGAAGTGTAGGAGTTCCTTATAAGGTCAAATTAAGGATATCTAAGTCAGGTGGTCGAATTATCCATGAAGAAGAGTTTGAACAGACAGTAACCGCATCTTTAGAGTCCAGACAGGAAGAGCGGCCAATAAGTTTTACTTTGAATAAAGATGAGATTTTAAGAAAGTCCGGCGGAACAAGGCATCTTGCAGTAGAGGTTATCGTAGATTGGGAAGGAAAGTATGATGAATCTAACGAAGGCGATAATCGTATCTCGGCGTGGTATGATTTTTAGGTGGGGAAAGAAAATAAGGTTACTCAGGACAGTTCTATCCTTAAGGATTACTAAGGATTGCTGTCCTAAGAACCTTAGCATCAGAGGGCAGATGAGTGAGTACTGAGAGGAAGCATTTAAGGGTTAGGTCTCAACATTTGACATTCCCTCTTCTTTTTTGTTAATGCTCTCTTCTATAACTTTTTGTCAAATGGTGAGACCTGACCCTGACTTTGTTAACAAAAGTGCTAACTTTCAAGCCATATGAGGAGGTTAAAGAAATGAAAGGTATAACAAAAGTGTTAATGGTAGGCGTTTTGGTAGGGGTTATTTCTCTCTTGGGCTATCTGACCCTAAGTTATGGTGGTGATTACCGTGTTAGCTTTCAGGAAGTTACTATGACTCCTGAAGAGGCTAAGGATGGTATGAGAGTAATCTTTACTATTAAAGTCAAAAATGATGGTCAACGACTCTCAAATGTGCAGATTCGAGTTGTAGAACCATGTAATTCAAGAGGAGAGGGAAGGGTGTTAGTTGATGTTTCAAATCAGGTCATCAATCCAGGGGTCAATACTTACACAGTCGGCGGGACATTTCTTGCTCCTACTCCAGATAAACAAGGTGTGTGCATCAGTTTTTTAGATAGGTATTCCCCTTTTATTCTCCCAGCGCCAGTGATTACGAGTTCCGGCTATCTATCCCTTTTGCCTGTAAGTTATTATAAATTGAGGAAGTAAGTAAATTTAAGGGTCATTCATAAAAAATTTTGGCTGGTGAAGTAATAAATATTTCTTTCGGTCAAAAGGTTAAATTTTGACCTAAGGGGATGAATTGAGTTATTTGATCCTCCGACCGAGTCGGTTCCGTCTTTGGTTGAAAAGGGGGCAGGTCTCAACATTTGACATTCCCTCTTCTTTGATTTTGGTAAGAATTCCTCTCCATTCCTTGCCCCCCTCAAGCATTACATTCGCTCTTCTACTCATAAGCCGATTCAAGATAGGACAGATATCTTTCCATGTCGCGATTCCTTTGGAATATCCTCTTTCCTTCGTTCCCCCGCGAAGTGACATGATAAAAGGCAGCCGGATACTCAATTCTTAATGGCCTCACCACTGCTGTTCCTCCCCTCCCATTTTGTCAATTGTTGAAACCTGACCCTACTCTGTATATGTTGTCCTCTGAGAGGTGGGCTTCACGGGTTTGATCTTGCTTTGATGGATCGATCTTAAGGTAACTATAGCTTTGGCCACCAGTTCCTCGCCTTCCTCCCTCTGATCGAAGACCTCGCTCTCTCCCACAAGAATCTGCCCGCCCTCCCTAAGGATCCTCGACTTACAGGTCAGGGATTTCCCATAGGCGGGCTGGAGGAAGTTGATTTTAAATTCGATCGTCAGAATGCGATGATCAACTGGAACGAGGCTAAAGGCCGCATACCCTGCCGTATGATCAGCCATGGTGGCAATGACTCCGGCGTGGATGTAGTTATCCTGCTGACGATGGCGGTTTAAGATCTTCAATCGTGACTCTAAGTAGCCCCTCTCAAAATGAATGGCTCGATACCCCACCTCTTTAATGAATCCTCTTGAATAGTCCTTTTTTAAAAATTGGATCCTTTGAGATGAAAGTTCCTTCTCCATGATGCTTCACTCCCCTTTATTCCCTCTTCGATATTATTGGAGATGTTGAAAATGTCGATTCCCTAAACAGATTAAGCATTGGGCCTGATCGCAACATTCAACATGTCTTGCCTCGTAACATCCATGAGAATCTTTTTAACTTAAAAACCCTCTTTCATCATCCCAGAGTTCACAATGCTTACGCCAAAAAAATAGGGTCAGGTCTCAATATTTGACATCCCTCTTCTTTGATTTTGGTAAGAATTCCTTTCAATTCCTTGCCCCCCTCAAGCATTACATTCGCTCTTCTACTCATAAGCCGATTCAAGATAGG
>FWPV01007015.1_pt1 | contig 20170 bp, 18 predicted proteins | sample 2228371 | NCBI WGS metagenome assembly FWPV01 (sample SAMEA103939776, study PRJEB20133) | metagenome | reverse complement strand
CCCGCAGGTCGGCGGTTCGATCCCGCCCTTCACCACCACCTAAAAGCCCCAAGCAGCTTTCTAGACTTTGGCGGTTCGAACGACACACCGTCGCCCTCTTACCTCCTTGAGCCCACGTACCTGACACGGCAGTCCGCGCGCTTGACGCTTCCCCCTGGCGATGATGAGAAATAGTCCTACAATGAACCGCTTGTTCATGGCTGAGTCGTCGAACGGGTAGAGGCGCTGGAAGAAGCGCTCGAAAAGCTTGCGTACGCGCAGTTCAACACCCAGCTGTCGCTGCAAGCGTTTGCCGACGATAGGCGCGAGTTCAAAGCCGAGATGCAGGCTTTCAACGATGAGCAAAATTACTTGCTGCCGTCCCAGCGGAGGGACTCTGCCGCTTTGGCGACGGCACAGCCAGCATGATCCCGCTCGCACCAAGGATCTGGATCAAAGCTCCCCCTGACCGTTCATCCCTGCCGCCTGAGCGCCCACGCCACGTGCTCCCGCACCAGCGCCGAAGGATGATCGGCGCGGGCACGCAATGCCGCAATGACTTGCGGGCGGGTTGGCGCGTTCCCCAACGCCACCGCCAGATTACGCAGCCACCGCTCCCAACCGATGCGCCGAATCGCCGAACCCTCGGTGCGCGCCAAAAAGGTGGCTTCGTCCCAGGAAAACAGTTCGACCAACGAAGGGGCATCCAGCCCATGGCGCGGCGAGAAATCTGCGATCGGCGTGAGGCGCGCAAAACGGTTCCACGGGCACACCAGCTGGCAATCGTCGCAACCGTAAATGCGGTTGCCGATGAGCGGACGCAGCGGCTCGGGGATGCTGCCAGGATGCTCGATGGTGAGATAAGAAATGCACCGCCGCGCGTCGAGCCGGTACGGCGCAACGATCGCCCCGGTCGGGCAGGCATCGAGGCAGCGGGTGCAACGCCCGCAGTGCCCAATGCGCATCTCGGCGTTCTCGTCCAACGGCACGGGCACGTCATCGATCGGTAGCGGCAAGTTGGTGATCAGCGCGCCAAGGAAAAAGTACGACCCCTCGCGGGTGAGCAGTAGCGTATGTTTGCCACGCCATCCCAGCCCGGCACGCACCGCCGCTGCGACTTCGAATAGCGGCGCGGAATCCACGCACACCCGCCCGCGGTGTTGCGGCGCCCAGGCTGTCAGTTGTCGCTCCAACGCAAGCAGTCGCCCGCGCACGACTTTATGGTAGTCGCGCCCGAGCGCATAACGCGACACGTAGCCCCGCGTTGGATCAGCGAGCACGGCTTCGGCTGGCTGCGTGTCGGTCCAGTAGGGAAACAAAAACATCAGCACCCGCTGCGCCTCGGGCACCCAGCGGGTCACCGCCGCCCGCAAAGGCGCGTGCTTTGCCATATAATCCATCTCGCCGTGCCAACCGGCAGTCAGCCAGGCACCGAGTGCAGCGGCTTCATGGGGAAAGTCGGTGTGCGTCACCCCCATCGCCGCTGCGCCCAACGCTTTGGCGGCCTGCGCCAGGCGCGTTTTGAGCATCTGCCCTGAGTCCGAGGTCATGACCGAACCATTCGTCCGCGAAACCGTACTCTCTTCACTCGAGGATACCACCGCACTGGCGGCACGGCTCGCCCCTGTGTGGGCAAAACGGGGAGGGGTCGTTTATCTGGAAGGCCCGCTGGGTGCTGGCAAAACCACGTTCGTGCGCGCACTGCTGGCCGCGCTCGGGCATCAGGGCACGGTGAAAAGCCCCACTTACACGCTGGTGGAAACCTATCGCATTGGCCCGCACCTCGTGCATCACTTCGATTTTTACCGCTTCGCCGACCCCGAAGAATTCGCGAGCGGCGGCTTCGAGGAATATTTCGACCCGCCGGCGCTAGTGCTGGTTGAGTGGCCGCAAAAAGCCCAGCCGTACCTGCCCGCTGCGGATTGGACGGTGCGCCTGGCGCTCGAAACGCCTATGTCCTTGGCCTCAGAATCCACACCGTTGGAATCCAGATCGGTAGAGGCGCCCCAAACAGAAGTCTCTTCCCTGGACCAGCGCTCCGTAGGAGTGTCTTTGGACAACCCACTCAGACGCGCCTGGGTGATCGCGCACCATCCGCGCGCGCAAGCGGCAGTGCACGAGGCGTGGGAATGAAACCCGTGCCGCCGAAAAACGCTTTGCCTGCGTGCCGTCCTGGCGTTGCCCGCGTCACGGTGCTGTCGCGCCGGCGTTTTCTGCGGCACAGCCTGTGGTTAGGGCTACTCTTTGCGCACCCAAGCCGGGCGCGGCCGCGGTTCGTTGCGGTGCGCGCGTGGCCGGCGGAAGAATACACGCGCTTGACGATCGAAGCGAGCGAGACGTTGACCTTCGAGCCAATCATCCTTTCCAACCCCGACCGACTGGTGATCGATATCCGCGGCGCGCAGGTGGAACCAATCCTGCGCACGTTGAGCGAAAAAATTTCCCCCAATGACCCTTTCGTGGCCAACGTGCGCGTGGGACAGTTTTCCCCGGAAGTCACGCGCCTGGTGATTGACCTCAAGCAACCGGTGCGCCCGCAGATCTTTACGCTGACGCCAGTTGCCGAATATCAACACCGCCTGGTGATCGACCTCAATCCGCTGGTGCCGAAAGATCCGATCGAACGGCTGTTGGCGCAGGTCAGACAGCGCGAGGCCGACACGGTCGCGGCAGCGTCAGGGCCAGCGGACAAAAACGAGGTATCGCCGCCACCGCTTACCGCCTCGGACTCAGCTCACCCGCCAGCATCCCCCTTGCCCTTAGAAGCGGCCAAGACAACGTCGTCGTCCGAAGTCGCCCCCAGTTCGGCCAAAACCCCACAGCTCACCGAAGCCCCGCCCGAACGGATCACCCGCGCGCCGCAGCGCTCGCCATCCCCGCAAACCCCGTCCCGCGCCAAAGGCAAAACCACCCCTTACGTCGTCGTACTCGACCCAGGGCATGGTGGCGAAGACCCTGGCGCGATCGGACGCCTGGGGACGCGCGAAAAAGACGTTGTGCTCGCGGTGGCGAATCGCGTCAAGCGCCTTTTCGACCAGGTTCCAAACATCCGCGCGGTGCTCACCCGCGACGACGATTACTTCGTCCCCCTCGGCGAACGGGTACAACGTGCCCGGCGTGCGCAAGCCGATGTCTTCATATCGATCCACGCCGACGCTTCGCCGCGCTCGAACGTGCGCGGCAGTTCCGTCTATGTGCTCAACGAACGGGGCGCTTCGAGCACCGCAGCGCGCTGGCTGGCCGACCAAGAGAACCGTTCCGATCTCATCGGCGGGGTCAAAATCGCGCAGCGACAAGACGCGGTGGCCCAGACGCTGCTTGACCTGTCGCTGACCGCGACGCGCCGCGATTCCGAAGCGCTGGCGCGGGCGATTTTGCAGGAACTGGGGCGCTTTCAGTCCTTATTCAAACCGACTACCGAGACCGCCAACTTCGCCGTATTGCGCAGTCCCGACGTCCCCTCGGTGCTGGTGGAGCTGGCCTTTATTACCAACCCATTGGAAGAAACTCGTCTCAACGACCCAAAGTATCAGGCACGTCTTGCTCAAGCGATCTACCGTGGCGTCACATCCTACCTAGAACACCGTGCCCCCCGTCCGAAAGCGTTGCTGGCCCAGTCTGCCGGCGGGCGACAGGGATAGTTTTTCAACAGGCTTTGGCCCCATGCATCCCGAAGAGAATGGCCGGGCGATCACCGGCCTCATGACGATTTTTCTTCGACGTGCTTTAGCACCAACCGGGGCACAGCGCCGAGCCAAACCACCGTCTGACGCAGGCAAAACTGCCGATTCGCTCTGGCAAGCCAGAGGTTTTCATGCCTTGGCCGCACTGATGCCGCCTCAGCGCGCGCTATAATCGCAGACTTTGGCATGATGTGCGGGTAACAGTGCGAATTTTTCGCGGGGTCGGCCACGGTCATCCCCCTTCGGCAGTCACCATCGGCAACTTCGATGGCGTTCATCGCGGACACCAGGCGCTGCTGCGCTTGTTGGTGGAACGCGCGCGTGAGCGCGACCTCGAAGCGGTGGTCGTAACGTTCGAGCCGCATCCGCAGGCTTTTTTTGCCCCCGCCAGTGCCCCGGCGCGATTGATGGGGCTACGGGAAAAAGCGGCGGCGCTGGTCAACGAAGGGGTGACGAGACTACACGTGCTGCGCTTCAATTCTCAGCTGGCGCGCCTCGAGCCATCTGATTTCGTCGAGCGGCTGCTCGTTGCGGGTCTGAACGCCCACTACGTGGTCGTCGGCGACGATTTTCGCTTCGGCGCCCATCGTCGCGGCGGCATCGACGAGCTGTACGATTTCGGCGAGCGCTTGGGCTTTGGTGTGGAAGCAATGCCCACCGTCGCGATTGCCGATCGCCGTGCCTCTTCCAGCGCCATTCGCGAAGCCTTGACGCGCGGCGACGTGGCGCTGGCCGCGCAGCTCCTGGGCCGAACGTTGGCGCTGGCCGGACGCGTGCGCCCGGGAGCGCGGCTCGGACGCACCTGGGGGGTGCCGACCCTCAACCTCGCCGTGCCGCCACGTCGTCTCATGCCCACGGGTGTCTTCGTCGGTTGGGTCAGTGGCCTGGCGGAACAACCGTTGCCGGCAGTGCTGCACGCGGGAGTGCGTCCCACGGTCGGCACCTCCGCACGAATGCTTGCCGAAGCGCATGTGCTTGACTGGAGTGGTGATGCGTACGGACGATGTGTCGCGCTGCACTTTGCGGCGAAACTGCGCGAAGAGCAACGGTTCGCGTCGCTCGAAGCGCTGACCCAACAGATCCGCGCCGACATCGCCGCCGCACGCACCTGGCACCATGCCCATCCCCATGCCCTGAAGGAGTTCGGTCTGTTATGAGCGACTACCGTCACACTCTGAACCTGCCGGAAACGGGTTTTCCGATGCGCGGCGACTTGGCCAAACGCGAGCCAAGCTGGCTTGAGCAATGGCAGCGCAAACGTCTTTATGAGCGCGTGCGCGCGGTAAGCCGCGGCCGCTCGAAGCAATTCGTGCTGCACGACGGGCCGCCCTACGCCAACGGCGACATCCACATCGGGCACGCGGTCAACAAGGTGCTCAAAGACATCATCGTGCGCTCCAAAACGCTGGCCGGCTATGATGCGCCTTATGTGCCCGGCTGGGACTGCCACGGTTTGCCGATCGAGCATCAGATCGAAAAGCGCCACGGCAAACATTTGTCGCCAGAACGCGTGCGGGCGTTGTGTCGCGAATTTGCCGCGGAGCAAGTCGAACGGCAAAAGCGCGATTTCATCCGTCTGGGGGTGTTGGGCGACTGGGACAACGCCTATCTGACGATGAACTACGCCAATGAGGCGAACGAGATCCGCGCGCTGGCGAGAATCGTCGCGCGTGGCCTGGTGGTGCGCGGTCTCAAACCGGTACACTGGTGTTTCGACTGCGGTTCGGCCCTCGCGGAAGCCGAGATCGAGTACGAAAACCGTACCTCACCGGCGCTCGACGTGGCTTTCGCGCTCGCCGCAGCGGAACGCACGCGCCTGGCAAGTATTCTGGGATTGGCAGCGCTGCCCGAGGCGCCGGTTCGCACGGTGATCTGGACCACCACCCCATGGACGATACCGGCCAACCAGGCGCTCAACGTGCATCCGGAAGCGATCTACGAGCTGATCGAAACCGAAAAAGGGCTGCTGCTTCTGGCTGCCGAACGCAAGGACGAGTGCCTCAAGCGCTACGGTCTGACGGGTCGAACTCTTGCCGCCTGTCGGGGCGCTGCGCTCGACCGACTGGAATTCCGCCATCCCCTCTATGACCGCGCCAGCCCGGTGCTTCCTGATGTCTACGTCACGCTGGACACCGGTACCGGCGTGGTACATAGCGCCCCCGCTTACGGTGAAGACGACTTTCGCGTCTGGGTCGCGGCGGGGTTTTCCCAGGACGCGATCCTCAACCCGGTGCAAGGCGACGGCACCTTTGCGCCGGATCTGCCCGAATTCGGCGGCATGAACGTCTGGGACGCCAACCCGAAGATCATCGCGGCGCTACAAGAGCATGGGGCACTGCTTGCCCACGGCAAGATCGAGCACAGCTACCCGCACTGCTGGCGCCACAAAACGCCGACGATCTTTCGCGCCACCACGCAGTGGTTCATCGCGATGGACAAACCCGACGCCGAAGGGGTAACGCTGCGCGATCGGGCGCTGAAAGCGGTGGATGCCACCCGCTTTTACCCGGCCTGGGGGCACGCGCGGCTGCACGCGATGATCGCCAACCGCCCCGACTGGTGCATTTCGCGGCAACGCCACTGGGGCGTGCCGATCCCGTTTTTCGTGCATAAACGCACCGGCGAGCTGCACCCGCGCACGCTCGAATTGATGGAAGCGGTCGCGCAACGCGTCGAACGCGAAGGCATCGAAGCGTGGTTCCGGCTGAATCCGGCAGAGCTGCTGGGTGAAGAAGCCAGTCAGTATGAAAAGATCTCCGACACGCTGGACGTGTGGTTCGATTCCGGTACCACGCACGTGCATGTGTTACGCGGCTCGCACCCCGAGCTCGGGCACCCGGTGGCGATGTACCTGGAAGGTTCGGATCAGCATCGCGGCTGGTTCCATTCGTCGCTCTTGACCGGCTGCGCGATCGACGGGCGGGCGCCGTACGAGTCGCTGCTCACCCACGGCTTTGTCGTCGATGGCGAGGGCCGCAAGATGAGCAAATCGCGCGGCAACGTTGTCGCGCCGCAAGAGGTGTGCGACACGCTCGGTGCCGACATCCTGCGCTTGTGGGTCGCTTCCACCGACTACTCCGGCGAGCTGTCGATCTCCAAAGAGATCCTGCAACGCGTGGTGGAAGTGTATCGGCGCCTGCGCAACACCCTGCGCTTCATGCTCGCCAACCTCGCCGACCTGCCGCGCGATGGGCTCGTGCCGGTCGAAAAGATGGTCGATCTGGACCGCTTCGCGCTGCGGCGCGCGCACGAGCGGCACGCCGAGATCGCCGCCGCGTACGAGGCGATGGAGTTTCACCGTGTGGTGCAGGCGCTGATGAACTTTGCCTCGGAAGATCTGGGGGCGTTCTACTTGAACGTCCTCAAAGATCGCCTCTATACCACGCGCACCGATGGTGCCGCACGTCGCAGCGCCCAGACGGCGCTGTGGCATCTGCTGCAAGCGATGGTGCGCTGGATGGCGCCGATCCTGCCCTTTACCGCCGAGGAAGTGTGGCAGCACCTCTCGGGCGACCCAGAAGACAGCGTGATGCTGCACACCTGGTACGAGCTGCCTGCAGTGCCGGAAGCCGAAGCGGTGGCGGCACGCTGGCGCACGGTGCTCGCGGTGCGCGAGCAGGTGACCAAAGCCATCGAAGCCAAACGCGCCGCTGGCGAAATCGGCCCCGACCTGGAAGCCGAGATCCTCATTCACGCTCCCCAAGCAATGTACGCGACGCTCGCTGCGCTGGGCGATGAACTCAAGTTCGCGTACCTCGTCTCGCGCGCCGAAGTCAGGGTGAGCCAAGAGGCGCAAGTGCGCATCGAAGTGCACCGCACCGCGCACCCCAAGTGCGCGCGCTGCTGGCACCATGCGCCCGACGTCGGGCAGCACCGGGAGCACCCCACCCTGTGCGGGCGCTGCTACGACAACCTCTTTGGCGCTGGCGAAGCGCGCCGCTGGGTGTGATCGACAACGATGGGCGACGAGTCCTCCCGTGCCACCCCGCCCCCTGCCGCGGCGTCATCCGCCAACTCCGAGGCGGCCGTGACGCGGCTCGGATCGCGTCACCTGGTGGTGGCGCTCATCGTGGCAGCCGCCGTCGTGGCGCTGGACCTTTTCAGCAAAGCGTGGCTGCAGTCGTGGCTGGCCGCGGGGGAACGGGTGATCGTGACGGGATTTTTTCAGCTGGTTGCGGTCTACAATACCGGCGCGGCGTTCAGTTTCCTGGCGCAAGCCGGTGGTTGGCAGCGCTGGCTGTTTTTGGCATTGGCGCTTGGGGTGAGCGCGTGGTTGCTGTGGGAAGCGGCGCGAACGCCCGATCGTTGGGTCGCCGTGGCGTGCGGTGCGGTAGTGGGCGGAGCGCTGGGCAACGCCTGGGATCGCTGGCAGCACGGTGCGGTGTTCGATTTTTTGCTTTTTCACTATCGCGAATGGGCTTGGCCCGCGTTCAACCTCGCCGATACCGCGATCACGCTGGGCGTGCTCGTGTTATTGTGGCGATTGTGGCAGGAAGAGAAATGAGTACGGTGGGCCCACAGAGTCTGGTGACGCTACACTACCGCATCGAGCTGGCCGATAGCGGCGTGCCGGTGGTGAGTACGTTCGAAGCCACGCCCGCCACCTTGGCACTCGGCGATGGCACGTTGGCGCCACAGTTCGAACGACTGCTTATCGGTATGCAGGAAGGTGAGGAGCGCACCTTTACCCTGTCGCCCGGGCAAGCCTTTGGCCCCTATCGCCGCGAGTTGGTGGAACGGGTACGGCGCGAAGATTTTCCCGAAGGGACAGCCGAAGTAGGTACCGTGCTGTCCTTCGTTGCCCCCGATGGCTCGCGATATGCCGGCGTCGTCGTCGCACTCGACGAATCCTGGGGAACAGTGGATTTCAACCACCCCTTGGCCGGCAAAACGATTCGGTTCCACGTGCGCATCGTGGGGGTGTGCTGATGCCGGGCTTTAGCGTCACCTTAGCCAACCCGCGCGGTTTTTGCGCCGGCGTCGACCGGGCGATCGCCATCGTCGAGTCGGCGCTGACGCGCTTTGGCGCCCCGGTCTATGTCCGCCACGAGGTGGTACACAACCGCCGCGTCGTCGCGGAGCTGCGGGAAAAAGGCGCGGTGTTCGTCGAAACGCTCGCCGAAGTCCCCGACGGCGCGGTAGTCATCTTCAGCGCCCACGGTGTGTCTCCGGCAGTGCGTGCTGAGGCGCATGCGCGGGGATTGAAGGTGCTGGATGCCACTTGCCCACTGGTGACCAAAGTGCATCTGGAGGTGCAGCGGCTGTATCGCGCCGGCTACCACATCGTGATGATCGGCCACGCCGGGCATCCGGAGGTAGAAGGGACGATGGGACAGGTGCCCGCGCGCATCTGGCTCGTGGAATCGGTCGAAGACGTCGCACGTCTGCCCGATTTGGGCCCACAGGTTGCGTATGTCACCCAAACGACGCTATCGATCGACGACGCGCGGCGCATCGTCGCGGCACTGCAGGCGCGTTTTCCCGGCATCGTCGCGCCCCAAAAGGACGACATCTGTTACGCGACGCAAAATCGCCAGGACGCTGTGCGCACGCTGGCGCCCCAGGTCGACCTCATGCTGGTGATCGGTTCGGCCAACAGTTCCAACTCTAACCGCCTGCGCGAGGTGGCGCAAAGCGCCGGCACCCCGGCGTATTTGATCGACGAAGCGGCAGCGATCGAACCGGCGTGGCTGCAAGGCGCAACACGGGTGGGCGTCACCGCTGGCGCGTCGGCGCCGGAAGCACTGGTGGGTGAAGTGGTGGCGCAGCTGCAGGCTTTAGGCGCCGCGGTCGTGACCGAACACCCCGGCATCGTCGAAGACGTTCATTTTCCCTTACCCAAGGAACTGCAACATGAGTGACACCGTTCGCGTCGGCGACTTTGAAGCGGCCCTCAAACAACTGGAACAAGTCGTACAGCAGCTCGAAAGCGGCCAACTGACGCTCGAGGAAGCGCTGAACCGCTACGAAGAAGGCGTGGCGCTGGTCGAAAAATGCCGCGCCGCGCTCAGCGCGGCAGAGCAACGCCTGACGGTGATCGAACAGCGGCAGCGCGCGGGGGAGCGCAACGGTGCCGCGGCTGCCGCGGTGTCCCGTGACGACAGCGACGACCTCCCGTTCTGAGCCATGCTCGGTTGGTTTCGCAAAGTCCCGCCGCCTTCCGCCGTGCGCTTTGACGCCGAAGCGTTCGAAGCGGCGCTTGTCGAGACGCTGGCGCAAGCAGGGGCATTGTCACCGCGCCTGCTGGCAGCGATGCAACACGCACTGCTTGCGCCGGGCAAGCGCCTGCGGCCGCAGCTCGTCTTTGCTGCGGGGGCGCTGACCGGCGCTACCGAAGACGCGCTGACCGCCGTGGCGGTGGCGATCGAGTGCCTACACACCTACTCGCTGGTGCATGACGACCTTCCGGCGATGGACGACGACGCACTGCGCCGCGGCCGCCCCACCGTGCATGTGGCGTTCGACGAAGCCACGGCGATCCTGGCGGGTGACGCGTTGCACACCTTGGCCTTCGAACGGCTGGCTACCGCCCCGGCGCTCACCGACGCGCAGCGCGTGCGTTTGGTGGCGCTTTTGGCGCGCGCCGTGGGCGCGGCGGGCATGGTCGGCGGGCAGATGCTGGATATCGCCGCCAGCGATCCGGCCAACGCGCTTACGCTCGCCGAACTGGAGGACTTGCACCGCGGCAAAACCGGCGCGTTGATCAGCGCTTCGCTCCTGGCGGGGGCATGGTGCGGTTGCCCCAGCGCACAGCAATTGCAGCTTTTGGACACGCTGGGCCAGCAGCTGGGCTTGGTGTTTCAAATCGTCGACGACGTGCTCGATGCCACCGGCAGCACCGATACCCTGGGTAAGACTCCGGGCAAAGACGCCGCGCAGGGAAAGACCACCTACGTGACCTTGCTCGGCCTACCGGCGGCGCGCGAACGCATCGCCGCGCTGCGTTGCGAAATCAACGCCACCCTCGCTGCCCTTGGACCCCGCGCTGCTGCCTTGGCGGAAGTCAGCGCGCGCATGATCGATCGCCACGCTTGAGTGCGTCATGACGACCTCCCGCTATCCTCTGCTGACCCGCATCGACGATCCGGCGCAACTGCGGGCGTTGCCACGCGAGCAATTGCCGCCGCTCGCCGCGGAGCTGCGCGCCTTCATCTTGGAGTCCGTGGCGCGCACCGGCGGGCATCTGGCCTCCAACCTCGGCGCGGTAGAGCTGACGATCGCGTTGCATTACGTTTATGACACGCCCTTTGACCGCCTGATCTGGGACGTCGGGCATCAGTGCTACGCACACAAAATCCTCACCGGGCGACGCGAGCGTTTTGCGACATTGCGTCAGTACGGCGGCATCGCTGGCTTTCCCAAGCGCGACGAAAGCCCCTACGACACCTTCGGCACGGGGCACTCCTCGACATCCCTCTCGGCCGCCGTCGGCATGGCAGTGGCGGCGCGCGCGCGTGGCGAAGATCGGCGCGTGGTCGCGGTGATCGGCGATGGGGCGATGTCGGCGGGAATGGCGTTTGAGGCGATGAACCACGCGGGCGACCATCCCGATCTCGATCTCACCGTCGTACTCAACGACAACGAGATGTCGATTTCGCCTCCGGTAGGCGCGCTGACGCAGGTGTTTGCGCGCTTACTCGCAGGGAAACCCTATCGCACCGCGCGCGCCATCGGCTCGCGTCTGCTCTCGGCCACTCCGCCATTGAAAGAACTTGCGCGGCGGCTGGAAGAACACGTGATTGGCATGGTCACGCCCGGCACGCTGTTTGAGGAGTTCGGATTTCGCTACTTCGGGCCGATCGATGGGCATGACCTCGACGCGCTCGTGCCGATGCTGCAGGATCTGCGCACCACCCCCGGACTGAAATTCCTGCACGTGGTGACGCGCAAAGGACAGGGCTACAAGCTCGCCGAAGCCGACCCGGTGCGTTACCATGGGGTCGCGGCGTTCGACCCCGACAAAGGCCTGGGCATGGCTCCGGCGGCGGCCACCGTGCGCCCCACCTACACCGAAGTCTTTGGCGAATGGGTGTGCGCGATGGCCGAACGCGACCCGCGGCTCGTCGCGATCACCCCGGCGATGCGCGAAGGCTCGGGGTTGGTGGCGTTTTCCGAACGCTTTCCCGAACGCTACTTCGACGTGGGTATTGCCGAGCAGCACGCGGTGACCTTTGCCGCAGGGCTGGCGTGCGAAGGCTTCAAACCGGTGGTGGCGATCTACTCGACGTTTCTGCAGCGCGCTTATGACCAGCTCATCCACGACGTGGCGCTGCAGAATTTGCCGGTAGTTTTTGCCATCGACCGCGGCGGTTTGGTGGGCGCCGACGGCCCGACGCATCACGGCGCGTTCGATCTGTCGTATCTGTCCTGCATCCCCAACCTGGTGGTGATGACCCCCAGCGACGAAGAGGAATGCTGGCGCATGCTCAGCACCGCGTTCGCGCTCGATCAGCCTGCGGCGGTCCGTTACCCCCGCGGCACTGGGCCGGGAGTACCGCTGTCGCGCAGCTGGGAGACGTTGCCACTGGGCCGGGGGGAAATCGTGCGCGCCGGGCGCGACCTGGCCATTCTGGCGTTCGGAGCGCCTCTGGCGGCCGCGCGGCCAGTGGCCGAGGCGCTCGATGCCACCCTGGTAAACATGCGCTTTGTCAAGCCGCTCGATGAAGCGCTGCTCCGGGAACTGGCAAGCACCCATCGCCATTTCGTCACCGTGGAAGAAAACGCGGTGATCGGTGGCGCCGGTGCAGAGGTGGCGCGCGTGCTCGCCACCTTACCCGACCCGCCCCGCCTGTTGCGGTTGGGACTTGCCGATCGTTTTTTCCCACACGGCGATGTCAAACGTCTGCATCAGGACGCTGGTCTCGATAGCGCTGGCTTTCGCGCCGCGATTGAAAATTTCTATCGAACCTCACCCGACGATCACCCTCCAACGGGGCGTATTGTTGAGTAAAATGATCAACAACCCCCAACCCGACAGGAGATGAAGATGTCAGCTACCCTCAGCCTGCCCGATGTGGCCGGCGGGATGCCCGACGTGCAGGGCTCACCGGATGAACGCAACCTGGCGATCGATCTGGTGGGCATCAAAAGCATCCGCCACCCGGTGCGCGTCATGGACCGCAGCGGCGACGTACAGCACACGGTGGCAACGTTCAACATGTACGTTGGCTTGCCGAAGCATTTCAAAGGCACGCACATGTCGCGCTTCGTCGAGATCCTCAATAGCGACGAGCGCGAGATCTCGGTCGAATCGTTCGAACCGATGCTCCGGCACATGGTCAAGCGACTGGAAGCGGCCACCGGGCGCATCGAAATGAGCTTTCCGTACTTCGTGATGAAGCGCGCGCCGATTTCGGGCGTGCAAAGCCTGATGGACTACGACGTCACGTTCATCGGCGAGATCGACAGCACGGGCGACTACGAATTCACGCTCAAAGTCATCGTGCCCGTGACCTCGCTGTGCCCGTGCTCGAAAAAGATCTCGGAGCGCGGCGCCCATAACCAGCGCTCACACATCACCATCACCGCTACGCTGTGCGCGCATGTCTGGATCGAGGAGCTGATCGCGATCGCCGAAGCCGAAGCCAGCTGCGAGCTCTTTGGACTATTAAAGCGCCCGGACGAAAAGTACGTCACCGAGCGCGCCTACGACAACCCAAAGTTCGTCGAAGACCTGGTGCGCGACGTCGCCGCTAGGCTCAACGCCGACGCACGCATCGTCCGCTACGTGGTGGAATCGGAAAACTTCGAGTCGATCCACAACCACTCGGCATACGCGCTCATTCGCGGTCCGAAAGGCTAGTTGGCACCTGCGGCATCGATGCCGAAAAACGAAACGGCAGCTTCGGCTGCCGTTTCGTTTTTCGGAAGCGGCCTATCACTTTCTTACCGTCCTTCTTTTTGCATACTGCCGTTTCCCTGCCTGACGGCGTAACGCGATTGCTGCGGTGCGGAACGGTTCTGTGGCTTCGGCACGTGCCAGACACCCCTGCGCACGCGCCACTGGCATCCTCTGTCCGTTACTCTTCGCCGTTGAACACCCCAAGTAGGTGCAATAGGCTCGTAAAGAGATTGTAAATGCTGACGAACAAGGTTACGGTCGCCAGCACGTAGTTGGTTTCCCCGCCGCGGACGATCTGGTTGATCTCATAGAGGATCAGCCCGGCCATCAACAGCACGAACGCAGCCGAGACGGTGAGCGACAGCGCTGGGATCTCGAAGAAGACCGCTGCCAGACCGGCCAAGAAAGCGACCAGAATGCCGACGAACAGAAAACCACCGAGGAACGACAAGTCGCGCTTGGTGGTGGAGGCATAGGCCGCCAAGCCGATGAACACCGCGGCGGTGCCAGCGAACGCCTGGAACACGATCATCGGCCCATTGGCGAGTTTCAGATACGCCGCGAGAATCGGCCCCAACGTGTAGCCCATGAAACCCGTGAGGGCAAAGACCGCCAGGATCCCCGCCGCCCGGTGCGCCAGCTTATGGACCAAAAACAGCAACCCGAAGTAACCGACAAGGGTGATCACAATCCCCGGATGCGGCAGTCCCAACGCCATCGACACGCCCGCCGTGACGGACGAAAATGCCAGCGTCATGGCCAGCAGCAGGTACGTATTGCGCAGCACCCGTTGCGCGGAGGGCGTGATAACCCCCTGCCCTTGCCACCCGTTGGAAGCCGCCTCGATGCCACTGGCAGCCACTTGCGAAGGCAGCCGCTCGCTTTCGTTCCACGCCATGGCACGGATTTGGGATTGTGGTTCGAACCGTTGTTCCATATGCTACTCCTTCGTCGCTGACAAATAAACCATTGATCGAATCGTTTCACCCCCGCCGGCATGGCTTTTGTCGACCGCGCGGTGCCTACCCAGCACGGGCACCCCGCGTGCCTTCCAGAGCCATCCGACTTCGCTTAGCCCATCGCCGATCGCTGTGCCATACGATCGCAGCAGCGGCAGTTCCAGAGCCATCCGACTTCGCTTAGCCCATCGCCGGGGCCGCCTGTTGCATCCGCCGTTCCAGCACCCGCTGCAAGCGCTGCACCGCACCTTCGATCGCCTCGCGGGCGCTGGCGGCGGTGACCGCAAACACCACCTGCGGGCTGTGGCGCAAGCGCATCTGCACCACACAGCGCTTGAGCAATGCCCCGGATTCGTCGCGCACATCCACCAGCTTGATGCGCGCCCAGATGATGCGGTTGCGCACCCGTTCGATCAAACGCGCAAACCGCCCTTGCGCTTCCTGCTCCAACGCGGCGTTTTCCGGGGAACAAAGCACCTCCATGGGAATTTTTTCGCGCGTTTCGGCACCTCGGCTTTGCGGACGGGGCTTGAGTCGTCGAGAAAACATTGCGCACCTCCTTGTCGTTGTTCTCGAACTATTTATAGCACCATCCTGCATCCGTTACAATAAGAATATCGCATATCTATCTTCTTAGGAAATCGGATGCTCAGCCTCAAACAACTGCATCACTTCTGGCTCACCGCGCACGCTGGCGGCGTCACACGCGCGGCCGAAGCCAGCGGTCTGGCGCCGCAAACGATCAGCGCGCAGATCGCCGCCCTGGAACAGCACTTGGGAAAGACGCTGTTTCGCCGCAACGGTCGCAGCCTCGAACTTACCCCGACCGGACAGGTGGCATTGCGCTACGCCGACGCCATCTTCGCGCTGGTGCAAGAATTCGAAAGCGCGTTAGCGCAACAACAGCCGGTCATCAGCCTGCGCGTCGGCCTATCGGACAGCGTTCCCAAAAAAATCGCCGCGCTGCTGCTGCGGCCACTGCAGACGGCGCGCTCGCGCTACCGCCTGTGGGTGATCGAAGAGCGGCTACCACGATTACTGGGTGAACTGGCCGCTGGCAAGCTCGACTTCGTGCTCAGCGACACGCCGCCGCCCGAGACGAGCGGACTGCGTTTGGCCGCACGGTGTTTGCTCGACGTGCCGCTGGCCTGGTTTGGTGCCCCGAGCTACGGGCCTGGTCCGATCAGCTGGTCGGATCTCGGCCGCTTGCCGCTTTTGCTTCCCGCAGAGGATACCTTTGCGCGCGCCGCGCTCTTGGCACAGCTGGAACAACACGGCGTCACTCCCACCATCGCTGGGGAATTTGCCGACAGCGCTTTGATCGTCGAGATGGCGCGTGACGAGATGGGAATTTTCGCAGCTCCGGAGACGCTCGAGACGGCGCTGACACACGATGGGCGACTGATGAAACTCGGGGAGATTCCAGAGCTTCATGAGCGCTACTGGGTGATGACCTTGCCCCAGAAAGCGCGCAGCCCGGCGCTGGATGCGATTGCAGGGATCGAAGTATAATGCGGCGCTTTGGTGCCGAGAGAGGGAGTCGAACCCTCACGGTGTCACCACCGGCGGATTTTGAGTCCGCTGCGTCTACCTGTTCCGCCATCTCGGCTTCGAGCTACAAATTATATGACAGAAACCTTTGCTTGCCAAGAGCGACTTTGCCCATGAATGCTGCCATCGACCTGACGCGCCTCGAGGCTTACGACTTCGCACTACCGCCTGAGCGCATTGCCAAGACACCGCTACCCCAACGCGACGCCAGCCGCCTATTGGTGCTAGAGCGCGATCGCTTTTTGGACCAGCGCTTTAGCGACTTAGCCGGTTTTCTGCAGCCCGGCGACGTGCTCGTAGTCAATGACAGCCGTGTCATTCACGCGCGGCTCACCGGTCACAAAACCACCGGCGGCGCTGTCGAGGTATTGATCGAACGGCTCGTCGGCGCGCGCGAAGCGCTGGCGCAGGTACGCGCGAGCAAATCGCCTAAACCGGGCACGCGCCTGCACCTTGCCAACGGCGCGCTAACCTTCGAAGTGCTGGGCCGGGACGACGATCTGTTTCACCTGCGTTTGGAGGCGCCATCGGAGGGTGATCTCCTTGCGCTCATCGAGCGCTACGGCACATTACCGCTACCGCCTTACCTTGGCCGTCCGCCAGCCCCCGAGGACGAAGCCCGCTATCAAACCGTGTTTGCGCGCGAAGCCGGCTCCGTCGCCGCGCCGACTGCCGGGTTGCATTTTACACCTGAGCTGCTGGCCACCATCGCCGCCCGGGGAGTGGAGATCGTACCGGTGACGCTGCACGTCGGCGCCGGCACCTTCCAGCCGGTGCGCACTAGCGACATCCGCGCGCACCGCATGCACCGCGAGCGGTTTTATCTCAGCACCGAGGCGGCGGCGGCACTGACCGCCGCGCAGCGCGAGCAGCGGCGCATCGTCGCAGTAGGCACCACAGCGCTGCGCACGCTGGAGGGAGCGATGGCGATCTGGGGCGAGCTGCGTGCCGGAAGCGGTGAGACAGATCTGTTCATCTATCCTGGCTTTCGGTTCCAGGTGGTCGAAGCGCTGGTGACCAACTTCCACCTGCCCCAATCGACGCTGTTGATGCTGGTCGCGGCCTTTGCCGGTTATGAACGGACGATGGCCGCTTACCGCCACGCGGTCGCGGCTGGCTACCGTTTCTTCAGCTACGGCGATGCGATGTTCATCCCGTCACGCTGGGGCGACGTGGTACCATCGCGCCCATGAGCGCTTTCGCCTCTGACGCGTCCTTGCCCCCGGTCTTGGGTCCGGCCATGGCTTCTGCCGAGGGGTCCTCGCCGCCCATGCCGTTGTCGGCCTACCCCCCCGTCGAGCACGGCGCCCGTTTCACGCGCTTAGCCCAAGACGGTGAAGCCCGGCTGGGGGTGCTGCAGTTGCGCCGTGGGGCGTTCCTGACGCCGATGTTCATGCCGGTGGGCACCTATGGCTCGGTCAAAGCAATGACCCCGGCGCAATTGCAGGCCGTCGGCGCCGAGATCATCCTCGGTAACACCTTCCATCTGTGGTTACGCCCCGGACTCGAGGTGATCCGCCGGTTCGGTGGACTACACCGCTTCATCGGGTGGCACAAACCCATTCTCACCGACTCCGGCGGCTTTCAGGTGTTTTCCCTCGGGCCGCTGCGCCAGATCAGCGAGGAGGGAGTGCGTTTCGCTTCGCCGATCGATGGGGCAAAGCGGTTCCTGACCCCTGAGCTGGCGATCGAGATCCAGACGGTGCTCGATGCCGACATCGCGATGGTATTCGACGAATGCACGCCGTATCCGGCGAGCGAATCCGAGGCGGCCGCGTCGATGCGCCTGTCGTTGCGCTGGGCAAGGCGTTCGCGCGCCGCGTTTGACGCGCTGCACAACCCCAATGCCCTATTTGGGATCGTTCAGGGCGGGATGTACGAGACGCTGCGCGACGAGTCGCTCGCCGGGCTCTTGGACATCGGCTTCGAGGGTTATGCGATCGGCGGGCTGTCGGTAGGAGAACCGAAAGAGGATTTCCTGCGCATCCTGGCGCACATCGCGCCACGGTTGCCTGCCGACAAGCCGCGCTATCTCATGGGGGTGGGCACACCGGAAGACCTGATCACCGGTGTGGAAGCAGGAATCGATCTCTTTGACTGTGTGATGCCCACGCGCAACGCCCGCAACGGTCATCTTTTCACCCGCTACGGCGACATCCGCATCAAAAACGCGCGCTACCGCCACGACGAGTCGCCGCTCGACCCCACCTGCTGCTGTTACACGTGCCGTCATTTCTCGCGCGCCTACCTGCACCACCTCTTTCGCTGCGGCGAGATCCTCGGAAGCATTCTCAACACCATCCACAACCTCAGCTACTACCTTGGCCTGATGCAGGAACTGCGCGCGGCGATCGCGCGTGGGCAATTCGCACCCACCGCGGCGCGGTTGCGCGCCGACCGTGCCCGAGGGGTGTAAGACGCACCGCACAGTGATGGTTCTTTTGCCGCTTGTGCTGAACCGCGATCGCCGGCCGCACGCGGGGCTGACACGACACCGCCTGATGACCAGATTGCCCACTGGCCTATCCGCTCACGCGCTGCGTCACTCCAACCCCGCAGGCGGCGAGTAACTGCGCCACCACGCGACAAACTCGTCGGCGCGCATCGGTTTGGCAAAAAAGTACCCCTGCGCTTCCTGGCAGCCGATCGAGCGCAACCAGCGCACGTGCGCTTGCGTCTCCACGCCTTCGGCAATCACCGTAAAGCCCAAGTGCTGCGCCATCGTCACGATCGCTTGGACGATCGCGGCGCTCGCTGCATCGGTGAGCGCGTCGAAGACGAACGATTTGTCGATTTTGATTGCGTGGAAAGGATAGCGTTTCAAATATGCCAGCGCCGAGTAGCCGGTGCCGAAATCATCCAGCGACAACGTCAGCCCCGCCCCGCGCAATCGATGGAGCACGGCGCTGGCGACCTCGGGGCTAGAGACCAAACCACGCTCGGTGATTTCCACCCCAAACTGTGACGAAGACAGCTCATATTGTCCCAGAATCGCCCTGATCCGATCGGGCAACATGGTATCCACCACATCGGCGGCGGCAAGGTTCACCGCCACACAGGGGAAAAACCCTTGTTCCCGCCAAGCCGCAAGCTGCTTGGCCACCGCCTCCACCACCCACTGCGAAATGTCCGACACCAGGCCGATTTCCTCGGCCAGCGCAATGAAGCGATCTGGCGGCACAAAGCCAAGCTCAGGCGAGTGCCAACGAATGAGCGCTTCTGCACCCACTGGTTGCAACGTCTTGAGGTCGATCTTGGGTTGGTACACCAGGGTGAAAGCGCCGTCGCGCACCGCCGCGCGCAGCGCATGCTCCAAGCGGATGCGTTCGCGCGTGCGCGAAGCGATGTTTTCATCGTAGATCACCCAGGTATCGCGCCCTTGTCGCTTGGCCTCCACCAACGCCGCGTCGGCATGCCGCAGCAGCACGCTCTCCTCCTTGCCGTCGCGCGGGGCAATGGCGCAGCCCACGCTGACCGTGCTCTCCAGACGGCGCCCCGGCAACGGATATTCGCCGCGCAACGTCGTGACGATCTGCTCGCAAAGGGCGACCGCTGCGGCCTCGGCTTGTTCTGGCAAACGCATTTGCACCGCCAGCAAAAATTCATCCCCCCCCAGGCGTCCCAGAAAAGCGCTGTGTCGCTGCGCCACGGCCTTGAGTCGCTCGGACACCTGTTGCAGCAACGCATCGCCGACATCGTGACCGAGAAAATCGTTCACCTGTTTGAAGCGATCCACTCCGACAACCACCACGACCACGGCCGAGCGATCGTCCTGAACCGTGGTGAGTAACAGACTCAAATGCTCGCGCGAACGCATGCGATTGGGCAAGCCCGTGAGGGGATCGAACCAGGCCAGGTGGCGCAGCTGGTCTTCGGCCTGCAAGCGCGGGCGCAAGTCTTCGAACACCGTCACCGCGCCCACGCGCGTACCTGCCACCGCCAGCGGGCGCGCATGGACCAGCACCGGCACCCACTCACCGGACGCCGCCTGAAAGCGTGTCTCGCCATGATAGGTCTCGCCTCGCTCCACCGAGTCATGAAGAGGACATTCGTCGGGGTCCAGGCCTGCGGGCTTATCGTGAAACTGCGCGTGCGCGTCGCGCAACAACACGTCTTTGGAGGCGTAACCGAGCAATGTGGTAAAGGCCTCGTTGACC
>FWPV01007320.1_pt1 | contig 20182 bp, 13 predicted proteins | sample 2228371 | NCBI WGS metagenome assembly FWPV01 (sample SAMEA103939776, study PRJEB20133) | metagenome | reverse complement strand
GCATTCGCCCCGCGCGCGGAAAATCGTATCGTCGCAGCGCGGCGTCACGGAGGGATTCAGGTGCGGCGCCGGCGCAGGGAGCCGGGGAACCGACAGTGCGCTCTGGCCGTCGCTCAGCCGCACCGGGCTCACCAGCCAGTAGACGACCTCGTAACCGGGCGGTCCTTCCAGCCGGAACCAGCCGTTCTCCGTCATCGGCACGAGATACTCCCGCCCGGCTTCGATCCGGTTCATCATCCCCGTTTCTTCCTTCGGGAACAGCAGGACGAAGTTGCCCGAAGTGGCGTGGTTCATCACGTACAGGTAGCCGTTGAAAGAAGCGCGGAAACGGAACCGCACCAGATCGCCCGTGCGGAACACCTGGCTGGGATCGGCGCGCCGCGCCTCTCCGCGCTCGCTGCGTTCAACGATGATTTCAATCCGCTTGGGTCCGCCGGACTCCGGATGGGCGTCGAGACCGCCCTTCAGCGGGGCGCTTTCACCGGCCGATGCCCCGGGGCGGGCCGAGGCGCCGGGCGGGGCGCCTGGCAGACTGCCCGCCAGGAAACACGTCGCCGCAAGGGGTATGAACCAGTGATGCATCGTCTCCTCCTCCGCTCCTCCCTCTATCGGCTCACCGGTGCCGCAACGTTAGCTCGGCCACCACTCTTCCTGCGCCCGGCGCGCCGGAGGTGGAAGCGTTCACCACGTAGACCGCCGCCTCCGCGCCGGACCCGACAGGCGCGGGCGCGGCCGCCGTGTCCTTCTCCACCTTCGTGAACACGAGATCGCGCGACTGCACCTGCGCGCGGAACTTCTCCATCCACGCGTCGTTGTACCGGTTGGAAGCCGACAGCGTCGGAGCGGGCGCAGGCCGGGCGGGCCGGTCCGGCGCCGGAGCGCGCTTGCCCGACAGCGTCCCGATCAGCTCCTCCAGATCGTCCACCGGACGCGCCGAGAACAGCACGAACAGCTTCTCCTCTCCCGGCTGTTCGTCAAACGTGAAGTACTCGCCCTCGCCGCCGGGGATCTGATACAGCCGCCCCGGCACGATCTCGTTGCTCAGCTGCGACGACTCCGGATGCGGGAACAGGGGCGACCAGACGCCGCTCGAGCCCCGCGCAATCACATACAGATATCCGCGCCGGTTGCCCATGACGCTCAGCCGGATGCTGTCGCCCGCGCGGAACTCCGTGTCCGTGCTCACCTCCACCAGGCCCTGCGGCGTCCGCTTCAGCAGGCTGTAGCGCAGCCCCATCGGAGGCGCCGTTTCCGGCGTCAGCGAGACTTTCTGGAAATACGATTCGGCGTCGCGCAGCGGCGGCGCGGCGGCCAGTTCCGGCTTCGGACCGGCTGCCTTGGCGCCTTCCGGGCGCGCGGGTTCTTCGCGCCGCACCGGCACGGTCTTGGCTGATTTCCTGGCAGTTGTCTTCTTCTGCACCGCCATCATGTCGGCGGCGGAAAAAAAGGCGTCGCGGGCGTTGATCTGCGGCCCCTGCGCGCCCGCCAGCAGACCGGCGAGCGCGGCCGTCAGAAGGCCGGCAATGGCGGAATGGGTCTTATTGGGCATCTTTCACGCACCGGAATCCAATTGCTGCGTGGGGCAGGTCAGCAGGCCAACCCCTCCGCATATATACACGCAAAAACCGCTCGTCCCTGAGCAGAAAACTTCCGCCCTTGATGCAATACCACTCGCGGCTGACGCTGGCCGAGCCCAGCGCGCGCCGCATGTCTTCGATCTCGCGGTCGGTCACCGGGAACGGCGTGTCCACCCACTCGAACACGTTCCCAGACAGCCCCAGTATGCGGTACGGGCTCTGCCGTTCCGGGTAGTCGTCCACCGGAACGAGCGAGCCGGGGTTCGGCATCGGCTGGTTGCCCCACGGGTAGATGCGCCCATCCTCGCCCCGCGCCGCTTTCTCCCATTCCTGCTCCGTCGGGAGCCGTTTGCCCGCCCAGGCGCAGTAGGCGCGGGCGTCGGACAGCTTCACATGCGTCACAGGCAGCGAGGGCGAGGACGAATACTCCTCCGACGGCGGCGCCGGATGTCCGGTGGCGGCGACAAAGCGCGCGTACTGCTGGTTGGAGACTTCCGTTGCATCCATATAAAACGCCGGCAGTCGGATCTCGGCTTTCGGATTCGGCGACTCCGGACTGTCATCGCCGAAGATGAACGGCCCCTCGCGCACCAGAAACATCGTCGTGCCCTCGACCTGCACGACGGACGGCAGTTCGCGCTGTTGCGTTTCCTGCTGTTTCGCCGCCTCCCCGGATTTCGCCCCATTCTCGCTCTTTTGCCGGACAAAGTAAATCCCTCCGGCGACGGCGGCGGCGGCGAGAACCGCAACGACATACAGCGGCGCACGGGACTTCCCGCCCTTGGGCGGCGCTTTGGGTTCCGGCGCCGGCGGCGGGGCTGGCTCCGCGATCGGCGGCGCCTCGAACTCTTCCCCCGCCGCACCGCTCCGCGCGGCTTCCAGCAGATCCGGACGGTCGATCACCGGCTCCAGCCGGATCTCGGTCTGCATCCGGTAAGAATGGCGCAGATCCTCCAGCAGTTCGCGCGCGGACTGATAGCGCCGCTCGCGGTCTTTCTCCAGAAGCCGGTTGACGATCCGCTCCAGTTCCGGGTCGATGTCCGGCACGATCGTGCTCAGCGCCGGCGGCGTCTTCTGGCAGTGCCCGATCTCGATCGCCCGGTAGCTGTCGCCGGTGAAGGGCTTCATTCCGGTCAGCAGCTCGAAAAAGATCACGCCCAGCGAATACAGGTCGCTGCGGTGGTCGCACGGCTCGGCGCGGATCTGTTCGGGCGACATGTAGTACGGCGTGCCCAGGGTCTCTCCCGCCCGCGTGCGGGCGCTGGGAGCGTCGCCCGCCTTGGCGATGCCGAAGTCCAGCACGATCACCCGCCCGCTCGTGTCAATGCGGATGTTGGCCGGTTTCAGGTCCCGGTGCACGAACCGCCGCTCGCCCGCCCACACCAGCGCTTCAGCCACCTGCCGGATGATCGTCACGGCTTCCGCCGGCTCCAGCCTGCCGTGCCGCTCCAGGTAGCTCTTGACGTCCTCGCCCTCGATGTAGGGCATGATCAGGTAGTGCAGCGAGCCCCACTCGCCCACGTCGAAGACAGGCGCGATGTTGGGGTGGCCGCCGAGCGTCGCTGCCGTGCGCGCCTCGTCCATGAAGCGCGCGACGATTTCCGGCTCGTCCGCCAGCTGTTCCGCCAGCACCTTGATGGCGAACAGCCCTCCATGGGCGCGGTGCCGCGCCAGAAAGACTTCGGCCATGCCCCCGCCCCCGATCCATTGCAGGATCTCGTACTTGTCGCCAAGCACCTGATGCAGCGCGGCGCGGAGAGCGTTACGGGAGGCGTTCGACATGGCGGGTTTCCATCAGCTTAGTCTTTTTCGCCGGTTGGCGGGGAGAAAACCGGCAGTGCGCTCCCTGTAATATTCGGGAGGCGGGTGAACCGGCCGGTACGGCAGCGCCGGGCGCAGCCCGGCCCCGGGCTGCATCAGATGATCGGCCGACAGGTTGTACAGGTGCCAGGTGACCACCCGCTGCAACTGCAGAACAGCCTCCACCAGCGAAGCCCCCTCGTGACGCGTGTCCCACAGGCACACGAAACCGGTTTCGGGGTGGACGTTGGGATGAAGCGCAGGTTCGGCGAGCCACGCCTCCAGAGGCACCGAAGGATAGTACTCCGGGAACGTGAACCGGACCGCCAGGCCCTCGCGGATGGCCCCGTCAGGCGCGTACCACGGCGTCTCCGGAAGACCGACCAGGCCGCCCGGCTCGCGTGGGACGTCCAGGGCGGAGGGATCGGCGGCCGCGGTCCGGAGCAGCCACTCCCATTCGTTGCGGATCCGCCGCTCGCGGATGCGCTCGAAAGCGGCCTGCGTCATCAGCCGTTGGTGGCCACGGTGGAGACGCGGAGAACGTCATTCGGACGGACGCCCTGCTCGGGCAGAGGCCGCCGGAAGTCGAGCGCGACCCCGTTCCAGACGACCTGCGGCTCTCCCTCGCCCTGCAGCACGTCGCCGCGCTCCCGCAGGTCGTACAGGATTTCATGAAGCACGTCGTCCAGAATTTCGCTGTCGTCAATATCGACGTTGTACTTCGTCTCCCCCTGAATCGTGTCGAAATACATCTGATATTTCGGCATGTGCTTACCCCCCCTGGGTCTGGTCTGTCAGGAAAATCCTGAGGGTTTCCGGCAGCGCCTGCACGCGCCAGCCGCAGCGGGCGCACAGGCCGTTGGAATCGTCCCAGCACTCGATGCACTGCGGCCGGCCGCACTTCGGGCACGTGCGCAGGTCGGCCTCCTCCGGGCCGACCTGGCAGACCTGGCACCGGCCCTGAAGCGCCGGCGGCCCCACGTGCCGGTCCCACCATTGCCGGTTGGGCGGAAACAGGGGCACGGAATTCTGCACGCACAGGCGGCAGCGGATTTTTTCAAAATCCCAGCATTTTGTCTCGCAAACTTCCAGATTGCACCGCGGACAGACGAAAGAAATTTTCCCGGCCATCCGGCAGTTGCAAAGCGCGCACCGGCGGGCGTCGCGGTTCTGCCACCAGACGATGGCTGCCGCCATCGCCGCAGCCACCCCCGGCGCCAGCCAGTACAGGCGATCAATGCGGGGCTGCGCCAGGCTCCACAGAAACACGCCCAGCAGGCCGGCCGTCAACGGCGGCGCTACGGCCAGCCAGGGGCTGGGCAGCTCCGCCTCGAACATCTTCAGCAGCGCGACGGAGAGAAAGGCCAGCAGAAGGCTGACCCCCACTGCAACACCCGGTCCGGCCATCGCCGCGAAAAACTGGACAAGGGTCAGCAGGAACGCGACCGCCGCCAGGACCGAAATGCTGCGTGCGCTCATTCCATCTCCTCCACCGGGAATCCCTCTCGAATACTATACAGGTGTTCGGCGGGCAAGCCCAGATCCCGCGGTGTTTCCTTCGCCAGCGGGTCGCCATGTGCGATGCGCCGGCGCGTGTCCAGTTCCAGCAGCCGGCGGCTGCCGCATGCCGGGCATGTCCCTTCGCGCCGCAGGCGCACAGCCCTCAGGCGCGGCTCGAACCCGGCGCCGCAATCGAGGCAGCGCGCCCGCAGGCAGAGCGGCCATTCCCACTCGATGGCCTGCCCTGGCTGCAGCGCGTTTTCGAACGGCCCTTCCACAGGAACCAGCGGCGCGCCCGCCGTATGGAACGGGCAGCTCTCATCGAGCGGAATCTTCAGCAGCTCCAGCCGCAGGGGCTCCTGCAGCCGCACCTCGATGCTGCGCGCCTCCGCTTCTCCTTCTTTCAGCCATTCAGCCGCCCAGTGCGCCTGCAGGGCTGCCGTCGCCGCCGCCAGCGCCGGCGTGGCGCTCCATCCTCCCGGCTCGGCGGGCACGCTGCACGGATGCGCCGCGCTGGACCATGTCTGCAGGTACTCCCGCCGTCTGCGCGCGGTCAGCCGGCAGCAGAAGCAGGCGCCCACGCGCCCCGGAAACCACGTCACCCTCCCTGCCGCCGCGCCCGCCGTGCTCATGCCCCCGTCGCAGACGGGCACATCCAGCCGCGTCGAGATGCGCGCCATCTCCAGGCGCGCCGAGTCCCGGTCCACGCATCCGAACAGGACATCGCAGTCTTTCAGCAGGCCCCATCCTGTATCGGCGATCTCCCGCGCAACCGGAATCCATCGGGTCTCGGGAAACCACGCGCGGCCAACCTCGGCCAGCACCTCGGTCTTGGGCCTTCCGGCGGCCCCTGGAGCCCGGAAAAAAGCGCACTTCGCGAGATTCGAGGGCTCCACCCGGTCCGGATCGATCAGAACGGCCTCGCGCACGCCCAGCAGCCCCGCCTGGCGGAACAGCTCGTTGCCCAGCGCGCCTGCGCCCACAATGGCGATCCGATGGAACCCGCTCCGGGGAAAACCCATGGCGCTCCGCCCTTCAGTCCTCCACCGCCTTGCCGGCCCCGCAGTCTGCGGCAAAAAAATGAACCTCTATTCCATCCATTCCTGCGTGCTTTCTCGTGTATGATACAGGAGATCATCGACGACTGCTTCCGTTCTCGTGAGCCGGAAGCCCGTTGGAGGAGCATATGTCTGGGTCTTTGTCCTTCCGTTCAGGACTTGCCATCTTTCTCTCGGCAGTCCTGATCCATTCCCCGCTTGTCGTGCCATCGGCGAAAGCCCAGGAGGCCCAGGGCGGGCTGCGCATCACCATCATCGAGGGCGACGAGGCAATTCTCAACGTACGGCAGCGTGTCAGCAGGGAAGCCATCATCCAGGTGGAGGACGAGAACCGCCGCCCGGTGGCTGGCGCTCTGGTGACGCTCACGGCGCCGCGCGACGGCGCGAGCGCCATTTTCAGCAACGGCCTGAACAACATCACCCTGACCACGGATGATGCGGGGCGCGTGGTGGTTCGCGGGATCCGGCCCAATTCGGCTGAGGGCAAGTTTTCGGTCCGCGTGAACGCCGTCAAGGAAGGCCTTCGTGGCACAGCCGAGATCCGGATGTCGAACGTCGCGGCGGCTGCTGCCGCTGGAGGCGTCGCAGGCAAAGTGATTGCGTTCCTCCTCATCGCCGGCGCCGGCGCGGCCGCCGGTGCTGTGGCTGCCACCCGGAACGGAAACGGCGCCGCGCCCGGCGCTGCTGCAACCACGCCGATCCGGGTCACTCCGGGAACGCCCACCGTAGGGCCGCCCCGGTAACACAGGAGGAGAACGTCCATGCGAGTGATCTCAGTCTTTCTGCTTTGTTCTTCCTCGCTGCTCGCGCAGAGCGCCGGCGTGCCGCGGCTGGGCTGGGTGGAATACGGCGAGTCCGGCCGTCTGCTGCCTGTCTCTGGCGTGGCGGGCGCCGCGCAACTCGACGAAAGCGCCGCATTGAACCTTGCCGGACATCGGATCGCCGCCCTGCAGCCCTCCGGCAGCCTGGTGGTGTTGGCCTCGGCTGACGGGGCCATTCTCCTGGCCCGGATCGGCGCCGGGGAAACGCCCGCGGCTCCGCTGGAAGGCGCCATCGAGGCACCCCGCAGCGTCGCGTGGAGTCCCTCCGGAGACGCTCTCCTCGTCACCGGCGGGGACCGTCTGCAGATCTGGAAGATTTCGCCCGGCGGCCAGGCCGCACTGTCGCGGGAAATTCCGGTTTCCGCTGAAGACGCCGCCGTCAGCGACGGAGGAAGCCTGGTGCTGGCCCGCATGGATGGCGTCCTCTACCTCATCGCAGAGGATGGAGCGATGCAGGAAGTCAGCCGGCAGGCAAGCGGTCCGTTCACGTTCCTCGCCAGCAGCCGCCGGTTCGCATGGCTTGAATCGGACGGAGCGAAAATCGGAGGCGATTGGGGCGAGCCTCAGACAGAACCGTTCCGTCTCGATGGCGAGACCGTGCAGAGGTTCATCGCCAGCCCGGCGCCGCGAAGCCTCCTGCTGGCTGAATCCGGAGGCGGCGGAACCGTGGTGCAGCTGTGGACGGAAGAGCGCGGCTGGAGCGGCCAGTGGCAGCTCCCGGCGCACGTCCAGGGCTTCGCGCCCACCGGTGCCCCCGGCGTGCTCCGCCTTCTGTCCCTCGAACCCGGGCCCCTCTGGATGGCCGATGCCGGGGCCTTGCGGCCCTCAGTGTTCTTCGTCCCGGCCGGCCAGACGGCGCAGGACGCCAACGGAGGTGACCAGTAATGCGCCGCACGTCCCTTCTCATCACGGCTCTGCTTCTGGTGCTCGCCTCTGGCGGGCTCTGGGCTCAGGTTCCGCCCAGCATGTCGCCCCCGACGGAAACCGTTTTCGAGGCTTTTGTCGGAGATCCGGTCAGCATTCAGTTCCAGGTGCTGAATCCTCCGGGTGGCACGGTTGCGGGAACTTTTCAACTCACGGGTCAGCTTCCGCCGGGGCTCAGCCTGAATCCCATCACCGGCCTGCTTTCCGGCACTGTGACCGCAGCGGGCATCTTCGAATTTCAGGTTTCCAGATCCTACACATTTCTTGTCAATGCACAGACGGTCACCTACAGCGGCGTCTACACCTTCACCACGGACAACCGCCTGCTCTGGCTGACCTCCACCCCTCTGGCGCCCGTGACTTCCGGCGTCTCCATGACGCGCAATATCACGGTGAACGGCGGCGTCTCGCTGATTTTCCCGCCCACCGAAAGCGGTCCCACCACCGTGCTGAGCGGCGTGTTTCCCGTTGTCTCCACGCCGACAACCTATACCTTCACGCTGTACGCCTCCTCGTTGGGCAACATCCCCCAGACGCTCGAAAGGACCTTTACGATCACGGTCAACCCGCCCCCGGTCCTCTCCGGACCGGCGCCAGCCGCCGTGTCCGGTTCCGCCTACAGCAGCGCGTTCACTGCCCTCCTGGGCACCCCGCCGTACACGTTCAGCATCATCGCCGGCAGCCTGCCGCCGGGAATTTCCCTCAACGCAGCGACGGGAGCCCTGACCGGAGTTCCGGCGTTCGCCGGCACGTACAACTTCACTGGTCGCGTGACGGACTCCAGCGGCGCCACGGCTTCAGCCGCGTTTTCGATCGCCGTCGCGCCGCCGCCCCTGTCGATCCTGACAGGTCTCCTTCCACCGGGAAGAGTCGGCGAGGGCTATGCCACCTCCATCGGGGCGACGGGCGGATTGCCGCCTTACCAGTTCAGTCTGCTCTCCGGATCGCTTCCGCCGGGGCTGAGCCTGGCATCGGACGGGAGCCTGCAGGGGACCCCGTCCCAGACGGGCACCTTCACTTTCGTCGTGCAGGTGAGGGATGCCACCCAGAGCGCCTCCTCTGGGTCGTTTTCGATCCGGATCCTCCCGCCGCAGCTGAATATCCTGACAACCAGTCTGCCGGACGGGGCTGTGGGCGAGCTCTATTCAGTCACGCTGGTGGCGACAGGAGGCGAGCCGCCTTATTCCTGGGCTCTCTCCTCTGGCTCTCTCCCGCCCGGGCTCTCCCTCTCGCCGGCCGGAGTCCTGTCCGGAACTCCCACCACCGCCGGAGCCTCGCAGTTCACGGTTTCGGTCGCCGATCAGTCGGGCGCCGCTGTTTCGCGCACGTTCAGCATCAACATCGAAAACCGGCTCCGCATCCTGACTGAATCCCTGCCCGGCGGCACGGAAGAATCCGCGTACTCGGCCGCGCTGTCGGCGGCAGGCGGCACGCCGCCGTATTCCTGGGCAGTTTCCAGCGGCTCGCTGCCGCCGGGTCTCGCCCTGAATGCAGCGACCGGAGCCATCTCGGGAACCCCATCGGCCTCGGGCGTCTTCAGTTTCACCGTGCGGGTCACGGACTCGGTCCTCGCCTCGGCTTCCGCCGTGCTCAGCATCCGCATCATCGCCCCCTTGCGCATCCTGTCGGAGTCGCTCCCGCCCGGCATGGAGGGAGCCGCCTACTCTTCCGCTCTCTCCGCTTCAGGCGGCACGCCGCCCTATTCGTGGAGCCTCTCCGGCTCGCTGCCCCCCGGTCTCTCGCTCAATCCAGCGTCCGGCGTCATCTCCGGGACGCCTTCAGCTCTGGGCAGCTTCTCTTTCACCGTTTCGGTGACTGACGCCAGCCAGGTCTCGGTTTCCCGTCCGCTCAGCATCCAGATCAATGCTCCGCTGATGATCCTGACCAGCTCGCTGCCGGAAGGAGCGGAAGGGCGTTCCTATTCGGCCTCCATTCAGGCCTCTGGCGGCGCAACGCCCTACGCGTTCTCCATTGCCTCGGGCCAGTTGCCCCCAGGCTTGACGCTCTCTTCCGACGGGTCTCTCTCGGGCGTCCCGTCGCAGTCCGGCGACTTCGCGTTCACCGTGCGAGTGACCGACCGGGCAGGCTACAGGGCTGAACGCGAATTGGCCCTGCGGGTGCAGCTCCGTCCGCAGATCCTGACAGAGGCATTGCCGGATGGACGGGCGGGCGAGCCGTACAGCGCCACGCTGTCGGCCTCGGGCCGCTCGCCTTTCACGTGGAGCCTCTCCGGCGGTTCGTTGCCGCCGGGTCTGTCTCTCAACGCCCAGACCGGCGCCATCACGGGCACCCCGACGCAGCCTGGCACGTTTACTCTCGAAGTGACCGTCTCCGACGGCAACCAGCCCCCGCTGACAGCCATCCGGAACTTCACGCTTCGCATCAATCTGCCGCCGCTGCCCACGCTCTCCATCACCCAGCTTCAGGACACGACGCCTCCGGCTTCCCAGCCGGCCTTCGGCCTCCAGCTGAATCAGTCGTTCCCGCTCGAACTGAACGGGACTGCCACGCTGTCGTTTGCGCCCGATCCGGGTCTGCCGCAGGATCCCGCCATCCGCTTCGCCAACGGCGGGACGACAGTGAACTTCACCATCCCCGCCGGGCAGACGGCGGCCATACCCGCCTCGGGCAGCCAGTTCGCCTTCCAGACCGGAACCACGGCTGGCACCATCACGCTTTCCGTCGTGCTCCGGCTTGGATCCACCGTGCTCGAGCCCTCGCCCTTCGTCGTCCGCACGGTGCGGATTCCGCCATCGGGTCCGGTCATCACCAACCTCACCATCATTCGAAACCCCGCCGGCTTTGAGATCCGGGTGGCCGGATACTCGAACATCCGCGAAATCACGGGCGCAACCTTCCGCTTCACGGCTGCCCCCGGCGCGTCGCTCGCCACGGCAGAGGTCAGCGTGCCCGTGGCCAGCGTGTTCCAGCAGTGGTTCTCCAGCGAGACTTCGCGGCAGTTCGGCGGGCAGTTCCTGCTCGTGGTGCCGTTCACTCTGGATGGCAACGCCGGCGGATTGGCATCGGTGCAGGTTACCTTGACCAACAGCGCCGGGTCCGGCTCGGCTTCGGCAAACTTCTGATCCTGAGGCCGCCCGCCAGCGTTGAACGCCATTGTCATCCGCGGCGTCGCGCGGGCGCATTATACTGAGGCGAAGCCGGACGGGACCCTCGCCGGGCTCCTCCGGCCGCTTGGGAGGCCTTGCATGCGATCAGTCTCTTTTCTTGCCCTCGCGCTGGCCGCCTCTGCGCCGCTGGCGCTGGGCCAGATCTCTCTGGATTTGACCGGGCTTACTGGCGACGGGCGCGCCGTGCGGTTTTCAGCCACGCTCCCTTCTCCCTTGACCGCGGCGGCTGTGCTTCGTCCATCGCAGATGAGTTGCGCTCCGAATTGCCAGGCAGTCGGACTATTCCCGGATGCTGCGTCGGGGCGCGATCAGATCGTGATCGAACAGCAGCCGGCGGCTGGCAGCGTGACGGTCACCCGCTTCTTCTTTCCGCACGGGGCTTTGGCCAATCCAGGCGCCTACCTCAGCCTGTTCCGTCCGGAGGGCGGCGGCAGAGCTGAATTGACGGTGACGCGCCCCGGCGCGCCCGGCATCATCGAGCCTGCCGTGCTCTCCGCCGGCGCCACCGGAGTGCCCTATCTGACGGCCTTTCTTGCCAGCGGCGGCACGCCTCCCTATCAGTTTTCCGTCGAAGCCGGGTTCCCCCTGCCCGCAGGGCTCGCGCTCTCGGCCACTGGCGTGCTCAGCGGCACCCCATTGCAGCCGTTTCAGGGCGACATCGCTGTCCGCGTGACCGACGGGGCAGGCGCCAGCTCCGTGCACCGATATGCGTTGCGCATCGGCGACGGGCTGGCCGTCGCCACCCAGTCGCTCGCGCCGGGCGTCATCGGCGCTCTTTACAACTTCACCCTTCAGGCGGCGGGCGGCCTCGCGCCTCTGACTTGGACCGTCGACAGCGGCAGTCTTCCTCCCGGCATTGGACTGGCCTCCAACGGCACGCTGTTCGGCACGCCCACCACGCCCGGAACCTATGTCTTCACCGTCAGAGCCACCGCCACAGGCGGCGCTTCCGCCACGCAGCCCCTGCTGCTGGCGGTCAGCGCCAGCCCGGTGATCCTGACCCAGGGCAACCTGCCCCGGGTCTCGGCTGGCGCACCTGTCAATCTGACGCTCGAAGCAGCCGGTGGCCTCCCGCCCTACCAGTGGTCGGTGACGTCGGGCGCCTTGCCCGCGGGCGTGACCCTGAATCCTGCCGGATCGATCACCGGCTCGCTGACCGGAACGGTCAACGCCAATTTCACGCTTCAGGTTCGTGATTCCGCCAACAATACGGCCGCTCAGCTCTTCGTCTGGCAATCAAAAGCCGGCGTAGCCATCACCAATCCGAACCAGGTGCCTCTGCCCTCCGGAGTCGTCGCCTCGCCTTACTCGCACCAGTTCTCCGTCTCCGGCGGCTCGTCGCCATATACCTGGAGCCTCTCGGGCGCGCCCCTGGGATTGACGATGTCCAGCACCGGACTCCTCTCCGGCACGCCCACCGTCGCCGGGACCTTCTCCCTTTTCCTTACGGTGAACGATTCGGCAGGCGGCAGCGACGTGGTTCCCTTCACCCTCACGATTCTGCCTGCGGTGTCGATCGCGACAACGTCGCTTCCCGCTGCCTTGCCGGGCCAGCCGTATAGCGCCACCCTGGCCGCTACCGGCGGCACGGGCCCATACGTATGGACGCTCGCGGCGGGGTCGCTGCCCTCGGGTCTGTCGCTCTCCCAGACCGGGACGATCACCGGCACAGCCTCCGGAACGGGGACTTTTGAATTCCTCGTCCGCGTGGCCGACTCCACGGGCGGATTCACTTTCCGTCCTTTCAGCATCACCCTGCAGCAGGTGTTGTCCATCGAGACCGCCTCGGAACTGCCTCCTGCTTCGGTCGGAGTCCCGTATGCGCACCCGCTGGCTGCGGCGGGCGGCTCGCCTCCATATCAATGGTCGGTGATCAGCGGCGCTCTGCCTGCCGGGCTCACGCTCTCGCCGCAGGGTCTGATCTCCGGTACGCCAACCGCAGCCGGAACCTTTGGCGTCCAGATCCAGGTGGCCGATCAGGCAGGCGCAACAGCCTCCAGAGCCTTCAGCATCCTGGTCACCACCGGCGTGGTCATCTCCACCAACGCGCAGCTGCCTTCGGCCGTGCCCAACGTACCGTATTCGCAGACGCTCGTCGCAGCCGGCGGCACCGGGCCCTACCAGTGGGCCCTCACGGCCGGCAATCTGCCGCCCGGACTCAGCCTCTCCCCCACCGGCGTTCTCAGCGGCACGCCCACCACGGCCGGCACGTTCACGTTCCAGGCCACGGTCACTGACTCCACGGGCGCCACCGCCGTGCGGCAGTTCACTCTCGTCGTGAGCAACGACCTCACCCTGCTCAGCCCGCGCACGCTGCCGCGCGCGCTGGCCGGCCAGCCATACACGTTCACGTTCACTGCGGGCGGCGGATCCTCTCCGTACGCCTGGGCCGTCACCGGCGGCGCGCTGCCTCCCGGACTCCAGCTCGCCGCTGCCACCGGCGTTCTGAGCGGAACTCCGCTCACGCCCGGAGCCTACCTGTTCACCGTCAGAGTCACCGACAACGCCGGAACCAGCCGCACCGACAGCTTCACCCTCGTGGTTGCCGCCGGTCTGGCCATCACCACCGAATCGCTCCCGTCGGCCACCACCGGCGCGCCATATTCGCAAACACTGGCCGCCTCGGGCGGTACGCCCCCTTACTCCTGGGCTGTCGTCGCCGGAGCTCTGCCTCCCGGTCTGACGCTGAGCCCGCAGGGCGCCATCAGCGGCGCACCCTCCATCAGCGGCAGCTTCGCCTTTACGGTCCGGGTGACCGACGCAGCCTCCGGAGCGGCAGACCGCACCTTCACGATCATCGTCCGCGACGCGCTCGTCATCACCACCGCCTCTCCTCTGGCCAACGCGAGCTTCGGCGTTTTCTTCACGCTGACCATGGAAGCCTCCGGTGGCACGGGTCCATATCAGTGGAGAATCGCCTCCGGTCTGCTGCCCGACGGCGTGTCCTTGACGCCGGCAGGCGTCCTCTCCGGCACGCCGCGCCTCGGCGGACTGTTCCGCTTTGTCGTCGAAGCTGCCGATTCGGCTGGCAGCAGGACCACGAAAGAATTCACCTGGACCGTGACCTCCTCGCTCGCCATCACCACCGGCACGACCCTCCCCGAAGCCAATGCCGGTTCCGCCTACTCGCTCGTGTTCGGGCTCAGCGGCGGCACGGCGCCCTTCACCTGGTCTCTGCTCTCGGGCTCGCTTCCGCCCGGTCTGACGCTGTCTCCAGGCGGGCTGCTGTCCGGCACGCCTGCGGCGCAGGGCACGTTCCAGTTCACGGTCAAGGTGACTGATGCGGCGCAGGTAGCCGCCCAGGCTGCCTTCACCCTCGTGGTCAGCGCCGGATCCCAGCCGCCGCGGGCTGGCGTCATCTCGCAGATCGCTTCCGGAGGCAGCTGGAAGACCTCCATCACGCTGTTGAATCCGGGCACGGAAGCGGCGCTCGTCCGCATCAACTTCTTCTCGAGCAACGGCGCCATCCTCACATTGCCGCTCACGGTCTTCGAGGGCGGTGTCGCCAGCACGTCGACAGCCGCAAGCGTGCAGCGCACCATTCCGCCCCGCGGCACCCTGATCGTCGAGACGGAAGCCGCCGGCTCCACGATTCTCGTGGGCTGGGCCGAAGTCCGCTCCGCGGCGCCCGTCGCCGGCTTCGCCATCTTCCGCCAGAAGCACGGCAGCGGCGTCGATTCCGAGGGCACCTCCCCGCTCGAAACGGCAGCCCTGCAGAGCTTCCTTCAGCCCATGGACAACCTCAGCGGCTTCTCCACCGGCATTGCGCTCGTCAACCTCGCTCCCGACGAGGCGGCCAGCGTCACCGCCATCCTCTACGATGACCGCGGGCAGGAATTCCAGCGGGGCAGCGTCAACCTGCCTCCCAACGGCCATACCGCCTTCTCCGTCACCGATCTCTTCCCGGCTGCGGCTGGCAGGCGCGGCTTCATCGAATTCCGCGCCGACCGTCCCGCCGGCATTATCGGGCTCGGCCTGCGCTTCCAGCCGACCCTCAGCTTCACTTCGGTGCCCATCATCCGGCGGCCGTAACCCGCGGCTGCCGCCGCAGCCTGTGGAACGAGGCGCGGGTGAGGGTCTGCCCCGTGCCTCTCGAGCTCTATGCATGCGCCTTCGTCATTCTTGCCGCAGACGGCGATCCTCTTTCTACCCCTGTGAATACGGCTCGGAAGCCCCCGGCCGGTAGGGCCAATCTGTTGAAACGATCCCCTTCCAGGGTACATCCTGTATATGGAGGAGCGAGTACCCTCAATGCGGTTGCGGTGGAACTGTCGCTGTTGGCTTCTGTGCTTCCTTCTCTCCCTCTTTCACGCCTCTGCGCAGCCGATGGCGGAAAAAGTCGACGAGCCGGAGCGCACTGCCGATCCTGAAGACAACGGCGATGCCGCTTCCGTCGCCCGCTCCATCCGTCCTGCCGCCCGCAGCGAATCCTGGGTCCGCCCCGACCAGGGCACCGGCGTCAATTGGGATGGCCTTGGCAGGCAGACCAGCCTCTTCCTCGGCGTGCAGCACTCCTTCCGGCTCGCCACCGAGCCCGGCACGCGGAAAGGAATGCGCGGTCCGTTCTTCCGCGGCTGGCGCGATTCGATCACCAGCCTGCACGGCTGGTCCGATGGCGACCCCTTCTATGTGAACTACATCGGGCACCCCATGCAGGGCGCCGTCAGCGGCTACATCTGGACGCACAACGACCGCGACTACATCGGCGCCGAAATCGGCAGAGATTCCTTTTATTGGAAAAGCCGTCTCCGGGCCACCGCCTACTCCTGGGCCTACAGCACGATGTTTGAAATCGGCCCCTTCAGCGAAGCCTCCATCGGAAAGATCCAGAGCCGCTACCCGCAGCAGGGGCTCGTCGATCACGTCGTCACTCCCGTCATCGGCCTGGGCTGGATGATCGGCGAAGACGCTCTGGATAAGTACGTCATCCAGCGCTTCGAGGAGAAGTTCGAAAACGCCTACCTCCGGCTTCTGGTCCGCGGCTTCCTCAACCCGTCCCGGTCTTTCGCCAACGTCATGCGGCTCAAAGTGCCTTGGGCCCGCGACGACCGCCCCGGCGTCTTCTCCCCGCTGTTGAGCTCTTATGTGGCGGACAAACGTGCGGGCCATATTCCGGCGCGCCGCAGCGGGCAGCCTGAACTGATCGGCCCCTTCGGTATTTCCTCCTTCGAATTGTCAGCCACCGCCCGCCCCGTCTTCTACGGCAGCGCGAACGGCGCCTGCCTCGGCGGCGGCGGAGAGGGCGCATTCCGCCTCAGCTCCTCCTGGCAGCTCGTCGCCGACATCTCCGGCTGCATGCTGAATGGCCTGGGTCCCAACAAAAGCGGCGACACCCTCAGCTATCTCGTCGGTCCCCGCTGGTCGGCGCGTCCCAGCGGGCGGATCAACCCTTACGCTCACGTCCTCGTGGGAGGACTCAAGGTCACGCATGAAAAAGTGGATCCCGTCCTCCGCGACGAACTGACCCGCACCGCCCGCCAGGAGCGCCGCAACGCCTACGAGGATCACGCCCTCTACGCGCAGCGCTGGAGCGCCCACGGCTTCTCCATGGCGCTCGGCACGGGCATGGATCTCCGCCTCAACCCGGTCGTCGCCCTGCGCATCGCCAATCTCGAATACCGCCGCTCCTGGCTCCCTCCCGTCAACGCCCGCAGCTACAACAACGGCGCCGCCCTCACCATGGCGGTCGTCCTTCGCACCGGCACCTGGTAGAAGAGGGACAGGAACACGCGTCCCCTTTTCCGGGCGCGGACGCTGAACGTCCGCGCCCGGCTCGCACGCCATCCCGCTATTGTCCCAGCCGCCTCAGATACCGCGTCACCGCTTCGATGCCCGCGTAAAAGTTCGGCACGTGGAATTTCTCGTTCGGCGCATGCAGGTTGTCATCCGGCAGCCCGAAGCCCATCAGCACGCTCGGAATGCGCAGGTGTTCGTTGAACAGCCCCACAATCGGAATCGAGCCGCCGCTGCGGATGAACACCGTCTTCCTGCCGAACACCTCTTCCAGAGCCGCCGCAGCCTCTTTCACAAAGCGGTTCTCCGGATCCACGAGGCTCGCCGGAGCCCCGTGCAGCAGCCGGAACTCCGCTTTCACTCCGCGCGGCGTCGCCTTCTCGATCGCCCTCTTCAGCTGCTCCACCGCTTCATCGGGACGCTGTTCCGGCACCAGCCGCATCGAGATCTTCGCCACGGCGCGCGCCGGAATCACCGTCTTTGCGCCCTCGCCCGTGAATCCGCCGCGGATGCCGTGCACTTCCAGCGTCGGGCGCGCCCAGGTCCGCTCGAACACCGTCAGCCCCGGCTCGCCCGTCAGTTCCGTCGCGCCGATCTCCTTCTCCAGATACTCCTTCTCGTCGAACGGCAGCCGCGCCCACGCCTCCTTTTCCGCCGGCGCCGGCTCCACCACCCGGTCATAAAAGCCCGGAATCAGAATATGTCCGTCCCGGTCCTTCAGCGCCGTCAGAATCTCCGCAATCGCCATCAGCGGGTTCGGCGCCACGCCGCCGTACACGCCCGAATGCAGATCCTGCCGCGCCCCCTCCACGTGCAGCTCCCCGTACACGATCCCGCGCAGCCCCGTGCAGATCGACGGCAGCCCCGGAGCGAACATCTCGCTGTCGCAGATCACCGCCGCATCCGCCGCCAGCTGCGCCGGCTTCTCCGCCACATACCGCGCCACCGCCTCGCCGCCGCATTCCTCCTCGCCTTCGATCAGGAACCGCACGTTCACCGGCAGCCGCCCGTCCTGCTGCATCAGCCACTCGGCAGCCTTCACAAGAATCCACGTCTGCCCCTTGTCGTCCGTCGCGCCGCGCGCATAGATGTTGTCATTGCGGATCTCCGGCTCGAACGGCGGCGAAACCCACTCGTCCAGCGGATCCGGCGGCTGCACGTCATAGTGCCCGTACAGCAGCAGCGTCGGCTTTCCCGGCGCGCCCAGCCACTCGCCGTACACCATCGGATGTTCCGCGCGGTGGATCAGCTCCGTCCGCGTCATGCCTGCCCGCTCGAGCGCCGCCTTCACATACCCGGCTGCGCGCTCCATGTCGCCTTTGTGCTCCGGCAGCGTGCTCACGCTCGGGATGCGCAGCCACTCCAGCAGCTCGTCCAGCGCCTGTTTCTTGAAGCTTTCAAAATCCGTCATGAATCCAATCTCCTGGCGGCCTCCCGCCGCCCCGCTGATCTTCCACTCGCCGCCTCGCGCGGCGGCGTTCAGCCACGCTTGCCAGAATAACGGTTCCCATCCAGCAATGCACACCAACGCCCTCATTCACGAAAAGAGTCCCTATCTGCTCCAGCACGCCCACAACCCCGTGGACTGGCTCCCGTGGGGCGAAGCCGCTTTCGCCAAAGCCCGCGCGGAAAACAGGCCCATCTTCCTCTCCATCGGCTACTCCACCTGCCACTGGTGCCACGTCATGGAGCGCGAGTCCTTCGAAAACGAAGAGATCGCCCGCTTTCTCAATCAGCACTTCGTTCCCGTCAAGCTTGACCGCGAAGAGCGTCCCGACGTCGACCGCATCTACATGACCTTCGTCCAGGCAACCACCGGCAGCGGCGGCTGGCCCCTCAGCGTCTGGCTGACGCCCGACCTTCGGCCATTTTTTGGCGGTACCTACTTCCCGCCGGAGAGCCGCTGGGGCCGCCCGGGATTCCGCCACATTCTCGAACAGATCGCGGCCGCATGGCAGGCGAAACGCGATCAGATCCTCGCGTCCAGCATCCGGATTCAGGAGGAAATTCAGAAACAGATCGTCATTGAGTCTCGCAATACCGGGCCGTCCGCGTCCGCCGTCGAGCGCGGCTTCCAGCAGTTCAGGTCCATCTTCGACCCGCGCTTCGGCGGCTTCGGCGGCGCCCCGAAGTTCCCCCGCCCCTCCGTGCTTCAGTTTCTTCTCCGTCATTACCGCCAGTCCGGCAACGCCGAGGCTCTCAGGATGGTGGAAGAAACCCTGAAGGCCATGCGCGCCGGCGGCATGTACGACCAGCTCGGCGGCGGATTTCACAGATATTCCGTCGACGAGCGATGGTTTGTCCCGCATTTCGAGAAAATGCTCTACGATCAGGCCCAGCTCCTCGCCGCATATGTCGAAGCCTTTCAGGTGACAGGAAACCAGCTTTATGCGGAAACCGCGCGGGAAATTGCGGAATATGTCCTCCGCGACATGACGCACCCGGAAGGCGGTTTTTATTCCGCCGAAGACGCCGACAGCGAAGACCCGGCGCGTCCCGGTCACAAGGGCGAAGGGGCGTTCTACATCTGGGCCTGGAAGGAACTCGAGGACCTGCTCGGCAGGGATCTGGCGCACCGCTTCGCGGAAGCCTACGGTTGCCTGCCGGGAGGCAACGTGCATCACGATCCCCACGGCGAATTCGAAGGCCGCAACATCCTCTGGCTCCAGCAGCCGGACCTGGCCGCCGCCCCGGACATCGCCGAAGCGCGCCGCAGGCTGTTCGAGGCGCGGACGCTCCGCCCCCGCCCGCACCTCGACGACAAGATCCTCGCCTCGTGGAACGGCCTCATGATCAGCGCCCTCGCCCGCGCCGGCGCCGCCCTGAACGAGCCGCGCTACATGGACGCCGCCCGCCGCTCCTTCGAGTTCCTCGAACGCGCCCTGATGGCGCCGGACGGGACTCTGTTCCGCCGCTGGCGCGCCGGCGAAGCCGCCATCGCCGGGCTGCTCGACGATTACGCCGCCGTCGCCCTCGCGGCTCTGGATCTTCACCAGACCGCCTTCGAGCCCCGGTTCCTGCAGGCGGCGCTGCGCCTCTGCACGGCCATGGTGGACCGGTTCGGCGACCCCGCCGGCGGCTTCTTCGCCTCTGCCGCCGGCAGCCCGGATCTGCTCTTCCGCATGAAAGAGGACTACGACGGCGCCGAGCCCTCCGGCAATTCCCTCGCCATCGAGGCCCTTGTCCGCGCGGCGCGTCTCGCCGGGGATGATTCTCTCCTCGGACCAGCGCGCCTCGCCCTGCAGGCTTTCGCCGGACGGCTCGAAAGCCAGCCATCCGCGCTGCCCCGCATGCTCTGCGCCTGGATGCTCCACTCGGCGCCCGAAGAGCGCATCACCTTCCGCGGCGCCGCGGATGAGCTCGTTCGGGAAGCCTGGCGCCGGTTCCTCCCCTTCGCCACCTTCATCTGGGAAGACCGCTCCGGTCCCGCCTCGGCCGAGGTCTGTTCCGGCCAGGTCTGCCATCTCCCCGCTTCCGGCGTGGAAGAACTCCGCTCCCTGTTACACTAGGCGTGAGCTGTTCCCGATTTCCTGTTCAGGAGGATTCATGTCGCGTACCACCACCTTCAAAGGCATGCCGCTCGAACTCGCCGGCCCCGAACTGAAAGTGGGCGATCCCGCCCCCGACTTCCAGGCTGTCGA
>FWPV01007319.1_pt1 | contig 20182 bp, 15 predicted proteins | sample 2228371 | NCBI WGS metagenome assembly FWPV01 (sample SAMEA103939776, study PRJEB20133) | metagenome | reverse complement strand
TGGGGCGCGAGATGATCGCCCAGATTCAGGTGCTGGGACTTGCGGATTTGGAGCAGGCCGAACGCGCACTGCGCGAGGCCGAGCCGCGCAGCCTTCGCCATGCCGACTTCCTGCAGTCAGGGCTGGTGGCCAGGGGCGGCGGGGCGAGGGGGCTGGAAGTTCGCCGCTTCTCGGATTCCCCCGTGGGGCCGATGCTCGTTGTACACGTGCTCTTTGACACCGTGGACGCGATGGGCGCGAATGCCGTCAACACCATCGCCGAAGGGCTTGCGCCGATGGTGGAGGACATCACCGGCGGGCGCGTGAACTTGCGCATCCTGTCCAACCTGACCGACCGCCGCATGGCGCGGGCCGAGGGGCGCGTCCCCGTCCATGCTCTGGCGCGCTATGGCATGAGCGGCGAGCAGGTCCTGGAGCGCATTCTGGAAGCCGCGGCCCTGGCCGAAGTGGACCCATACCGCGCCGCGACGCACAACAAGGGCATCATGAACGGCGTGGATGCGGTGGCCGTCGCGACGGGCAACGATTGGCGGGCGCTGGAAGCCGGCGCGCACGCCTACGCCGCACGGAGCGGGCGCTACACGTCGCTGAGCCGCTGGTGGCGCACGGAGACGGGAGACCTGGCGGGATCGCTGGAGATGCCCCTGGCCGTGGGCATTGTCGGCGGCGCGACGCGGGTCCACCCGACCGCGCGCCTGGCGCTGAAGATTCTGGGCGTGCGGACGGCGTCCGAACTGGCCGAGGTCATGGCGGCGGTGGGGCTGGCCCAGAACTTCGCGGCCCTGCGCGCGCTCGCGACGGAGGGCATCCAGCGGGGGCACATGGCCCTACACGCTCGGCAGATCGCCATTGCCGCAGGCGCAACGCCCGACGAGGTGGACATCATCGCCGACCGCATGGTCGCCGAGAACAACATCCGTCCCCAGAGGGCGGAAGAAATCTTGAAAGACATTCGGACACGTTCGGAGAACGCAGATTGATGAAACCGATTAGGGATGTGGGAATCATCGGATACGGCGCGTACATCCCGCGCTACCGCCTTCCCGCGAGCGAAATCGTCCGCGTTTGGAAGGGGGGCGACGGCGATACGCCCATCATGGAGAAGGCCGTGCCCGGCCCGGACGAGGATGCGGCCACCATCGCCATTGAGGCCGCGCGCAACGCACTGAGCCGCGCAGGAATACCGCCGCAGAAAATCGGCGCGGTCTGGGTGGGAAGTGAATCGCACCCTTACGCGGTGAAGCCGACCTCCACCATCCTGGCCGAGGCGATTGGAGCCACACCGGAAACGCAGGCGGGCGACTGGGAGTTCGCATGCAAGGCCGGCACCGAGGCCATGCAGGCGGCGTTCGGATTCGTGGCGTCGGGCATGGCGCAGTACGCGCTCATCGTCGGCGCGGACACCGCCCAGGGCCGCCCGGGCGACGAGTTGGAGTACACCGCCAGCGCAGGCGGCGCGGCCTATATCATCGGCCTGCGGGATGAGAGCCTGGCTTATCTGGAAGGCTCCTACTCGTACGTAACCGACACGCCCGACTTCTTCCGGAGGCCTGGGCAGGAATACCCGACCCACGGCAGCCGATTCACGGGCGACCCGGCCTATTTTCGCCATGTCCTTGCCGCCGGGCGCACGCTCATGGAACAACTGGGCACCAAGCCGTCGGACTACCGCATGGCCGTTTTCCACCAGCCCAACGTCAAGTTCCCGGAGCGGGCCGCCAAGACGCTGGGGTTCACCGACGAGCAGATTCGGACGGGCCTGCTGGCCAACGTCATCGGCAACACCTACGCCGGTTCGTCCTTGCTCGGGCTGACGGCCATGCTGGATGTGGCGGAGCCTGGCGACCGCCTGCTGTTGGTGTCGTTCGGGTCGGGCGCGGGCAGCGATGCCATGTCGTTCGTCGTTACGGACAAGATTCTGGAGCGCCGAGACCGTGCGCCGTTTACGCAAGATTACATTCGGCGGCGCAAGGTGATTGACTACGGCCTGTACGTGCGCTATCGCAGAAAACTCAAGATGCACTAGCGAGGTTCGGGTGAGAGACGTTAGCATTATCGGCATTGGACAAACGGAAGTGGGGGAGCATTGGGACAAATCCCTGCGCCACCTGGCGGGCGACGCCGTCCTGGCGGCTATGCGCGACGCGGGCATAGAACGCGCCGACGCGCTGTATGTGGGCAACATGCTGTCGGGCGAACTCAACGGGCAAGAACACCTCGGCGCGCTCATCGCCGATTTCGTGGGGCTTCGCGGCGTAGAGGCGGTCAAAGTAGAGGCCGCCTGCGGTTCCGGCGCGGCGGCGGTGCGCATGGGATACCTGGCCGTCGCCAGCGGCCTGCTGGATGTGGTCATCGTCGTTGGCGTGGAGAAGATGACCGACCAGAAAAACGAGATTACCACCGCCAGCCTCGCCATGGCCGCCGACGCCGAGTACGAGGTGGTCAATGGCATCTCCTTCGTCTCGCTGAACGCGCTCCTGATGCAGCGGTACATGTACGAGTACGGCGTGCGGCACGAGGATTTCGCCGGATTCCCCATCAACGCGCACAAGAACGCGGCCACGAATCCGTACGCCATGTTCCGAAAACCGATTTCGCTGGAGACGTTCAAGCGAGCGCGAATGGTGGCGGCCCCCATCAACCTGATGGACTCGTCGCCGGTGGCCGATGGAGCGGCGGCGGTGGTGCTGGCCCCCTCGGACGCGGCGCGGAAGTTCCAGCCGGCGTCTGTGCGCATCATCGGCTCGGCCAACGCCACCGACTCCCTCGCCGTCCACGACCGCCACGACCCGCTGTTCCTGAGCGCGGCGGCCCTGTCGGCCCAGAAAGCGTATCGCCAAGCGGGTATCGGGCCCAACGACGTGGACTTCTTTGAGTTGCACGACGCATTCAGCATCACGGCGGCACTCTCGCTGGAGGCAGCGGGGTTCGCCGAGCGCGGGCGCGGCGTCTATCTGGCAAAGGACGGGGAGATCACCCTGGAGGGCCGCATCCCCATCTGCACGTTTGGCGGGCTGAAGGCGCGCGGGCATCCGGTGGGGGCAACTGGCGTGTATCAAATCGTGGAGGCGGTGCTCCAATTGCGCCATCAGGCGGGCCCCAACCAGGTCAAGAACGCGCGAATCGGAATGACGCAGAACATCGGCGGCAGTGGCGCCACCGTTATCACACACATCTTGGCTGCCGAAGGGTAGCCCTTTATCGGAGGGACAGAAATCTATGGCTATTCCACAGTACTGGAGATTGCAGAATCAGCGGTACCGCCTGACCGGCGAGGTGTGCCATACGTGCGGGGCCAAACTCTTCCCCCCGCGCGATGTCTGCCCTGAATGCTCCAAACCGGCCTACGAGCCGTTCCAGTTCGCGGGCAAGGGCGAGGTGTACTCGTTCACCGTGCTGTCGGACGCCCCCGCCGGGTACGAAGCCTACGAGCCGTATCCCGTGGCGCTGGTGAAACTGCAAGAAGGCCCGCTGGTAACGGCCCAGTTGACCGACGTGGACCCGCAGGATGTCCGCATCGGCATGCCGGTGGAGATGGTAACCCGCAAACTGACCGAAGAGGGCGAGGGCGGTCTGATCGTTTACGGGTACAAGTTCCGGCCGGTGCTCAAGGCCGCCGCCAACGGCTAGTGAGGGTAGCGCCGACGGGAGATTCTAGGCCGTAGGGGCAATTCCCGATTGCTCCTACGGCTTGGCCTCATACAGAGCGGACGTTTGGATCGCAAATAGCGCGAAAGGGCCGATTGTACGAGCAGCCTGCGGGTCGCCCGCACAGGGGCTTGCCACGAATCGGCACGTGTGGATGCCGACAGAATCAACCCTTTTGCCACAGGCTTCGCCGCCGCGTATAATTCGCACCGGCGGTGAGGCGTTCCCCGCCACAACCCACACCAGGACGGACACCATGCGGCTATCCGCGGTTTGCAGCGAATTGCCCGACCGAGTCCAAACCCAGGGCGGCGATCCCGACGTTCTGGCCATACACACCGACTCCCGCAAAGTTCAGGGCGGAAGCCTGTTCGTTGCCATCCCCGGCGTTGAGGTGGACGGCCACCGTTTCATTCCCCAGGCCATTGAGCGAGGGGCGGCGGCCGTTGTGTTCTCTGACGCCGGATGGACAGACACCCTGCGCCAATGGCCGCAGGTGGCCGCCGTGCGCGTGCCCGACAGCCGCGAGGCGCTGGCCCATCTTTCGGCGGCGTGGCACGGCTTTCCGGCCCGCTCTTTGCGCGTGGTTGGCGTAACGGGCACCGACGGCAAGACCACAACCGTGAACCTCATCGCGGCCATCCTGTCGGCGGCGGGCATCCCCACCAGCCTCATCAGCACCGTGAACGCGCGCATCGGCGAACGCGAATACGACACCGGCCTGCACACCACCACGCCCGACGCGCCCGATGTGCAGCGGTACTTGGCCGAGATGGTCGCGGCGGGGAGCCGCTACGCCGTTCTGGAAGCCACGTCGCACGGCTTGGCCCAGCACCGCGTTACCGCCTGCGAGTTTGATGTGGCCGTGGTAACCAACATCACCCACGAGCACCTGGACTACCACGGCAGTTACGAGGCGTACCGCGATGCCAAAGCGCGGCTGTTCTGGGCGCTGTCTCAGTCCCATCGCAAGCCCGACACGCCCAAGGTCGCCATCCTCAACGCCGACGACTCGTCCTACGAATTCCTGCGCCAGATTCCCGCGGATGTTCAGATGGCCTACAGCCTGCGGCCTGATGCCGCCGACGTGTGCGCTGTGGACGTCCAGCACTCGCCCCAGGGCCTGCACTTGCGGGCGGCGACGCCGCTGGGCGAGGTGGACATTCAGTCCCCGCTGGTCGGCATGTACAACGTCCAGAACATCCTGGCCGCCGTCGCGGTAGGGGTCTCCCAGGGCATCGGCCTGGACACCATTCGGCGCGGGGTGGAGTCCTTGCGCGGGGTCAAAGGGCGGATGGAAATCATAGACGAGGGCCAGGACTTCACCGCCATCGTGGACTTTGCCCACACGCCCAACGCGCTCCAGCGTGTGCTGGAGACGGCCCAGTCGCTGTACAGCGGCAGGGTCATCGTCGTGTTCGGCAGCGCGGGCCTGCGAGACCGGCAGAAGCGTTCCCTCATGGGGCACGTCGCCGGTCGGCTGGCAGACCGCATCGTCATCACCGCCGAAGACCCGCGCACCGAGGACTTGAACGCCATCATGGAGGAGATCGCCCAGGCGTGCCGCGCGGAGGGCCGCGTGGAAGGCCGCGATTTCTGGCGAATTGGCGACCGGGCCGAGGCCATCCAGTTCGCGGTGGACATGGCCGAGCCGGGCGATGTGGTCATCGCGGCAGGCAAGGGCCACGAGCAGTCCATGTGCTTCGGCACGGTGGAATATCCCTGGAGCGAGCACGAAGCGATGCGGGCGGCGCTTCGCAGGCGGCTGGGGAAGGGGCTTCGGTCGTAAGCGCCCCTGTCGTTCTGCGGCGCTCGCGGCGTTTGACAAATCGCGCGGGTTGATGTAGCATGGGTTTACCCACTGGGGGTATTCGTATGCCAGACAGCGAGAACCCGGAAATCGTAGAAACGACGGGATCGACGTTAATCCGTCTGCGGCGCATTGAGGGGCAGATACGCGGGTTGCAGCGCATGGTGGAGGAGGGGCGGGATTGTGCCGCCATCCTCACCCAGTTGATGGCCATCCGCGCGGCCCTGGACGCCGTGGGCCGCGCCATTGTCCGCGAGTACATGAACGGTTGTCTGGAATCGGCCGATACCGAAGAGGCGAGAGAGAAGATCGTCCGCATCGTAGAGTTGTTCCTAAAACTGGCCTAGCGCCAAATGGCTATGGAGGTAGAAACCGATGGCAGAAGTCATTCACCTGACCGACGCGAACTTTGACCAAGAGGTCGTGCAGTCCTCACTGCCAACCCTCACGGACTTCTGGGCGGCGTGGTGCGGCCCCTGCAAAATGATCGCTCCGATCGTGGAACAGTTGGCCCAGGAGTATGACGGCAAGATGAAGGTTACGAAACTGGATGTGGATCAAAACCCGACGCTGGCCACGCGGTTCGGCGTGATGAGTATCCCAACGCTGATCCTGTTCAAGAACGGCCAGCCGGTAGAGCGCATCGTCGGCTACATGCCGAAGGAAAAACTGCTGGAGCGGCTCAAGCCGCATCTGGGCTAGCGGCAATGGTGCATAACGGCTCAAGCCGAACCTAGATGGTGGCACCCGTGCGCACGAGGCACCCACGCGGATGGCGTGGGTGCCTCTCTTTTGTGCGCCCAAGCCTACTGCGCCAGCATCTGGGCGATGTCGTAATCGGTGAGGTCTAGGGTAGGAGAGGTCTGAACGACCTGTTCGAGCGGCACCAGTTCTATCCGATTGCCGCGAAGGGCCGTCATCGTGCCGAATTCTCCCGCCAGGAGTGCCTGCACGGCTTTCATGCCCATGCGCGTAGCCAGCAATCGGTCAAAGGCGGTGGGCGAACCGCCGCGCTGCACATGCCCCAGCACCGTAACCCGCACCTCAAATCCGGGCGTTGACTGCTTCAGGTAGTCGGCGATCTCTTGAGCGCCCAACTTGGCTCCCTCGGCGACGACGATAATGGCGTGAGTCTTGCCACGGACGTAGGCGTTGTCCACGGCGCTGGCGATCCGTTCCAGGGAGGTCTCCTTCTCCGGGATAACGGTAACTTCGGCTCCTGCGATGATCCCCCCGATGAGTGCCAGGTAGCCATGATGACGTCCCATGACTTGCACGAGGAAACAGCGCTGATGCGATGAAGCGGTATCCTTGATCATGTCTATAATGTGCACCATGGTATTCAGCGCGGTGTCCACGCCGATGGACATGTCGGTGAAGGGCACGTCGTTGTCAATACTGCCCGGCACTCCCACGACGGGCACGCCCATCTTATGGAGTTCGTAGGCTCCGGCGAGCGACCCATTTCCGCCGATGATGACCAGGCCATCTATCCGGCGGTCGTTCATGCGGCGGATGGCCTGCTTGCGGCCTTCCACCGTCATGAACTCTGCACTGCGGGCGGTTTGGAGGAACGTGCCGCCGCGCTGGATAATGCCGCCCACATCGCGGGCGGTGAGGGGTTCCATATCGCCGTCTATGAGGCCTGAATAGCCGCGGCGAATACCGTAGATCTCCAAGCCGGCGCTGAGGGCCGTGCGAACGACGGCTCGCACGCATGCATTCATGCCGGGGGCATCCCCGCCGCTCGTCAAAACGCCGATCCGTTTCAGCGTCATTTTATCCCTCTCTTTCGCGGGTGGCTCTCGTGTTCTTGGCCTCGCGGCTCACGTTCCGGGTCTGGGCGACGCATGCTGCATCACTCCACACGCAGCGCATCGGGTGGCACCAGGCCACGCAACTCTTCCAACAGCGCATCGCAGCAAGCCGTTGTGCTGTTGGGAAAATCCAGTTCCCAGCCTCCGCTGCCCCGCCACACGTGCACACAGAAGCGATCTTGCCCTGGGTATTTCTGGAACAGGCGATAGATTTCGGTGAGGCGATGTTTTTCGGTTTCCAAGTCGTCGGTGAGACGCAAGGTAACCAGGATGCGGCGTGCAGAGTTGGCGCGGCCTGCTTCCACATCGGAGGGCGGCTGGGCCGCGGGAGGCGGAGGCTGAGGTGGCTCGTCCGACACCGGGGGTTCACCCGGCCAGGGTGTTGAGCCCCAATACTCCTCTTCCGGATCGGAGGGGTACTCGTTGATGCCCGCGAAGTTCGGCGTGGCGTCATCGGCGACTCGCGGCACGGTCAGTTCCTCGGTGGCCCAGTCGCAGATGAGTTTGGGCTTCTGATCGCGGATGTCCACCTTGCCGCGCACGAGCAGGATGCGGTCTGTGGTCCACAGGTCTTTGGTGGTGCGGTAGACCTTGGGGAATACTACCACCTCTATGCTGGCGTGCAGGTCGTCCATCTGGACGAAGGCCATCTCCTCGCCCTTGCGAGTGTTGATCACTCGCAGTAGGACGACGCTTCCCACGATTGTTACGTGCTGGCCGGCCAGTTCCTCGGTGATGGCGGTGGTGGGTGTAACCTCCAAGCCCTCCAACTGTGCCATGACGGTTTGCAGGGGATGTTCGGTGAAGAGTGTGCCCGTCAGTTCGCGTTCCCAGGCGATGCGTTCCTTCTGGGTTGCGGGGCGCGGTTTGGGAACGGTGTCCAATATGAATGTGCCGCCCATAGATGCGCCGCCCATGAGGTCAAACATGGACATCTGGCCCACGTCTCGCGCGGCCCATTCCTTCTGGCTCACGGCCATCATCGTCTCTACGGCATGCAGGAGGTGGTTCCGCTCGCCGAATCGGTCCAGCGCGCCCGCCTTGATGAGACATTCCAGCCCTTTGCGGTTGACCAGGCGCAGGTCCACCCGTTTGACGAAATCGCCCAGGTCGGCGAAGGGCCCCCCCGCCTCGCGCGCGGCGACGATGGCGTTGACGGGGCCATCGCCGATTCCCTTGATGGCGCCCAGCCCAAAGCGAATCTTGCCGTTTTCTATGACGAAGTCGCAGACGCTGTAGTTCACGTCGGGCGGCAGGAGTTCAATCCCCAGGCGGCGGGTCTCGGCGGCGATGAGGGAGATCTTCTCCGTTTTGCCCCGCTCCACGCAAAGCAGGGCCGTCATATACTCCAGCGGGTACTTGGCTTTCAGATAGGCCGTCTGGCAGGTGATGTAGGCGTAGTCGGCCGCATGGGCCTGGTTGAAGCCGTAACTGGCGAACTTCTCAATCTGGTCAAAGATTTGGTTGGCGATTTCTTCGCCAACACCACCATGGCGCATGGCTCCGCGGACGAACTTCTCGCGCTCGGCCAGGAGCACGTCTTTCTTTTTCTTGCTCACGGCGCGGCGCACGTTGTCGGCTTCGGACGCCGTGTACCCTGCCATGTCGGTCAAGATGCGGATGATCTGCTCCTGGTAGACGATGATGCCGTAGGTCTTCTTGAGGATGGGTTCCAGTTTGGGGTGAACGTACTCAATGGCGACGCGCCCATGGCGGCGTTCAATGAAGTCGTTAATGAACTCCATTGGTCCTGGGCGATACAGGGCCACGACGGCCATGACATCCTCGTACCGCTGGGGCTGGAGACCGCGCAGCACTTTGCGCATCCCCTCGCTTTCCACCTGGAACAGCCCCGTTACATGCCCGCTGGACAGGAGTTTGTAGATGTCGGGGTCATCCAACGGGATGTTGCGCAGGTTTAGGTCCACGCCGTGGTTCTGGCGGATCAGGTCGCACGCCCGCCGCATGACGGTGAGAGTCGCCAACCCGAGGAAGTCTACCTTGAGCAGGCCGATCCTTTCCAGGGACTCCATCTCGTATTGGGTTACCACGCCGCCCTCGCCCTTGGTGGGGCGGTGCAGGGCGACGTATTCCACCAAAGGCTTGTCGGCGATGACGACGCCTGCGGCATGGGTAGAGGCATGGGCGGCTACGCCTTCCAGCGCGCGCGCCGTGTCTATCAGCGTTTTGAAGTAGGGTGCGTTCTCGTCCTCGTAGAGCGCCTTGAGTTCGGGCACCACTTCTAAACTCTCGTCAATCGTTATCTTGGGCCCGGGTATGAGTTTGGCCACGCGGTCCACTTCCGTCAGCGGCAGGCCCAGGACGCGCCCCGCGCCGCGGATGGATGCCTTCGCGCCCAGCGTGCCAAACGTGATGATCTGGGCTACTTGATCGGCCCCGTACTTGTCAATGGCGTACTGAATCATCTCGTCCCGCCGGTCGTCGGGGAAGTCCAGGTCCACGTCGGGCATGCTGACGCGGCCCGGGTTCAGGAATCGCTCAAAGATGAGTCCCTGCTCCAGGGGGTCCACGTAGGTGAGCCCCAGGCCGTAGGCGACGATGCTCCCCGCGCCGGAGCCGCGCACATTCCACCAGATGTCGCGGCTGCGTGCATGGCGCACCAGGTCCCACACGATGAGAAAGTAGGTGTCAAATCCCATGTCGTGGATGACCCGGAGTTCATATTCCATCCGCTCGCGCACATGGGGCGGCAGGCTTGGATACCGCTCGGCGAGGCCCTCTTGCACCAGTTTGGCCAGGTATGTTTGCGGCGTGAACCCCTCGGGCACGTCAAACAGGGGCAGGTGATAGTGGCCGAACTCAATGCTCACGTTGCAGGCTTCAGCGATGCTCAGCGTGTTGTCCAGTGCCTCAGGCCAGTCGGGGAACAGGGCGGCCATCTCGTCGCCGTCCTTGAGGTAGAAACTGTCGTCCCCCATGCTCATGTGGTCGGGGTCCGTCATGAGGCCGTTGGTCTGGAGGCACAGGAGGACCTCTTGCGCATAGGCGTCGTGGGGGTGGACGTAGTGCACGTCGTTGGTGGCGACCAGCGGGATCTGCAGCTGGCGGGCGATTTCCACCAGGTCGCGGTTGACGGCGGCGAATTCGGGGATGCCCTCATGGTACTGGAGTTCCAAGTAGAACCCATCGGGGCCGAACACGTCGCGGTACCAGGCAGCGGCCCGCTTCGCGTCCTCCATCAGGCCGGCCTTGACGAGCCTGGGGATTTCGCCCGACCCGCATGCGCTGAGGGCGATGAGCCCTTCGGCATGGCCCGCCAGGTACTCCTTGTCAATGCGGGGGCGGTAATAGAACCCCTCCAGTTGGGCCGCCGTCGCGATCTTCAGCAGGTTCTGATACCCCCGATTGTCGCGGGCCAGGAGCACCAGATGGTAGGCGCCCTGGTCTTCGCGCCCCGCGCGGGAATGCATGGAGTTGGGCGAGAGGTAGATCTCGCAGCCGATGATGGGTTTGACGCCGGCAGCGCGGCATTTCTCGTAGAACTCTATGACGCCGAACAAAACCCCGTGGTCGGTGAGCGCAATGGCGGGCATGCCCAGTTCTGCCGCACGTTTGGCTAACGCATCCACTTTGGCTAGCCCGTCAAGGAGGGAGTATTCGCTGTGCACGTGAAGATGAACGAAGGGACGCATGGCCTGACCGCCTTCTCACTACCCTTTGGCCCATTATACAACGGGGCGTCAGAGCGGGCAACAAGCCCGCTTGCGCCCCGGGCGATTCGCAATATGGAAATTGAACAAGGGGTGGCAATCCCTGTTGGAGCGGCGCGAGGTGTATGTCATTGCTTGGAAAGGCAACTGGGCGTCGTTCGGTTGCCGCGCCGCTCTACCTCACCCATCCTCAACCCGGCCGTGGGGTGGACTAGGTGAGGTCAAGCGACCCACGAACCCCCTGGGCTGGGAACTACTCCTGCTTCTGCTGACGCGCCTCGGCTTTCAACTCGTCGTACACGCGGCTTATGTTGATCTTGATAAGCGCATCCAGGCCGGCCTTGTCCGACGAAGGGTACAGAATCCAGTCTTGCTTGCGCAGTTTGCTGATGGTCTCGGACTTGCTCTTGCCGGTCTTGAAGAACTGTCGGACGCCCGAGCGAATGGCGCGGATGTACGCGGACAGAGGTTCCGTGGCCTTGGAATCGCAGATCTCGCCGTGCCCGGGCACAACGATGGCCGGGTCTAGCCGACGGATGAGGGTGAGCGCTTCCAACCACTCCTTGGTGTTGGCGTCGCCCAGGTATGGATAGCGGTCCAGCACCAAGATGTCGCCGGTGAAGAGGGTGCGCGACTCGGGGAGATAGACCATGGTGGTGGCCGGGGTGTGTCCGCCCACGTGGATCAACTGGAGCGTGGTGTCGCCACAGTACAGCGTCATGCGTCCCATGAAGGTCAGTTGGGGGCGCGCGAACGCCAGCGCCTTGATCTCGGTGAACTGGGCGGGATAGTCCTTTTGCCACTTGTCCAGGATCTTCTGCCGGTACGAGTCGCTCATGCGCGTGAGGTGCTCCCACATGGCCTCGTGAGCCACGATGGTGCCGCCGAGAAGGGGATTGCCCACGGCGTGGCCTCCGTGGTAGTCCGTGTTAATGAGATACACCGGCTCTACGCCGGAGAGTTCGGCCAAGTGCTGTCGCCAGGCGCGCGCCTCATCGGGCATCATGGGCGCGTCAATGTAGATCAGACCGGCCTCTGTAACGACGGCTCCCACGTTGACCCCTGTGGAGGTTGCATGGACATACAAGTTCCGAGCGAGTTGCCGCATTCGCCTCACCTTTCTTTGAGCAGATTCACCGCATGGCGGAGCGCTTCGTCTATGCGCGTGGGGTCGGTACCGCCGCCCTGGGCGATCTGCGGCTGGCCGCCTCCACGCCCGCCGAATATCGGGGCCACCTCCCGCAACAGTGCCGCCATATCGTAGCCCACATCGTCGGAACGCGCAAACGCCACCTGCACCCGTTCGCCACGCGAAGCGAGGAGTGCCACACAGCGCCCCTGCCTGGCCAGGTGCAGCGCCAGGCGTTTCACCGCGTCGGCATCGCGATCGTCAAACACGCGGGCCACGACCCGCGCGTCGCCGATGAACTCGGCGCTCTCCAATAGGGTGGCCGCCTCCAGTTCAAACAGGCGGGCCTGGACGTGCTCCAGCGTCTTGCGCAGCGAACGGGCCTCGTCTTCCAGCCGCGCGACTGCATCGGCCAGTTCGGCGTCGGCCACGGTGAAGTGCGCCGCCATAGAGGAGACAATGGCGTGTTTGCATTGGTAATCCTCCAGCGCGCGCCATCCGCACAGGAAGTAGATGCGCGTTTCTTGCCCGCGTCGTTCGGCGCGCACGATCTTGATGAGGCCCACCTCGCCCGTGCGCGCACAGTGGGTTCCCCCGCACGGCGAATAGTCCACACCCTCCACCGCCACGATGCGCACGGTGCCCTCTACGGCCGGGGGCTTGCGCAGGGGCAAGAGAATGGGCTGGCCGGGCTCAAAGTGGTAAATGCTCACGGGGAGATCGCGCATCACCACATCGTTGGCGGCCTGTTCCACGCGGCGCAGATCGTCGTCGGTCAGCCCGACGCGCGCGATGTCAATGGAGACCACGTCCTCGCCCAGGTGGAACGAGACCGTGTCGGCATCCAGCATCTGTTCGAACGCCGCCGACAGGATGTGTTGGCCCGTATGCTGCTGCATGTGATCCAAGCGGCGGGGCCAGTCCAGCGCGCATGCCACGGTATCGCCGCGCGGGTCCTCCGCAACCCAATGGATGGGATCGCCGTCCTCGGTGATGTCCAGCACGGCCTGGCCGCCGATGGTGCCGCCGTCGGGAGGTTGGCCGCCGCCACCCGGATAGAAGTACGTGCGGTCCAGCACCAGGCCCACGCGTCCTTCGCCGGGGATACGATGCACGATGGTCGCCATCCACTCGCGGCAGTGGGAATCTGTATCGTATGCTCGTAGGGTCCCCATGCCTACACCGCCGTGTACAGCAGCCAAACGGCCAGGATGAAGAAAATGGCAGCGGTCAGCAGTTTCACCGTGGCGGTTTGCTTGTTCACAAACATCGCCAACTTCTGCGACGAGGTGCCCGCGTATGCGAGTCCGAACACGACGACGAGCGGCAGGATGAACATCAGGTTGTACAAGAAGAGGTACGAAATCGCCTGCGCCCGCATGGTTGGCACGCTCATCACGAACAGGATGGTGGGCAAGTAGACCTGGCCCGTGCAGGCCAGTTCAATGAGCGACACAACGAACCCCGTGGCAAAGGCAACGGCGGCGAACGCCCGAACCTGACTGCTCTCACGGATGACTTTGTTGATCTGTTTGCGCCAGGCGGTGGGCAGTTTCAGGCGCATCTCGTCGGGCTTCCCCCGCCGCGCCGCTAGGAAGTCGTTGACGCTGAGCACGGCCAGCACCAAGGCCAGCACACCCGCAGCGATGTATACCCAGTGTCCCAGCGTGGCCATGAACGGCAGAGCCTGCACGGCCTTCAGCAGGCCAAAGCCTACCAGCGTGTAGGTTGCGAACACGCCCAGGGTGAAGGACGCCCCAATGAAGAGGATGTCTTTGCCCTTCCGCCCTATGAAGGCCAGGTATGAGATGAAGAATACCAGCGTTGCAAATGCGCAGGGGTTGAGCCCGTCTATCAGGCCGGCGGCGGCCACGGTCAGTGTACCGAAAGAGCGGAAGCGTTCCAGGATGCCTTGCGTGGCTTGCGGATGACCTGCGTCCCAGTTTTCCCACACTACAGGCGCGCCTGTGGCCTTGTATTTGTCCACCAACTTGGACAAAGCGTCGTACGTAATCTGGTCATCCACGAGATAATCGTCGCCCACGAAGACCGCCGGCGCAACCAGGCGCTTGTCTTCGGGGACGCCGTTGCGCCGGCCCAGCCATTCGTTGAGCGGCGCCTGCTCCACCACGTCAAACCGGTACACCTTCAGGCCAGGCACGCGACTCTCCAGAAGCCGTAAGTCGTACTCCACGCGGTTGCACTCCTGACAGCCGGGCTTGTAGAAGTACGCTAGCGCGATGGGCTTGGCGGGGGCGTTCGGCGTGGGGGTAGGGCCTGGCGTCTCTTCGGGCGGGTTGATGCGCGCGATGGACGGATAGTCCACGCCGCCTTTGGCCAGATATTCCTGGATGATGCTTTCCATGTTGTCGCGGATCGCGAACTCGCCGGTCAGCACCTTGTCGCCGATGAACGCCTCGGGCACGCCGGTCTTCGTGGAATCTAGCCCGTATGCCGCCTCCAGTTGGAGCAAGCCCTCGTAGTTCTGGGGGTTGGAGATGTCTATGAAGGCGATTTCCAACTGGGGCCCGTACTTCTGCATCAGAGGCGGGATAAACTCCTTGATGACCGCCTCGCAGTGGGGGCACGTGGGCGAGTAGAAGAACAACACACGGACGACAGGCTGCTGGGCCGTCGCCATGCCCGACGCCAGGGCCAAGACGGCCAAAGCAACGAGCGCGAAAATGATGGGTTTGCCTCTCACTTCCTCCATGCTCCGAGCACAACGGTTTGCCCGGAATTATATCACAATCGGGCGTCGGCGCGAAACGCAGGTGTGAGTATCGCGCCGTGTCAAGTCCGCCGCGCCCGATTTGCGCGCTCGGTTCAAGTGTGATATAATGCGCCACGTAAAGGTTTTGATGTTGAGCCATGAGCGTTAAGGAGGACAGCGTGCCGCTCACGAAGTCTGAGAAGGACAGCATTATCCAGCAGTATCACATGCACCCGGCCGACACCGGTTCGCCCGAGGTGCAGATTGCGCTGCTGACCACTCGCATCAACCAGTTGATCGAGCACCTGAAAGTGCACAAACACGACGAGCACTCCAGGCGCGGGCTCCTAAAACTGGTTGGGCAGAGGCGTCGCCACCTGGCTTATCTGAGCCGCAAAGACATCAATCGCTATCGGGCGATTGTGGATCGGCTTGGCCTGCGCAAGTAATGGCGTCGGTCATCTCTCTATACGTTCATGCCGAACGAGTAGATGAGCATCACCCAGCATCTACTCGTTTGACATTCTAGGCCAGGAGGTGTACAAAGACCCTAGCGTCTGGACGACAGCCAAAACCCTAGAGCGATTTCAATCCCGGGACGGAAGGTACAGGAATTGGGGAGTACCTCTCACCAGGTGGGGGATAGTCCCCAGTCCCTGACCTCCGTCCCCAGAAGATTACGGAGGTTTAAATTGAATACAGTACACAGATTCACAGCCAAGGTGGGCGAGCACGAGATCATCGTAGAGACGGGATTGCTTGCCCAGCAAGCCGGCGGCGCGGTTACCGTGCGCTGCGGCGACACCATGATCCTGGCGACGGCCACCGCTTCCAAAGAGCCCCGCGAAGGCGTGGATTTCTTCCCCCTTACCGTGGACTACGAGGAGCGACTCTACGCGGCAGGACGCATCCCCGGCGGATTCTTCAAGCGAGAAGGCAAGCCCTCGGAGGAGGCCATTCTCCTTTGCCGCTTGACCGACCGGCCACTGCGCCCGCTGTTCCCCAAGGGCTTCCGCAATGACGTGCAGATCATCGTTACCGCCCTTTCCGCCGACCAGGAGAACTATCTGGACATCCTGTCCATCATCGGCGCGTCGGCGGCCCTGACCATCTCCGACATCCCCTTCCAGGGGCCGGTCGGCGCAGTGCGCGTGGGCTACGTTGACGGCCGATTCGTCTTCAACCCCACCGCCAGCGAGATGGCGAACAGCGAGATGGACCTGCGGCTGGCCGGCACGGCGGACGCCGTCCTCATGGTAGAGGCCGGCGCCGACGAAGTACCCGAAAGCCTGATGCTGGAAGCCATCCGCCTGGGCCACGAGGCCATGCAGGACGTGATCCGCATGCAGAACGAGATGGCCGCCGCCATCGGCAAGCCCAAGCGCGAGTTTGCGCTGCACGTGGTGCCCGAAGAGACGCGCCAGTGGACGCTGGAGCAGATCGGCGACCGCATTCAGCAGATTCTAACGGCGGGCCTGTCCAAGGAAGAGCGGAACACCGCCATTGACAACCTGGCCGCCGAACTGGTGGAGAAGGCCGGCGAGCAGTTCGCGGCCTCCGACGTGAAGGAAGTGTTTGAGGAGACCCTGCGGGCTGCCATGCGCACGATGATCCTGGAAAAGGGCGTGCGAGTGGACGGGCGCGGACTCCGCGACATCCGCCCGATTTCCTGCCAGGTGGGCCTCCTGCCCCGCGCTCATGGGTCCGGCCTGTTCACAAGGGGCGAGACCCAGGTGCTGACCATCGCGACGCTGGGCACCAGCGCCGACGAGCAGATTCTGGACACAGTCGGGGGCGTCGGGGCCAAGCGGTACATGCACCACTACAACTTCCCGCCTTACAGCACGGGCGAGGTCAAGCCACTGCGCGGGCCGGGCCGCCGCGAAATCGGCCACGGCGCGCTGGCCGAGCGGGCTTTGGTGCCCGTCATCCCACCCCAGGAGAAGTTCCCCTACACCATCCGACTGGTGTCCGAGGTGCTCTCATCCAACGGCTCCACGTCTATGGCGTCGGTGTGCGGAAGCACCCTGGCGCTGATGGACACTGGCGTGCCGATCAAGGCGCCCGTTGCGGGCGTGGCGATGGGGCTCATCAAGGAAGGCGACCGCTACGCCATTCTGACCGACATCCTGGGCATGGAAGACCACCTAGGGGACATGGACTTCAAGGTGGCCGGAACCCGCGACGGCGTAACGGCGCTCCAGATGGACATCAAGATCAAAGGGCTGGGCTATGACATCTTGGAACAGGCGCTACAGCAGGCCCACGAGGCACGCATGTACATCCTGGACAAGATGCTGGAAGTCATAGACAAGCCGCGCTCCAGCCTGTCGCCGTTCGCGCCGCGCATCGTGATGGTCAAGATCCCGCAGGACAAGATCGGCACCCTCATCGGCCCGGGCGGCAAGACCATCCGCAGTATCCAAGAGCAGACCGGTGCCAAGATTGACGTGGAAGAGGATGGCACCGTGTACATCTCGGCGCTGGAAGGCCCCGGCGGCCTGGAAGCCGAGCGCATGGTTCGCGCCTTGACCGAAGAAGCGACAATCGGCAAAATCTACACCGGCAAGGTCGTCCGCACCACGGACTTCGGCGCCTTCGTGGAGATTCTGCCCGGAACCGACGGCTTGGTGCACATCTCGCAGTTGGCCGATTACCGCGTCCCCAGCGTGGAGGACGTGGTCAAGGTCGGCGACGAGATCATGGTCATGGTCATTGACATAGACAAGGACGGCAAGATCAAGTTGTCGCGGCAGGCGGTGCTGGAGGGCTGGACGCCGGAAGAAGCCAGGGCGCGCGACCGCAAGCCCAGTGCAGGCCCCAGGCCCGGTGGAGACCGCGGACGACCCAGCGCCGATCGCCGTGGAGGGAAACCCCCGCAGAGGCGGTAGGCACACATGGAAGAAAACGCCCCACTAACGCCCGAACCCACAACCGAACCCCGCCAACAGCACGCGGGGACGTCCTGGCTGCGCGAACTGCTGGAGACGATTCTTCCCGCCGTGCTGTTGGCCCTGGTCATCAACCTGTTCCTGGCCCAGGCCACGCGGGTCTTCGGCCAGAGCATGGAGCCGAACCTGCACACCGACCAGCGGATCGTGGTGGAAAAACTCTCGTATCGCTTCCACCTGCCGCGACGAGGCGACGTGGTGGTACTCAAGTTGCCCCGCGACGTCTCGGAGTTGCTCATCAAACGGGTCATCGCGCTGCCGGGCGAGACGGTGGAGATACGGGACGGTTCGGTGTGGATTGACGGCCAGCCGCTGGATGAGCCATACCTGACGCAGCCGACAGCAGGCCAGATGGCCCCGCTGGTGGTGCCCGAAGGCCACGTGTTCGTCCTCGGGGACAATCGCGGGTACAGCAACGACTCCCGCGCCTTCGGGCCGGTGCCGCTGGAGAACATCGTGGGGCATGCCTGGCTTTCCTACTGGCCGCCCAACGCCATCGGCTTTGTGGAGTAGGCAACGCTCGCAAGCGCCCGCCACCGGTGGGCGCTTGTGCTCATTCCGGTGGGTTTGCATGGCTGAACAAAAGTGGAGCGACAGGACAAAACAGTGGGTTCTGGCGGGGGTAATCGTCCTCACGGCGCTGGCATTCTACCGATTCCAGCGCATCCTCGCCCCTGTGGTGCTGGCGCTCATCCTTGCCTACGTGCTGAACCCGGCCGTATCTTTCCTGCAGCACAGGCTCCGCTTGCCGCGCACTCTGGCGGCCCTGCTGGTCTTTCTCATCCTCTTGGGGCTGATCGCGCTTGCGCCCATCCTCATCATCCCCGCGCTGGTGGACCAGGTGCGGGAACTCAACGTCAACATCCAGCAGATGCTGGACTTCGCGGTGTCCATTCTCAAAGGCCCCATTGTCATTGCGGGCTTCACCATTGAAACGACACAACTCTACAATCAGGTATCCGCGTCATTGCAGTCCCTGGTCTCGTCTCTCGCGGCGTCGTCCGTGAATCTGCTTCTGAGCATTGCCTCTGGCCTTGCGTACTTCGTGCTTGTCCTGGTGCTTGCGTTCTGGTTTGTCAAGGACGCGCCCGTTCTCCGCGAGAGACTTATGCAGTTAGCGCCGGTGCGTTATCAGAGGGACGTGCGACTTCTCATCGCGCAGATTCTGCGGGTTTGGCAGGCGTTTTTCCGGGGGCAGTTGATCCTATGCCTCGCAGTGGGCCTCGCGGTGGCCGTAACGATGGGCATCGTAGGGCTGCCGTACGCTCTCCTGATGGGCCTCATCGCGGCGGTGCTGGAACTCATCCCCAACATCGGGCCGACGCTGGCCGCCGTGCCCGCCGTGCTGGTGGCACTCCTGCGCGGCTCCAGTTACCTGCCGCTGACGCCGTTCTGGTTCGCGGTGCTCGTGGCAGGGCTGTACATCCTCATCCAGCAGGTGGAGAACAACGTGCTCGTCCCGCGCATCATGGGCTACAGCCTGAACCTGCATCCGCTGGTGGTGCTCATCGGCGTCCTCATGGGCGCGAGCGTGGCGGGCGTGCTGGGCATCTTCCTCGCCGCGCCGACGCTGGCCACCCTGCGGGTCATCGGCAGATACGTGTACAAGAAACTGCTGGACGAGGAGCCGTTTCCCGCCGAGGAACCGAAACCCCCTGCCCCAGAACCCCCCATCGGCGCCCTGCGGCGGGACGATGTTCGGGCGGTGCTGTTTGACCTGGACGGCACGCTGATTGACAGCGATGACGCCGCCATCCACACGTGGGCACGCCGCCTAAAGCCGGTCAACTGGCTGTTCCGAGACCGCGACCCCGAGCCATTTCTCCGCCACTTGGTCATGGGCGGCGAGGGCTGGGTCAACGGCGCGCTGACCGTTCTGGACCGGGTGGGGTTGGATAGGGTGGTGTTTGCCCTGCGCGACGCCCTGCGAATCGTGTGGCGGGGCAAGCGCCAGGAATTCCTCCCCGTGGATGGCATCGGGCCCATGCTGGAGCGCCTGCACGAGCGGTACCGTCTGGGCGTGGTAACGACGCGCGACCGCGAAGCCGCCCATGCGTTCCTGCGGCAAATTGGATTTGACGGGCGCTTTGAGGTTGTCATCGCACGCGAGGATGTGCGGCGGCTCAAGCCGCACCCCCAGCCCGTGCGGAAGGCCGCCGAGGCGCTGGGGCTCTCGCCATCGCAGGTGGTGATGGTGGGCGACACGTCGCTGGACGTTCGCTCGGCCAAGGCGGCGGGCGCGCAGGCTGTGGGAGTCCTGTGCGGCCTCGGTATGCTGGACGACTTGAAGCAGGCAGATTTGATTCTGACCACCACCGCAGACCTCGCCCAGCACCTGCTGGATTAGCCGATGTCCTCTCGGCAGGCCTCGGCGTAGACCCCCGGCCCTTGGGTCGTGTATCCCCCGCAACTCGCGCGCGGGCTGAGTATGCGATATAATACG
>FWPV01007311.1_pt1 | contig 20182 bp, 15 predicted proteins | sample 2228371 | NCBI WGS metagenome assembly FWPV01 (sample SAMEA103939776, study PRJEB20133) | metagenome | reverse complement strand
CGGTCTGTGGGGGAGTGGGCGTCGGTTGGGGAGGTGTAGGAGTATTCCTCCATCGCGGCGGGTGTTGATGTAGTCGATGTCGGGACCGGGGAGGGTTGTTTCGAGTTGAGCAGGTGTGGGGTAGCGCCCCATGACGACTACAGTGCGAGGCCGGATGAGCCGGTAGAGTTCGGGCCGGTTTCCTTTTTTGCTGCCGTGGTGCGGAGATTTGAGTAGGTCGGCACGCAGGAGGGATGAGGGTATGAGCTCTAGGGATTCCATGTCGCCGGTGAGGAGTAGGACGTATCCGGCATGCTCGACTCTAGCCACGAGGGAAGCCGCATTGGCGGAGGTTCGCCTCTGTTGGTATTGCCGGCAGGCGGCCGAGTCCGGCCAGAGGAATTGAAGGGCGAAGCCGCACCCGATTAGTTGACTGCCTTTGACAGTCTCAATAATCAGTGCGCCACGACGCCGGAGGGTGTCGAGCAGTCGGGCGTAGTGCGGGTCAACATGGGACAAGGGAGGAATAATGACTCGGTCAATGTGGAAGGAGTGGTCGAGGTCAAGCAAGCCGCCGTAGTGGTCGCGGTCCGGGTGGCTGAGAATGACCGCATCGAGGTGGTATATGGCGCGGAGGCGGAGGTAGTCGCGCAGTACTCCAGCCCGGTCTATTCCCGCGTCAATGAGCACGCGGCGGCCGAGCGTATCTTCAAGCAGGACGGCATCGCCTTTGCGCGGGTCGAGGAAGACGGCCTGAGTTGTGGGGCGAATGAGTGCCCGATTCCAGGCAAGCACGGCGAGCCCGGCAAGAGTAAGAGCCGCCGCCCAGAAGCGTGCCGGGCGATGGCGCCAGTTCAATGCTGCCAGCATCACGGCATAGGCCCAGAGGACCCCGACCCAGGGCAGTTTCCCCGGTTTGAACATCGCCCAACGCAGCCCGCCCAAGACCGCGTTCAGTCTGAGCAATGTCCACAACACCGCCCAGAGTGCCGCTGCCGGCAGTCCGGCAGCTCCGCTATGCACGAGATTGACAATCAGCACTAATAGTCCCAACGGCAGGGCAAGAGAGACGAGCGGGGCGGCGACAAGCGTGCTCAAGAAAGCAAGCGACTGAACCCTGAAGAAATGGTGCAGCACCAACGGCGCGGTCGCGACCGTTGCCGCGAGTGACACAACTAGCGCCTGAGCCAGCCTCGACACGACGCGGAGAAAACCCGAGACTGTCCCGAATCGCGCCGCCGGGCTGGTCCGACCTGTCCGACGTGTCCGACTGAGAGTCTGTCCCAGGGTTTTCGACGACGAACGGCGAATGGCGAATGGCGGAAAACCGAGCCTGCCCAAAGCCAGAACAATGCCCAGCGTGGCGGCAAATGAAAGCTGTGCCCCGACATCAAATTGTGAACGAGGGTCCGCGAGCAACAGAACCAATCCGGCAACAGCAAGACTGGCCGTGTGTGTCACCCGGCGCTGGATTGGGACAGAAAGCAACGCGGCAAAGGCCATGATTCCGGCGCGGACCGGGGCGGCAGACAGACCGGCGACCGCGGCATACAACAGCACGACCGCGGCTCCGATGCCGAATCGCCGCCAGCCGCGGACACCGAGCACACTGAGCAGAACCAGCAGTACCGTAACGACGACTCCCATGTGCAGGCCGGAGACAGCAAGCAGATGCACCAGCCCCGAATCGGTGAACGCCTCCCGCGCATCCGGGCCAAGCCCATGCCTGCCGCCCAAAAGCAGCCCAAGCAGCAAACCGGCCTCAGGCTCAGGCACAAGCTCCTCAATCGTCCTCACCGTGTACCGTCTAATCGGCATCACAATGTGCCTCATCCATGGTGAGCCGCGGCCGCGCCCGACAATCCGGACCTCCATCCCGGCCGCAGACGCGCTGCCGACTACGCCACGCTCCTCCAGCATCCGGTTGAAATCGGGCAGGCCCGGGTTGCGCGGGAAGTCGAGCGGTCGAATCCCGGCCGCTACCTCGATGACGTCGCCGTATCTCGGCTGCACTGCGCTGTCGCGTAGCCAAAGAATCACCCTGCCCTCAAGCGGCGGCAGCAGGGACACTGAGTATCTGAGTCCGGTGCCGTGGCCCGGCTCCTCCACGACCGCGCCCGTGAACCGCCCGGCCTGAAATACCTCGGCCAGAACCGGCCGGGCCCGGCGTGCTTCAGCGTAGAGCAAGGCGGCCGCTGCCAAGGCCAAGTACAGGGACCAACCCCGGCTCAGTCGTGCCAGAGCGAGACCTGTCACCACCACAAGCAGCGCAACCCATACCGGTACTGGGATAGACCGGCCCAGCCCGATGCCGAGCGCAACCGCAACCAGTGCCCGCAGCGCCGCATGGCGCATGCCGAGTTCGCCATTCGCCATTTGCTCACCCCTTACCGCCTGCCGCTTGCCGATGGCCGATGCCGCTTCAAGCTACCCCACGCTGTTCGCACAGGTGCCGCACCGGGCAGACCGGACAGCGCGGCCTCGCCGGCCGGCAGATGGTCTGGCCCAGCGCGACAATCAAGCGGTTCCATTCGGCCTGATATGCGGTCGGTAGGATTCGCGCCAGGCCGCGTTCGGTCTCAATCGGGCGGGTGGTTGAGACCAGTCCGAGCCGGTTTGAAATGCGCCGGACATGGGTATCCACGGCGATGGCCGGTCTGCCGAATGCCTGACTCAGCACGATGTTCGCGACCTTGCGCCCAACGCCCGGCAGTTTCAGCAGCTCCTCGATTGAATCCGGCACGCGGCCACCGTTCTCCGCGCAGATAGACCGCCCCAGACGACTGAGCAATCGCGCTTTGGTGCGATAGAAACCTACCGGGTAGATAAGTTGGCTGATCTGTGTCGGTCTGAGTCGGGCCAGGCTGCCTGGGTCAGGCGCAAGTGCGAACAGCCGACGGGCAGCAGATGCGGTAACCGGGTCCTGGGTGCGGGTCGAAAGCACGGCCGAAACTAGGATGCGGTACGGGTTGCCCCGGGGCATCAACCTGACCGGCGCGTCAAGCAACGGATAGGCGCGACGGAGGGCAAGCACAATCCGGCGCGCGCGCCGGGTCAGGATGCGACTCTGCGCAATCGCGGTCAGGAAGCCGTTCCCTTTGCCGACGTCGTCAGATACCGAAGACCGAGAGGGCCGTGATGAAACCCATCGTGAACAGAACCACAAGCACCAGAATCATGATGACCGGGTGCAGCCGCATCAGCGACGAAACCTCGCCCCGCTTACCCTGGGAGAACGTGACCAGTGCGGCAATCACGGCCAGGAAGATGGCTGTGATCGCCAATGGCCGGTGAACCGGTAGTTTGAGCTCGCGACCGGTACCCCGGATGAGAGCAGTCGCGGCCAGACCGATGACGAAATTGGCAGCCACCATCATCAGGAAGATGACACTCCGGTAGCGCTGCTTGCGCTGAGGAAAGTTCCAGTCGTTGATGCGGGCCAGACTGGTTTGGCCGGTTACGACCCCGTAGGCGATTGTGGCCAGGGCAAGGATCGGATGGATGAAGCCGTACCAAGGCATGCTGTCAGAGCTCTTCGCTTTTCGCCGTCCTCCATCCGCCGGTCGACCGTCCTGACCTCATCGGGCTAGTCCACCAATAGTCCGACCCGGCACTCGGAGAGTAGTTGGAGGTTGGCCTTTGAGCCGTGAATGCGGGCAGCGTCGTAGTGGCTGATGACGACGTCGCAAGAGTTGGTCCCGGTCACCCGCAATGCCCGTATCAACAGCGGATTCGGGCCGACCCGCTCACTAACAAACGCCTGTGTGCGGTCGCGGAACCAACCGACTAGGCCAAATTGGGCCAGTTTCTCAGCCGAGGCGAACCCCGGGCCGATGACCTCTTCATCTTCTTCGGTGACAACTCTGGGGAACAGCGCCGGCTGGAGTCCGAGGTTCGTGGCGTCAATCAGAATTCCCGACCAGGTTTGACCGTTGCCCGACTCCAACGGGACCAGCTTGATCCCAGGCGGCGGTTCTTTGCCCTCGGGCCAAGCCTGGCCGCAGCACGGGCAGGCGGTCTTGCCCAAGAGCTTCCCGTTTCCCGTAGGCGGCAGGATGGCATTCAGAATCGCACCATTAATCGGGAACTCATGCTCAGTTGATACCGCGCCGTCAGAAAGAAACCTAGTTGCCCCCTGGCGACTCTCCAGTGCGATACGTTCGAGCTTGCGCTCGGCTTGGGGGTTGGCGGCCAAGAACCCGGCGACTGTCCGGCTCCGATCATATGTCGCCTGGCCAAGCAAGTTCAGAGCACGACGTTGCAGGCTCTGAGTCACCTGTAGACCGATGCTGCCGGTCTCGAGGCTGGTAACAACAACCGTCTGTCGGGCGTAGTCGAGGGTATCGGCCCAAACTGACGACAAAAGGAGAGTAACCGTCAAAGCGATGGATATTCTCAAGGTGCCTCCTGACAACTATCTAAAATCCCGGCGCTTGCTCGAATAGCCTGAGGCAGCACCGTGCCTCAAGCCGAAACCGGATCGCAGTCAGCAGAGCGGCCAACGGGAATCGAACCCGTGTAACCGGCTTGGGAAGCCGGGGCTCTACCCCTGAGCTATGGCCGCATGACAAAACAATACTAAACTGCCGACCGGACGTGTCAAGAAAAGACGGGGAACGAGAAACTGCGGGGCTGTCCCTGTTTCCGCACCAAGCCAGGGCTGGCTCGGCCTCCGGTGCTGACGGTTGTGCGCCTGCACCGTACCAAGTGATTGACTCGGCCGTTGTCCGGCTATAATTGACTGTGCTCCGCACCCACCTGCTCCGGCCGGCCTTGGCGTTCTTCAGTTTGGCCGCGTCGGTTCGCTGTCCCAAGCCGGAAGTGGTGCCGACCGTGCCGCCACCTGCCGACATCGTAGTGGCCGCAGACGGAACCGGGACATGCGCCACCATCAGCGAAGCCCTGAGCCGAGCAGAGCCGGGCAGCATTATCCTAGTCAAACCCGGCGTGTACCGGGAACAGGTAAAGCTCGACCGCGTCACTCGTATCACCCTGCTCGGCCTCGACCCGATGACGACGGTGATTGATGCCAGCCACCGCTACGCAGCGGTTGAGGTCGGTTCGGACAGCAACCGTATTTCTGGCCTTGCCCTGAGAAATGCAGACGCGCATGGTGTCTGGGTCAGAAACGGCCATCAAACCATCACTAACTGCCTGATCGTGGAAAACGGCGAGCGCGGCATCTTCCTCAGTGCCTTGGCGGGCAACGCCGCAGCGCGCATCAGCCACTGCACGATTGCCGACAACGGCGAGACCGGCATCTATGCTGCCCGAGACAGTGCCGGCGTCGTCATCACCGACTGCATCATCGCGTTCAACCCACGCGGCATCGCCACCGACCAGAACACTGGCCTGATGACTGTGCAGCGCAACTGCCTTTTCAACCAATCGTGCAACTTTGACCGCGTTACACCCGGTCAAGGCAACATCGTCCAAGACCCGATGTTCGTCAACCGTGAGCTTGGTGACTACCGGTTATCGAAGAATTCTCCCTGCCGCAGGGCCGGCAGCGAACAGACCAACCTCGGCTGTTTCTAGACAGTTCGCACTAAGCGCAACGACTAAGATTGTAACTGATTGACAAAATACAAGATAGGAGATTTGTGCCGTCTTTGCCGACCCGACTGCAGTACTGTAACTTACCGCCATCGCCCCTGAGGGGGTGGTAAATGCTCTAACCTAAGACATACCAATAACCTAGCCAAAGCCCGCAACTTAGCAGACTGACACCTACTATCCACCAACAGGTTAAGTTATTTATTTTCAATCATTTGTATGCGTAATGAATCTTCTTGACAGCCCGGCCTGGGGTCTTATCCTTTTGCACGGCGGTGGCTGACTGGCGACAGTCGGCCACATCTTCCCGCCGACAGCCGCGACACAACCGCCGGCCGAAAGATGGCTCCCGACCGGATGGGATGCAGACATTGATTCTGCGCGGGCTTCGCTTCAAGGAACCATCGACCTCCTTTGTCCGCGCCCTGGTGGAAGCCGGGGCGCTTGCCGTTTTACTCCGCGAGGACGAGTTTCAGCGTATGCCGTGTGCGGCTGGTCTCGATACAACAGAAGAACGCTCCGGCCCCAACCCGAAGCCCGGCATTGTCTCGGCAATCCCAAGTCGCGACATGCGGGCCACGCTCCAGTTCGGACGCAATAAGCTGCCGGACCTCACGACCGGCTGTGTCGTAGATCCTCACTGTTACCCGGGCCAGAGCACCGACATAGAACTCGATCGCTGCCGAGGTGCGCGCCGGGTTCGGCCTAACTAAAGGCCTCTGAACCAGGGCCCTATCCGGCGGCCGGTGCCGGACCGCGACCGGTGCGTCGTACCGCGTCTGCTCGTAACCGACGGTTGCGGTCTGCGCCGGTAGGTCGCTGCGCAGCTGCAACCAGCAGATATCGTTTGGCTCCGAGACCTGCACCGGTCCGGCGAGCGACTGCCAGCTTCCCCACTCAATCACCGACACGTCGTCGAACCATGCCCGGCCGATGCCGGTCCGCGGCCCGCGGCTGCGCAGTGCCACATCAAAGTAAGCGGTCTGATTGACGGGCGTGAAACTCGCGTGGCAGGTTGTCCAGTCGGTTGTGCCTCGGAGAGCGCCGGTACTGAAGCCCGCCAACTGGGAGCCGCCACTGCGGGCCGAATAGCAGCGAAACTCCACCGCCGCGCTTTCCGCGTTCTCGGTTCTCACCGAGGCAACGACTGTGTGAGACGAACGGCTCCCGGAGCAGGGCAGTCGTTTCTCCAGATTGGTCAGGATTGTCCCTGAGTTTTGCGTCCGCACTTGGCAGAGGGACCGCGTTCCCTGCCGCGCGACCGAGTCATAGAACTCGTCCGGATCGTTCAGCAACCACATGGTTGCGCCCTCGTCTTCAAACCCGCCAAACCAAATCAACTCACGACCGACACGGAACTGCCAATCGGCCGGCGGCGCGGCCGACACCACGCCTGAAAGACAACCCGCTACTGGCAGTGCCAGTGGTTCCGACACCCAAAACCCGCCTTCCTCGTGCAACGCCAGACTATCGCAGTGCCACTCAACCCAAGGCTCCAGCATCGCGGTATCCAGGGCTATCCAGCCGATAGTGCTGTCCGGCACCACAACAAGCCATGTGCCGAGTTCCCTCGACCGCTGGGCCAGATAGCTCAGGATATGCCGACCCAAACCGCCGTGCGCGGGCCGAGGTATCCAATCGTCAATGTAGACCGGGACGACCGTATAGTTGTAGAAGCCGCGTTCATCAACCAGCGCGTTCAGAACAGCCGAGGGGTAGGTCTCAGGATAGCCTAGGTCAAAGGCATAGTTTCCGAGCGAGTGGGCAATCAGCTTGCCCTGATAGACCTCAAACCCCTGGAGCACATGCGGATGGTGGCAGATGACCAAATCGGCTCCGGCCTCGACTGCCCGGTGCCGTTCCGCGGTATCGTTCGGCGCAGGAAACAGAGCAAGGGGCGAGTACATCTCGTCCCCGCCCGACGCATTCCCGTCTTCGGGCACGGGCTCGTACTCCTCGCCGGTGTGCATTTCGACCACCACCACATCGGCCAAGTCTCTCACCTGCTCGATTGCCCGGCGCACGTGGAAGCTGTCGAGGTAGGCAAACCCGGGCTTGTTCAGCCCCGCATCAAAGAACGGCTGATAGTTGTCATACTGCCCGTTCCGGTCGCAGCAAGCGATGAAGGCGAAGTTGACTCCCGACTTCTGGCAAAAGAGCGGCCGGGCAGCCTCGTTGATGTCGGCCCCGGCGCCGGAGAACCCGATTCCGGCAACGTCCAGCACCTGCTGGGTCTGCCGCAATCCTTCAAGGCCGTAGTCAATCACGTGGTTGTTGGCCAGCGATACGACGTCAATGCCGGCATAGACCAGCCCGGCGACATTGGCCGGCCGGCCCCGGAACACAATCGGCTTGGTCGGATGGCGCGTGCCGCGGTCGGTCAGCGGACTCTCAAGGTTGGCGACCGTGACATCGGCGGCGGCGAGCAGCGCGCGGGTCGGCGCGAAAATACCCTCAGGCCCGATTGTGTCAATGATGCCTCCGGGATTCTCGTACCCGCGCGCCAGCATTACATCGCCCACGAAGTTCAGGCGCACTGGAAAGGTGGTCGGCCCGGGGTCAACGGTAACGCGGCAGGTTGCCCGGCCCCAACGTTCGGTGCTGTCCCGAACTTGCAGCAGCACAGTGTAGTCGTGATTGTCACGCACGGTATAGACGTGCTCTGGTGCTGAGTCGCGGCTCGTACCACCGTCGCCAAAGAACCACGAAAACCAGTGTTCCCGACTGTCCGGGTCGGTCACGCGGCTGTGAAACTGTACCGTCACATCCCACGAGCCATCGCGGTTTCCGACCGCGCCTTCATTTTCATACCAGACCTCGACCTGCGGCGGCACGGGCAGCTGATTGGTGATATCTTCAATCAGGTCAAAGCAGCCGCTCGCGCGCGGGTCGGCATCACGGTCATTGATGAACACGATGGTCCGGATGTTCGGCAGATAGCCAAAGCGCTGTAGCCAGTCTTCGCCGACGGGCAGCGGATACAGATTCCAGGTGTCCTCGGCAAAGGCGCCTTGGTACACCGTCACCCAACGGTCCGGGTCAAGCAACTCCGTACCCGCGAAAGCATAGAGCAGCACGTGCGCTGAATCGGCCAGCCCAAAGCCCTGGACCTCGCCCCGCTCCTCAACGTACGCCGCAACCTGCCAGACACTACCGGAATCAATCGTCACTGGCGTAATCGTCTCCACTTTCCACGTGTTCCCGTGCAGCCGCAGCGAGAAAGGTGAGTTGTTGTAGGTAGTAACCGAATCGAGGCACCACGAATCAGGGTGCACGTCCTCGCCCGGAAACGAACCGAGGACGACCGAACCGTCGTCGAAATCCTCGATGACAAGGGCACTGGCCCGGGTGAGCAGCGCAGCCAGCCAGAGCACAGCGGCCAGCCTCATCTCAGTGTCAGAAGCTCCGCCGTGCGCGGTCAGTGGTCAGCGGTGGCCGGTCAGCACAACCGAGCCCAGCAGACAACACCACCAAGAAGACGATTCTCTCGTCGAATATCGCTAGTCGCATCGCTTTACATTCTACCTGAACTCCGCGGCTGTCAAAGTGCGGCAAGCGGTCAGTAGAGAAAACCCGGGACTGTCCCAGGGCCTTCGACGACGACCGGCGAACAGCGGCCAGCGGTGAGCGGTAAGCGAGCATTGCGCATTAGCCAGCTTCCGCTATAATCGGCCCGATGCCGAAGAAAAGGATTCTTACCGGCGACCGCCCCACCGGACCCCTGCACCTAGGCCATCTTGTCGGCTCGGTGGCAAATCGGGCCCGGCTCCAGGACGAGTACGAGACGTTCGTCATCATCGCCGACATTCAGACCCTTACCACCCACCACGACCATCCGGAACTCCTGCGCCAGAACGTTCTCAACGTCGCGATGGACAACCTCGCCTCCGGGGTTGACCCAAACAAATCCACGCTCTTCATCCAGTCCCTCGTTCCGCAAATTGCTGAGCTTACGATTATCTACTCAAACCTAGTAACGGTTCAACAACTATCGCACAACCCGACGATCAAGACCGAGGCCGCTCAATACAACTTCGGAGAATCAATGCCTTATGGCTTCCTCGGCTACCCGGTAAGCCAGGCAGCCGACATAACCTTCTGCCGTGCCCATCTCGTGCCGGTCGGCGAGGACCAGGCCCCTCACATCGAGCAGACGCGCAAGATAGTCCGGAAGTTCAATGCGCTGTACGGCGAGGTCTTGGTTGAGCCGGAAGGGATGCTCGCTCCGAAGCTCGTCGGCCTCGACGGTAACACAAAGATGTCCAAGAGTCTGGGCAACGCCATCTTCTTGTCCGACCCGCCCGAAGAAGTGAAACGCAAGGTCAACTCTGCCTTGACCGACAAGGCACGGATTCACCCTACCGACAAGGGCCACCCCGAAGTCTGCGTCGTCTTCGCATACCACCGGGCGTTCAACGCTGACGCGGTGCCGGACATCGAAGAACGATGCCGAGCCGGCACGATCGGTTGCGTGCCCTGCAAGAAGCTGCTTGTTGAAGCACTGAACCAGTTGCTTGAGCCGATTCGCTCCCGCCGCGCCGCATATGAGAAAGACCCGTCGCTAGTTTGGGAGATACTCAAAGCGGGCACGGCCCGTGCCCGAGAGGAAGGCGCGGCAACCATGGCTCTTGTGCGACAGGCAATGAGAATCAACTACCTCGACCTATAACCAACAGAGTTATCATCGCCCGAAAGTCGCGCAACGACATGCCCTGGTTCGGACTGATAGCCGCTGCGGGCAAAGGCAGCCGGTTTCGAGGCTGCAAACAACTGGCCCCACTGCTTGGCCGGCCGGTCCTGTACTACAGCCTCGCTGCCTTTCAGCGCTGTACTGGCGTCAGTCGGGTTGTGGTCGTGGCGCCTCGCACCCGGCTTGATGCCGTGCGCAGGTTATGTCAAAGATACCGCCTGACCAAAGTCGCGGCCATTATCCCCGGCGGCAGAGAACGAACCGATTCAGTCCGTTTCGGCTTGGCTGCCTTGCCCGAGTCCGGCTTGGTCGCGGTCCACGATGCCGCTCGACCCTTACTTACAACGAGGATGCTTGAGTTAGGATTCCAAGCCTGCGCGCGGTACCGCGCAGTAACCTTCGGTACGGCGGCAACCGACACCCTGAAGTTGGTCCAAGGCAAAAGGATAAGGGAAACCGTCAACCGTGCAAATGTTATTCTCGCCCAAACCCCGCAGTTCTTCGACCTCGCCCTGCTCCGTGAAGCCCATGCCCGGAATCGCAAAGCGGCGACCGACGACTGTGCGCTGGTCGAGCGGTTGGGTCGGAAGGTATTCTGGATTCAGAGTCCGACCCCAAACCCGAAAATCACCACCCGCGCCGACCTTATATTATGCGCGGGGTTGCTTACAGCAGGCCGCCGGTGAGACAGAAAAAAGTTGCGGTCTTCGGCTCAACCGGGTCAGTGGGCACAGCCTGCCTAGAGGTTCTCCGCCACCTGGGGCCGGAGTATCGAGTGTCAGCTTTAGCCGCTGCCCGGTCGGTCAGTAGGATAACCAAGCAGGCACGTGAATTCAGACCGGAATCCGTCGTGCTTACCGACTGGAACGCCTTCCTCAAAGCTCGGCGGGCACTCGACCCAAAAGTCAAGGTCGGCTGGGGGCCGGCTGCGCTGCTCGACGCCGCCCGGGCCGACATCGTCGTGATGGCAATGTCCGGAACCCAAGGACTACTGCCGGTGCTACGTAGTCTTGAACTCGGCCGGCGGACCTGCCTCGCCACCAAAGAGATTCTGGTCGCGTTCGGCGAACCGCTGATGCGGCTTGCCCGGCAGAACCGCGCCGAAGTCATGCCCATAGACTCTGAGCTGTGCGCGGTGCATCAGTGCCTCGCCGGAACACCAACGGCGGTCAGCGGCAAGCGGCCGGCGGTGAGCGTCCCAGGGTGTTCGACGCCGACCCGCGAACTGCGCCAAGTCATCCTGACCGCCTCCGGCGGCCCATTCCGCAACCAGCCCCTCCCTCCCCGTGCCCAACTTGCTCAGGTTCTGAACCATCCGACATGGAAGATGGGCCGCAAAATAACGGTGGACTCTGCCACCCTGATGAACAAAGGACTCGAAGTCATCGAAACCGCCCGACTCTTCAACCTCCAGCCCTCGCAGATTGAGGCAGTCATCCACCCCCAGTCGGTTGTCCATTCCATGGTCGTCTTCAATGACGGCTCGGTCATGGCCCAGCTTTCTGAACCGGACATGCGCCTACCGATACAGTACTGCCTCACCTGGCCTCGCCGACGAGCGTCCTTGGTCCAGCCGCTCGACCTAACTCGTACCCATTGTCTTGAGTTTGAGCCGGTTGACCGGAGCAAGTTCCGGTGTCTTGACCTTGCCTACCGGGCCCTGGCGGCCGGCGGTGGAGCTCCCTGCTGTCTCAGCTCGGCCAATCAGGTCGCGGTTGATGCATTCCTCAATGGTCAAATTGCCTTCGGTGCCATCCCGGAAATCGTCGAGCAAACCATAGACGCCTTCACCAGCCGGCCTCGTCCGCTCCGACCGGGCATTAGATACCTGCTCAAAGTCGAATCCTGGGCTGCCCGCCATGCGCGCAGCCTAGTCAACCAGCAAAGGAAACCTGCTAGATGATGTTCTCTTCGATTGTCTGGGTTGTGGTGTTCATCGGTGTGCTCATCACCTTCCACGAATTCGGCCACCTGATCGCGGCCAAACTCAGCCGCATTCCGGTCGAGGTCTTCTCGGTCGGATTTGGCCCGGTGCTGCTGAAGAAGAAGCTGGGTGAGACTGAGTACCGCTTGTCTTTGATTCCGCTGGGCGGCTTCATCAAGATGTTCGGCGAAGAAGAGAAGGCCGGACCCGGGACCGAACAACCGGTACCAGTCCCAGATGGCATGGCCGGGTATCAAGACAAGCCTCTCGGGGTCAAGGTTGCGGTCATCGCCGCCGGGCCGGTCTCGAACCTCGCGCTTGGCTTCTTGATGCTCGGGGTTATGTACCTCGCCTTCGGCATCAAATACGTTGCGCCGCTTGTCGAGCCGGTGGCGGACTCTGCCCCAGCACTTGCCGGTGTCAAGACCGGTGACCTGCTAGTTTCGGCCGCCGGTGAGACGATTCCCAGTTTCGAGCAGTTCGACCTCGTCGCCGAACGCAACGTCGGACGTGAGATTGAGCTGGTGTTTGACCGCAACGGAAAGCGCTACACCGTCAAATACATCGTGCCGACAGAGTCGGCCGACTTAAGACCGGTGCTGCCGCCGGTCGTGGACAAGGTACGCCGGGGCAGCCCGGCAGACAAGCTCGGGCTCAGACCCGGCGATCTCATCGTCTCTGTCAACGACAAACCGGTTCGCCGCTGGGACGAATTCGTCGCTGAAGTCGTAAGCAACGCTGGCACGAAGATACCGATTAGTTGGCAGCGCAACGGGACGCTATTCAGCGACTCGATAACCCCGGCATCAGAACGCGACCAGCTCTCAGAGCAGCGCATCGGGCAAGTCGGCGTCTGGGTCAGGCTGCCCAAGAAGAGCCTGTCGCTCGCCGCTGCGCTGCGTGAGGCGGCCAAGCGCTCGGGGTATGTCGTCGCACAGACTTTTGTTATTATCTACAAGGTGGTCACCCGTCAAATATCATCCAAGGCAATCGGCGGTCCAATCATGGTTGCCAAAATCGCCTACGAGGGTGCCAACTGGGGAGCCGAGTACTTCCTGGCGCTCTGGGCGCTACTCTCCATCAATTTGTTCGTGGTGAACATGCTGCCGGTTCCGGTTCTCGACGGCGGCCGGATTCTGCTCGACTGCATCGCTGGCGTCCGTCGCCGCCGGCTCAGCGAGAAAGAACTCTCTTGGGCCGCCAATATCGGCTGGATACTGATTGGCGCCCTAGTCCTACTCACTGTGTTCAACGACGTGCTGCGCATCGTGCGCAAGTGAGAATCCTCGCTCTCGCCCTGACGGACGAGGCTCGACGCTTCATCTCGGGCTACCCTCCTAAAGGAGCCCGGCTGCTGCTGGAGCCCAACCTTGAAATCTGCCGGCTTGCCGCGCTCGCCGGGCAGGCAGACGAGTTCCGCTACTTGGATGAACGCGTTGACCCGCTCGACCTCGAGGGCGGCGCGGACCTATTGTTGTGTCACGTCGGCCTGGGCCTGACCGACTCAGCCCGCACGGTTGCACACCGCTACCCGAATCTCCGGTTTGTCTTCTTCGGGCCCGAGGTGACCTGCTGGGCCCCGCCACCGGACTGGGTTCGGCACCGGGTTTCCGGTGACATCGCTGCCGTTTGGGACGACATCATTCGTGACGCTCAAACCGGTGTCCTCAAGGCGCACTACGTCGCTCCCCGTCAACCGCGCTACGTCATGCCGAAGCGCGGATTCGAACTCAACCCAAACCTCACCACCGACTTTGACACCATCAGCTTCATCCAAGGGTGTGGCTGTCCACCTGAAACCCGGGGCTTCTGTCCTGACTTCATCTACTACGGAACCAACCTGAACATCCGGACACCAGAGGAGATTGTTGGCGAAGTCATCTCGATTCCGGGCAAACACATCCGACTACTCGACGACGATGTTGCGCGCTTCCCGGAATACTACCGTCAGGTCTTCCGGGCGGTCTGGAACTACCGGCGCTACTGGACGGTCAACGCATCCAAACGTTTGTTCCAGTATCCGTGGCTCATCCGCCTGCTCGCCAAAGCCGGAACAAGAGTCGTAATGCTCAACGATACTTTTCTAGCCGGTCGCCTTGAGCAGGCAGCCGGTGACGACCGGCTTATCCGCTGGCTGTACCGGCGAGTGAAGCTCCTCCAGTCAAATAAGATGCTGGTCGGCGCTCGCCTGTCCCTTAGGCTCAAACCCAACACCGACTACGAAGTCCTCGCCCGGGTTCTCCGCCGCATTGACGTGGACTTCATCAAGCCCCGCTTCATCGAGCCTGGTCCGGCTGGCGAGCACCTTGCCCGGGTGAGCTACCGCCCGATGGTTCAGCCGACCGAGCCGAGCCATTTGAAGAACCAGTTTCTGGCCGTCGGCGCGATTCTCGACCGCATCGTTCGGCGGCCGCGGCGCGTCGGTTTCTACACCACCGTCCGCTTTCTGCTGCCGTACTCGCTTGCCTATCGGCAGGACTTCCTTGAAGGGCTGCCCGACCGGTAGGCTGGCCGGTCAGGCCTCACGCTTCGCGCCCAACGCCAACCCCAGCGCCTGACGACCATTGACCGAGAAGGCGGCCACCGGCCGCCCTCTCTTGATTCCTGTCGTACCGGGCGTGTGCCCGGCCGACTCAGGTGGCTGTCAGAACAGCTTGTTCGCCTTGATATAGTCCCAGAGCAGCTTGTTCATCTCACCCGGTTTCACCGTCTTCTTTGCGCCGAAGATCGGCTTGAGCTGAGGCGAGACGGCGATCGTCCGCGTCATCAGCGGGCCTTTGCCACTCATTAGCTTTGCCTTCTTGATGTGGTCCCAGAGCCGCTTGTTAAGGTCCTTGACCTTGACCGTCTTGCCCGGACCAAACACCGGCATCATCTCCGCGGTGAGTTTGACAGTCCTATTCATCAGGGCTGCACCTCTAGGCATACGCAGGTCCTTTCTGCCCAGTAAGGGCGTTTAGCATACCATCGACCTCTTGGCGGTAGCTTAGCAGCTATCGCTGTTTCATTTTGACGACAAGCCTGACGCTGTCAAGCAAAACGCCCGAGCGAAATTGGGGCCGCACCAGCCCTAACTGCGTTTCGGTGACCAACACCGGCTCGGGCGTTGACTTTGCACTGCCCGTATCTAGTATTGGCAAATGAGTTCACAAAAGGAGTCATCGTGGAATCAAATCAAGTCAACGTCATGACCGAACCCGACGCAAGAACCCGCGCCCGGGGCATGGCCGGCTGGATGAAGTTCTTGGGGGTTGTGAACATCGTGGCCGGCGCCCTGAACGCCCTCTCGATTGTCGGCATCCTATGGGCATGGCTACCAATCTGGCTCGGTATCATCCTCGTGCAGGCGGGCTCGCGTGCCTGCGAATACGTCGAACGTGGTGATGCCGCGGCGCTCGCCGCGCTCATGGGCCGGTTGAAGACGTATTTCGTGGTGAACGGCGTGCTTATCATCGTCGCTCTGGCGTTGAGCGTTCTCTGCGCCATCGCGGTTGTTGCCTTGATTGCCGCCGGCGCCTGGTCTTTGCCCAGCCTGTTGGAACTGCTCAACCAGTAGCGCCGGAACGAAAAGCGAGGCGGCCTATGGCCGCCTCGTTGCATCTAGGTCTGGCTACGTCAGCCCCGAGTACTTGGTCGGGTCACGGACGAACTCCTCAAGACAACTCTCGGCGCAGAAGTAGTAGGTCTTGCCGTTGAACTCGTAGCTGCACGCCGCATTCTCCTTGGTGACGGTCATGCCGCACACCGGGTCCACGTTGCCTTCCTTCGGTACGTCTTTGCAGTCCATCGGTTCCTCCTGACCTATTCGACCGGTGTTTGCCCGTAGGCGATTCCACCGCTCGATTGGGCGGCGCTCTGTTCGGCCAGCCACGCGCGCAAGTGGGGCAGCCACGCGTCTTGGATGTCGCGGCCGTCCCATCGTCCGAGCGTCCGGCCCGATTCGGTCGCCACCACCAGTGGTGGCTTGTCAGTCCAGTCGTACCAGGCAAAGTCTGCCAGGTCCTCCGGAGTCGCGTTCGGCCCGTCCACGTAGCGGACATGCGGTTCAACGCCGACGTGCTCCAGGACGCTGCGTGCCTTACGGCAGAGCTCGCAGCCTTCTTTCGCAAATACCTGGAATTCCAAATGTCCTCCACCAGGTTAGCATCACAAATGGGAAACGAGGGACCATCCGCTAGTTGGTGCGCGTCTGCGCGCCCGGAACTGTCCCTTTTTTCCCACTAAATTACACCGTCAAGCGACGAAATCAAGTCCGTCGTGGTCTTTGCCCTCGACCGCATACCGGCACTCGTCCTGGGCTGTTAAGACATTGCAGAAAATCCAGTTACCTCGATGCACCGAAACCGGTAGGGCTCGCTGAATGGATTGACATGACCCAACCGTTGTCCGGGGGGCGACCCTGATGGCAACGGCGGGGAGAAATCTCCCCGCCGCTAGCTGAGGACACGACTCGTCGTCGTGTCCCAATCATCAGCAGACTACCGAGCGATGACGACCTTGGCGACCGAGGATTCGACCCCAGCAACACGCAGGAAGTAGACACCGTCGGCCAGACCCCGGCGGTCGAGTTGGGCCGCTCCGGCCACCAGTTCGAGCGTCCGCAGGACATTACCTGCCGCATCGAACAGCTCAACACTCTGCTCGGTGCCGCGCGGATTGAGCAACCGCACCCGTGCGCTCGTGCCGAATGGGTTGGGGCTTGCGTCAATCCTAACCGGAACCATCGCCGGTACGGGCGCAAGTTCCACAAGACCGACCGGCCCTTGGACAATAGCATTGGCAACCACGTCGCGGGCTGCAGCATCCCGGCTCGGCGCCCACACGCCGGTGTACTCCCACCCTTGGAATGAAAGCGGTGGGATAGAGTCCATGCCGAACGATGGGGCACTCGAAATCGCCGACATCGCGCCGACAAAGAACGCACCTTCGTTGATAACGACCGGAGACGGCGGCGTAACCGTGTACCACTGTGGAGCAGTCACGGTGATTGTGCCGGAATGCAGTGTGTCGCCCGGCGAACCGCCCGGGCCGTCGTCGTCAAACAGACAGAGCAGCGCCTGCGTTGACGAACTGGCCTGCGCGTAGATTCGATAGCTCATCACGCTGCACGGATAGACCGGCGGCTCGAACCGGTTGCCGAACCCGCCCGGTCCGTTCCACGACATATAACTGTTCGGCGTGCCGCCGTCGTAGCCGAGCGTTGCCGGAATCGTCACGACTCGGCATTCGACCCGAGCCGAGTCATTTCGGCGCATCATGTCACCGGGCAGCAGCGTCGCCACCTCGACGACATACGGCCCGGTACTCGTCGGGTACCACAGATTCGCCGCTACCAACGAATCCGATTCACCCGGCGCCAACGCCCGGGCTGTAACCGAATCGGTGAACAGTACCGCGCCGGTCGGCCGCTTCACTTTGAAATAGGTCTTGAACTCAGGCTCCGACTGGTTGCCGTAGTTCCTGACAACCGCCCACAACTGCAGCGGACGGTTGTTCACACAGAACATCCCGCCGGAGCGGTCGTTCATCGCGTTGCGCACACCGACATCATGAACTTGGTAGCTGGTTGACTCGGGTGGGAAAAACCGCACCGCCAGCTCGGCGTGATACATGTTGCCGGGCGGAATCGTGCCCGAAAGGTAGTTCAGACCGACCGCACCTGAAACATTCTCGATGCCGGTCTGGTTGTTGCTGGGCGCCCAGCCGTTGTACGGCATGCCCGACTGTTCCTTGTACTGAAACGTAATTGAAGAATCGGGCTTAGAGAGAATTATCTGGAACGAATTGTTGCCGCCGGTGCTCCAGAACCGGATTGAGTCGTACTGCAGAATGAAAGTGTCGGCCGCGGCATTGGTCCAGTACCAGACCGAGCCCTGCGGCGAGCCGCCCGGACTCGGGTCCAAGTCGCTCATTAGGATGGCAAGTGTGTTGTTCGTACCTGCCGGACTTGGTACTGCAGGAAACGGCGAGGCGTTTAGCCCACGGTCGCCGAAACACATGTAGCCGTTCGAACCGACGAACACCGAGTTGACGCGGTACCAGTAGTAGGGGAAGTCAAACCCGATACCAAACGGCCCGACAACATTGTCGTCACCTAGTCCGGTAATCCGCGTACCGACGCCCTTGATATCCACCCACGTGTAGGTCGGTGCGCCCGGGCAGACGGTATCGGAATCAAGATACCGGTAGCCGTAGGCATCGGGCCCGCCGCCGCCGAGTTGCACCGGTCCCTGCGAGACCGGGTTCACCGGTGCGGCCGCCACGAGGGCGATAGTTAGTACTGCTACGAGCATTAGTCCTCCTTTGGACAAACTACAGTATCAGGAAATCGTCTTGTTGCCCGGCCTGCCGGCCGAAGCCGGCCAAGGCTCAGGGTCAACACTTCCAATATAGACGCAAGAGGCGACTTGTCAAGCAGAGCTGGACAACGTTCATCGCCCTGTTATCAGCGCTCGGTTCGACCGCCCGTGTCGGCCCAGAATGACAACCTTCGTCGCTCTGCCATCCTGCTCGGTCCGGCAGAAGTAGATGCCCGGCTCTAGCATACCGGCATCCCTGGTTCTGCGTCCCAAAGCATCGAAAACGACGCTCCTGACCGGACCGCAAAAGGCGAACGGCGGACAGTGCACAGCGGTCAGCGGCCAGCAGAAAAGCCCAGGACTGTCCCGGATTGCGCCGCGTTCCGACGCGGCGGGGACTGTCCCAAGGTTTTCACGGCGAACGCCCGAAAGCCCGGTTGCATCGTAGCACCAGAACTCACTGCTCCCGCCACCCTTCAACGCATACACTCTGTTGCCCAGACAGCAGAGCGCGCCACCGTCGTGGACCTTCTTTCGGCTGTTGCCCCCGGGAATATTGTCAAGCTGAATCCACGTGTCGGAGGCAACATCGTAAGACCAGAACTCACCCGTTCGACCACCCTTGAACGCGTAGATTGCTCCCGAGGCGTCAGCGGCCAGTGCTGCTCCCCTACGGCAGCGGGTAAGCCGGCCGCCACTGCCCGACATCGGCAGTGGCCGACGTGCTACCCACGAATCGCCGCCGGTGATGTACTCGTAGAACTCCGTAGTTCCGCCCTTGAGGCAGAACATCCTGCTGCCGGAAGCGGCGAAACCGGTCCCGTGCCGCGCCTTGCGGTCCTGCGGCCCGGGCGGCAGAAACCGTCGGGCGTGCCACTGCCGGACGGCGACTTCATAGACAAGGAAATCAAGCGTACCGCTCCCTTTCACCAGATAGATTTTGTCTCCCTTGCGGTCCGGCTGGTATATGAGTCCGGCACCGTACTTCAGTTTCGGCGTATGCTCAGGCAGCGACGGCATCTGTGACCAGGAATCTCCGCTAACGTCGTAGCGGTAGAACTCCCGAGTCTTGTTCCCTTTGAGCGCGTACACCAAGCGCCCTCTATCCCAACACAAAGCTGACCCGCCTCGTACTCGGCGACCAGTAGGTCCAGGCGGCATGGGTTCACGCCCCAACCAGACTGAATCAGCCGGACGGTAGCTGTACCATTCGGATGAGCCGCCTCCTTTTAGCACCATGACCTCGTCCCCGACCGACACAAGACAAGCTCCGGCTCGCGGCTTTCGTCCCCACTCACCGGCCGGCACCGAAGCAAGTTCGGTCCAGCGCCAACTGGCAAGTAACTCCACGACCACGACCGAACTGAGCGTGTCATTGGCCCGGTTCTCATCACCCGCAAGACCCACCCGGGCGAACAAGAGGAACGTACCTTGAGTCGCATTCCACTGGCGCAGGGTTACGGTCGTGCTGCACATCGAGCCGAGCTCCGGCGTGAGCACCGAGTCCACGTAGACAGTAGTCGAATCCGAGCGACTGACCGCTAGCCTAACCGGAATTTGCTTCGATTCGTCGCTCAGGTTCGCTACTCGCACCTGGGGACTCACCCAACCTGCCTGAATCACGCCGCACGGGAAAACGATTGCCCGCACCGCGGCGTCGGTCCGGGCCACGGCAAACGCCGCGCACGCCGTGTCGTTCTCGTGCCGCCTGTCGCCGGCAAACATAATCCAGCA
>FWPV01007318.1_pt1 | contig 20183 bp, 14 predicted proteins | sample 2228371 | NCBI WGS metagenome assembly FWPV01 (sample SAMEA103939776, study PRJEB20133) | metagenome | reverse complement strand
TATTTTGATTGTAGATGAGGCCCTGGCTGTAGGTGATACAGCATTTCAACAAAAGTGTTTGCACCGAATACGGGAAATGCAAGAAAATGGCGTTTCCATTTTGCTGGTCACCCATTCGAACAACATCCTGCTCGAGTACTGCGACCGCGGTATCTTCCTGAAGAATGGACAGGTAATGTTCGATGGGGAAGCAAAGGATGCCGTCCGCGCCTATGGGTTGGACGTGCTGGCGGAAGAGGGCGGAAGGGCTCCTGTGCTGGCATTTCAGCCTCCGGCACAGGAAACCTATCGCGCAGAAGACGTAGAGGGTAGCGAACAGGCGGAGAACAGTGCTCTTGCGATGGAAGTATTGAAGGTAGATTTCCGAAATTCGGATGGACACAATGCCAGTATATTCGACAGAGATGAGCAATTCTATGTGGATGTCACCTTCCGGGTGCGATCTTATATTTCCTTGCCCTGTTTTGGGATTCAAATATCCATACCGGATGGCATTGCGTTGTGGAGCATTACTACCAAGATCATGAAGATCGAATTGCCGCCCCTGGAACCCGGTAAGCACCATTTACGCTGGCAGTTGCGAGCCAACCTGCAGGGCGGACGTTACGTAGTTGCGATTGGCGTTGGGCACATAGAAGGCGGTGAATACAAGCGCATCCATGCCCTGCCCTATGCGGGGCATTTTGATGTCCAGCCCGTCCCAAACCAGGGAACAGGCTGGCTCGTGGTTGATCCCGTGTTCGAGTTATCACCTTCGGGAGTTCAAAAATGAAGCATTCTATGAAATTGCTGTTCAATAAACTTCTTGTCAAGATATTAATGCGCGCACAGCATGTGGAGTTTCCTGTTCGACAAATAGGTGGAGATGAATGGGTCTATCAATGGCGGCTGGATTTCTTGACAAATAGATTGGAAAAAGAATCCCTTACCTGGTGCAGAAGATTGATCCGCCCCGGTATGGTAGTTGTAGATGTTGGCGCGCACATCGGCTACTACACGCGGATATTTTCGCGTCTTGTGGGTGATTCAGGAAGGGTGCTTTCCTTCGAACCTTCTTCGGAAAATTTCCCCGTGTTATCGAAAAATCTTTCTGCTGGGAAGTACCGAAATGTGACGCTCTTCAACAAGGCTGTCGGCGCGGAAAATACGAAAGGAACGCTTTTTGTCTCCCCCGGTCATAGCAACCACAGCCTGAACGCCGGTTTTACCGAAAGTGTCGGGCAGGAACAGGTTGAGATCGTCCCCCTTGATCTGGTTTTGAGCCAGCAGGGAATTTCGCAGATGGATTTTATCAAGGTGGATGTGGAGGGTTCCGAGATCGATGTTCTCCATGGAATGAAAAGCATTATTGCAAATTCCCCGAACTTGCACATGTTAATTGAATACAATCCTGATGCTTTGCAGTCCAGCGGCTGCGAGCCTGTTGAATTATTGGCTTTGATAAAGCAACTGGGCTTCGAGCCGTTTCATGTCTTGCCGGACGGTAGTTTGGATAAAAATGTTCCAACTAATACGCGGGAAGTATTCAATCTGTTGTGTATCCCTTCCATCAAGGAAAAAAATGATGCTATTTGACATTGTTATCTACTGTCCCGACACGCATATTTTCTATGATGCCGCGCTTCCTGATAAAAAAGGGGTTGGGGGCGGGTTGATGGCGCGTATTCGTTTAGCGCAAGCATTGGTGCGTATGGGACATAAGGCAACCATGATTGCTCATGTTCCCCGCCGCCACCGACATGCAGGTGTAGATTATATTCCACTGGCAAATGCTGCGGAAAAACGCGAAACCGATGTTCTGATTATGATCAGTAGTGGAGGGGAATTAAGTCTTGAACCGGTGATTGACATTGACTTTAAATCTAAATGGCGCAGTATTTGGGTGCAGGGCATTCCTTTTATTCAAGGGGTAGATAATTTTGAGTGGGACGAGATTGTTCCCTGTAGTAATTTTATTCACTCAACCATACATGCGGAATGGCCGCTTGCTGCGCCAAACTGTTTCACCATTTATAATGGCGCGCCTTACTATAAACCCGGCTTGATTGAATTGCCTGTAAAGCGCAATCCATATCGTCTGATTTATACAAGCCATCCATCCAAGGGTTTGTCTGCAGCGATCGCTGTTCTGGAGAAATTACGGAGTGTGGACAAGCGTTATCATCTTTATGTCTATGGTGGTGACAGCATGTACGGCGGAAAGGATTCCGCGCATGATGTTCAACCTGGTGTCACTTATTTTGGGACGCGGAAACACTCCGAAGCGCTGTCAGCGTTGCGAACTGCTCAGGTTTCGTTCCAGTTGCAGGCGCGTCCGGAACCGTTCGGCATGGTCCTGACCGAATCGATGCTGCACGGCGCCATCCCGCTGGCATCCCCGGTCGGTGCCTATCCCGAATTGGTTACCCACGGGTATAACGGAATACTCATCGAAGGCGATTATGCCTCCGATGAAGCGCACTCGCTGGCGGCGGAATGGATATTAAAGATCAACCAAAATCCCGAACTTGCCGCCTACATCCGCCGCAATGCCATGAACATCCCCTGGGATTGGGATACAATGGCAAAGGTCTGGGCGGGGCATTGGGAATGGGTCATCCACCGTAAAGGCACAATCCTCCCCGACCGACAGCGTTGTACGCGTTGCGGTGGCGGGCTGTTGTCGCTGGCAGACGGGTATCACTGCATCGAATGCGGGTGGTATCACCAGAACCTCGCCGCAGTTGAACGCGCATCGTAAAAACATTTCGGAGAAATTACATACATGTCATCTCATGTTCGCCAAATCCTGATCGCCGGGGCTGGCACCGCCGCCTGGTGGAACGCCGGCGACGAAGCGATCCTTTCCGCCATGTTGCGGGAACTGCGCGCGCAATTCCCGGGCGTGGAGATCGGCGTCCTATCCGCCAACCCAAGGGGCGCGCTGGATGTTTATCAGGTGCAGGAGATCCCTGTTTCCGATATAGACACTCTGATCGAGTTCGCCCGCCGCAGCGACCTGCTCGTCCTCGGCGGCGGCGGTTTGTTTTACGATTACTGGGGCTTCGCGGTCGAAAACTTATTGACCGAATCCCAGGGCGGTGCAGGACTCTACATCGGCTTCGCCCTATTGGCAACGCTCCTCAACAAACCCCTGATGATGTACGCCGTCGGCGTCGGTCCACTCTTCTCTGATAAAGGAAAACATTACACTCGCCTGGCGTTCGAGCAAGCGCACGATATCACAGTTCGTGACAGTGAATCGAAAGAACTGCTAATATCTCTTGGTATTTCACCCGAAAAGATCCGAGTCACAGCAGACCCGGTATGGGGATTTCCAGAAATACCCCTCGACACCGGCGAAAGCCTCATCCAGCAAATGGGACTGAATGCCTCTTCCCCCCTTTTGGGCGTTTCCCTGCGACCCTGGACCAACCCCGGAAGCGAGGAATGGGAACCAGAAGTCGCCCGCGCCCTGGATGGTTTCATCGAAGAGCATGGCGGGACAATCCTCTTCATCCCCTTCCACAAAAACGACGGCAAGGTGGACGATTATGCCCAATCCGAAAAGGTGCGCGGATTGATGAAGTACGCCGCCTCGGCTCACATCCTCGATGCCGACCTCAGTCTCGAAAAGAAAGTCAGCCTGTTGCGACGCTGTGACCTGGTGTTGGGGATGCGCCTGCATGCAAACATCCTAGCCATGCGTTACGGCATTCCTGCGGTTGGGCTGGCGTACGACCCCAAAGTAACGAACTTGTTCAAGGAAGCGGGCAAACCCGCTCACGCCCTCGACCTGCGCGTTTTGAACGCCGAATCCCTGCAGTTCGTTTTGTCGCAAGCCTGGGGGGAGAGGGATGTCCTGCGGACGTTCTATGCGCAGGTTGCGGAGTCCATGTCCGCTCTGGCGAAGGAAAATGTGGCGCGGGCTGGGCGTCTGGCTCGCAACAATCCGCCTTCCGCTTCCCCGCTCCCAGCCGATACGTTCGAATGGGTCAAATCGCTGTTGCTGGATCACGCCTTACGCACCAATGAACGGATCGTCTCCCTGACGCAACAGGCGACCGAACAACAGGCGCAAATCGATTTTCTTAACATGCAGATCGATTCCATAAAGCGGTCCTTTGCATGGAAAATCACCCTTCCAATCCGATTCCTCGGCATGTTCTTTCAAAACCCGCTTGTGGCTTCTGTCCAGTTTGCCAGATATGTATGGGCGCGCCTCCCTGATTCGTTTCGGGCAAAGTCCCAACCTTGGGTACAGCGGTGGAAGCGAAGAACAAGCGTATTTTTCCAAAAGTCAAGAGGCAAAATCCCGGATTTGAACTGGGAGGAATTTCAAGCAAAAATCCTCTCGAAGCGTGACAGGTACAAGGGGGTTTTCATCCAGGAATACATCATTGACTGGGGCGTCCCGCTGTATCAACGTCCCCAACATATTGCCACCGCCCTGGGCAGGCTGGGATATTTGGTCATTTACAAAACGCCGGGTGCGGTGGATATCGTGCACGGCTTCAGGGAGGTTGCCAAAAATGTTTGGGTGACGAATGATTTTACCGAAGAGATCAAAGGCGCCGTACTTTCGTTGTACAGCACGGCATACGGAATTGCCGACCAGATCGTGGAGAACGGGGTGCATGGAAATGAGACATTCGTCTATGAATACATAGACCACGTCAGTTCGATGATCAGCGGCGGGGATGAAAATGTCAGAAAACTGATACGGCTGAAGCGCTTTGCATTTCAGAAGGCGGATTTCGTGGTTGCTTCCGCGCGCCAGTTGGAGCAGGAGGCGGTAAAAGAGTTGGGACGCGACAAGGTTGTCTACATCCCGAACGGCGTGGATGTACATCACTACCGCGATCCTCTGCATCGGGAAACCGAACTGCCGGAAGCGCTGACTGACTTTAGGAAAAAATATCAAACTCTTGTAGGCTATTTTGGCGCGATTGCGCCCTGGCTGTGGTATCCCATGCTGGAGGAGCTGGTGAAATTGCGCCCAGAAATCGGCTTTGTCTTTATTGGGCCTGATTATCAAGGAGGTGTTTCGCACCTCCCCAAAACACCCAACCTGCTCTATCTTGGGCCGGTCGACTATAATTTATTGCCTGCGTACGGGAGGCTGTTTGACGTATGCCTCATTCCGTTTGCACCCGGGGAAATCGCCCGAACCACTTCGCCGCTTAAGTTGTTTGAGTATTTTGCGCTCGAAAAACCTGTCGTTGTCACCTCCTTCATGGATGAATGCGTGGCATACAGCGAAGTCTTCTCCGGTGATTCGGCTCATTCCATTTCCTCCGCTATCGATGCGGCGGTAAAGGTCAAGGATGAACCCGGATTCAAGGCAAGGCTGGCGTTGCTCGCCGATAGAAACAGTTGGGACGAACGCGCGCGGGCATATGAGACGATTTTTTCCATGCGCGCCCAAGGCTCAGCAGACTATTCCAACCCGGAATATCCGCTCTCTCATGTCCAATACCTGATCGTAAATTGTTACAAACAGGACGGTAAAGAGAGAACCTATTATGAAACTGCCTACAGCAAACAAGAATATTTCTATTGGCAGCCTGTACTGGATTGGATCATAGAAATGCCGTCCATATCGTCGCTCATTGACATTGGCGCAGCATACGGCACGCTTATGGTCTTTTGCGCTCTTAATAAGAAGACAAAAATCCTGCACGCCGTAGACCCTGTAGGCTACATGTCGAAATCGCTGGTCGAAAAATTTGGCATTGTACTGCATGCGATGGACTTTGAACGTGAACCCTTTGAATATGAGGGGAAATTTGATCTGGTCATCTTTACTGAGGTGATCGAGCATCTGAACTTCCAACCCGATACCACGCTTCAAAAGATCAGGCGTCTCATGCACGAGGACAGCCGTCTGATCGTCAGCACACCGGACGCTTCGGAATGGGGTCGCACGACAAAGTATTACCCCCGCCTGGAGGATATTCCGCGTTTTGAAGGCCAGTCCACCCCGTGGATAGACGATCACATCTGGCAGTATGAAAAAGAGGAATTGGACGAAATTTTTGCGCGAAACGGCTTTCAGATCGAGAAATTTGCATACGCGCCCGGCGTTTCCAAACGTCACCTTTGCTACCTGCTCAAACTTGCGTGACGGACGCCGGTTGTTCCGTGGTTTCGTTCCAGAGCCGAGATGGTTATGAAAAAATTGTTTTGGAAAATTATCGGAAGACCTTCCAGCCTTCAGGAAGATATCCTCCAGCGCTTTGGTATTTCGGAGAAATTCTTCCTTGAATATAAAAAACAACAATCAGGTCTGGACTGGACGAAGGGGAATTGGGAGGATTTTCTCGGCTCCATGAATCCTGTGAGCCAGATGTACGTTGCTTTTGCGCTATCCACGGTTTTGCGCGGGCGTGACATGTTTTCACTGCTCGACTCTTATTCGTGCATACGTCACAGAAAACGCTATCTTGATATTGGCACGGCATACGCAGGCTTCCTGCGGGCGTTCAAGGAGCAGGGGTTTGAGGAAGTCGTCGGGATCGAACTCCAGGAACATCTTGCGAATTTGGGGAGGGCGAATATGGACGGGCTGGATAATGCCCGCGTAATATTGGGCGACTTTCTGCGCGAGGATTATTCATCCCTTGGTGTGTTCGATGTTGTCACCTGCAATGATGTCATAGAGCATGTGGACGATGCAGCTGCCGCGATTCGAAAAATGTGCAGCATGGTTGGCGCGGAGGGCTGCCTGGCGCTTGAGGTGCCAAACAAGGATTGTATCGATTTTGTGAGATCCGATGGGCATTATCAAATTTTCGGCATTACGCAGCTCGGCAGAAACGATGCGGCGGATTATTATTCGCAGGCGCTCGGCGCTGACAGGTCGGATTATCTTTTTGAGATGGGTGAAATGTATGAATTGGATTGGTATATCGAACAACTTTCCAATAACGGCTTGACTGTAATGATTGCCGACACACACAGGATCGCCCGCATTCAAGATGTCCCGACGTTGCTCGATAAGTTGAGGCAAGCCCGTGAAGACTGGCGCGTGAATGTCCAGCCGCGCATGGACCGTTTGGTTGTGGCGAAACTGACAAATGCCGTGGATGCTTATATCCAGGAACTGGAGCGCGATATTTCCCAGGCGAAGGATGAAGCCTCAATAAAACGCTTTGAAGATAAATATTTGCGTTCCTTTTGGACGATTTTGGCAATAAAAGGCAGGCGGTATGCCGCAGAAGACTTGGAGCATGCTTACGACGGGAACGTCGGCTCCGTTCAAAAATTTGAGGCAGGCACTCTCGAGAAAGATACACAACAATCCATTACCAAACAAATGATTCAAACGAGGGAATCGCTTTCCTTGAAACTGGCACGTCCCCTGCGTTTTCTCAAGGGGTTCGTTCATAGTCCGCGCCGGTCTTTTTACAAGCTTCTTGATTTCTTGAGGGCGGAAATGAGACGAAATGGTTAAAGCATGCCCAGGAGCGCGGATGTGGAAGGCTGTTCCCGTTGAGGATAAGGATGAACGATAGATCGCCCATCGTCAATTTTGTTGTTCCCACATTTTTTGACATGAATGGGAATAACATGTATTTTGGCGGCGCAGAACGCTATCTGATCGAACTTGCGCATCTGGTGAAAGGTCTCGGCTACCCAGTGAATGTATATCAATGTGCAAATTCATCGTGGGTGCGTTATTACCATGATGTCCGTGTCGTCGGGCTTAAGACGCATTATAGTTACGAGGCACTTAACCGCGTTTTTCATCATCAGATCGATGACGGCATCCTGACCGTTTATTTCGCCTTTTTTCTGGCGTCGCCCCGCTATTATCAACCTTCCATCGGTATCAGCCACGGCATATATTGGGACGAAAGCATGTTTCAACATTCCCCGCATTATTCGAAAAAGGGGATTAAAGAGATTTTGTCCGCCATCTCCCATCTTTCCACATTTGTTTCGGTGGATACAAATACACTTAACTGGCTTAGAGCCACCTATTTTGAAATGGCACGCAACGGCGTGTATATCCCAAATTTTGTCGATCTGGATCAATTTCGTTCGCAGGATCGAATGGACGACGGGAAAACGGTCATCCTTTATCCCAGGCGCTTAAACCAGGTACGAGGATTTTGGCTAGTGCACAGACTGGTCCCGGATATTCTTGAAAAATACGATAATGTGGATTTCCATTTTGTCGGCAGGGCGGATGTACGCGAAGAGCAGGCGGTCCAGCGGTTGGTCCAACGTTTTCCGGGGCGCGTCAAATGGTATTTCCTGCCGCCCGAAAGAATGCATGAGGCATATCAACAGGCGGATATTACCCTGATCCCGACCATTCAAAGCGAAGGGACGTCCCTTTCCTGTCTTGAGGCGATGGCTTCGGGAAATGCTGTGATTGCAACCAACGTCGGTGGGTTGCCCAATCTGATCTTGCCGGATTACAACGGCTTGTTGGTTGAGCCGGACGCAGAATCCCTCCATAATGCGCTTGTGCGCCTGTTGGAAAACCCAGATTTGCGTTCGCGGTTTGCCCGGCGAGGCATAGAAGTTGCCAAAGCCTTTGATATCAAAATCTGGCGTGCACGCTGGCAGGCGGTATTGCAAAAATATCTCCCTGCACGAGAACCAGTTACCGAAAAACCTGTTGTAGCGGTTTTTTATCCGCCCGCTGGTATCTCATGGCATTCGTCTGCCAACGGACGTCTCCGCATGTTGGCAAAGCAATTAACCGAGCAAGATGTTGATGTGTATTGGGTGCAATCCAGCACAGAGCCATTGGGCGATTATGAAAAGTTACATTTTTTGACAGAAACAGACGATCTGTATTTATCACATCCTTGGGTGATTATTGATGGACGAGCACCGCTAGCCGTTTTTGACAAGTATGAAAACCCGACCATTATTTGTGATATTTCAGAAGGTTTTTCAGATATACCTGAAAATGCTTTTGCCCGAATCGATTTCTTAATTTCAAATCATAAAAATAATTCTTTTGAATCACGAAAGGTTCATTACGTTCCCGACGCTTCGTCGCTAAGAAAAATCTTACAAGCGTGTAATGGGTAACTCATGTCATCAATTCGCGCCCTCTCCGTTACCGACACTTGCTAACCCGCTACAAAAAATGCGCCAAACCACCAAATAAGTACGCTAAGATTTTACAATACATGTGTAAGAGTTTTGCATAAATCCTAAAACAATCATTTGGGCGCATAACTCGGCTTGCTGATCATCAAACTTAGCCGTATGTCACGAATTTAGAGAAGCAATCTAAATGTTGAAATTGAACTGGAAAAGATATCTCACCATTGCATTTATCACCATCTACGTTTATACCCTGATGGAATGGTTGTTCTTTTTGACCATGCCTGCATCTTTCATGCATGGAATGAACATGCTTGAAAAGTTGAGCATTTTGTTTGTATCGGGCGGGTTATTGTCACTATTTTTAGGAACAATTTGCGCAATCATACTTCTCGCCGCTTATTTACTACGCAATTCTGCACTTTCCGCTCCAATTTTGTGGGGCGCCCTGGCAATACCTGGCGCGGTCATCAGTCTTCTCGGATTGCTTCTGGTAGATAACTTCACTTACACATTATCCAAGGTCGGCATTGTTACCTCCACCGGAATCTGGCGCGGTTTTTACGCAGTTCTTCTTATATCCGCGTTGTACTTGATTACACGCTGGCTCTACCGTCTTTGCCAGACGTCAGAGGGACAATTTTTACAGGCTCGACCAGTACAACTACTCGTCACTGCCGTGCTCGGTATATCTGCCATTGCTTTTGCAGTACAACGCGTGGATTTTCCTCAAGAGAAAAAAGGTTATCAGGCGGATGATACAAAAAATCTGCCGCATATCCTGCTGATTGGAAGCGATGCGCTTGATGCTTCACATTTATCAGTGTATGGTTACGAGCGGAATACCACGCCTTTCCTGCAACAAAAATCCCCTGAATTCATCGTTGCCGAACGCGCTTTTCCAAATTATGGCTACACCAGCTGGTCACTGGTAAGCATACTAACCGGAAAGTCACCCGCAGAAACCGAAATGCTCAAGTATCGGATTTTGAGAGGAAGTGATGCCTACCAACATTTACCGGGTATTCTTCGCCAGTATGGGTACTACACAGTGCAATTTGGCGTTCTGGAATATGCAGATGCCGACAAAATTAACTTGCAAGGTGCGTTTGATGAAGTCAATGGCCAGAGCAGCTTCTTGAAAAAATACGCAATCTTAGGGCAAAATCTGGGAATCAGTGAAGCAGTTTATTTTGTGTCGGTACTTGAAGATCGCGCCTTCGACCGATTGGCTCACATCTTCTTCATAAAAAAGATGGAAAATCCTTATCAGATCGTACAACAGCCGGACATCTATAAAGATCAGGAAAAAGTTGAAGCAGCGCTCAATCTATTGAAACAGTCCCAGCAACCGGTCTTTATTCACATACATCTCATGGGTACACACGGACCGCGCTTTGGTCCTCTAAGCCGCACCTTTTCCCAAGGGCAGGAACAGACACGCGATTGGATGGTGGATTTTTACGATGATGCAATCGTAGATTTTGACGCTCTCATTGAACGCATATACACTGAACTGTCAGAAAACGGATTGCTTGACGATACGCTCCTGATTATTTATTCCGACCATAACAGGGGCAACACTACCGTTTTTCCTGTTCCTTTGCTAATTCGCCTGCCAGAAGCACAAGGCAGAATTGTTCAGAGCAACGTGCAAAATGCGGATATTGCACCTACCATATTGGAGTATCTTGATATTCCACAATCCCCCTGGATGACGGGAAGATCGTTTTTGAAGGTAGATCCTGATCCAGATCGCGTGATCATCAGCGGGGGGATGAACGACAAAATCACCATTGGTCACAGTAAAATTGTCTGGCAAGATTCTGTTTTACAGGATGCATCCCTGTATGAGTTTCTCTCAGAAGTTAATGTTTCACGGCGTTCGTTTGTTAAGACGCTCCTCGTTTACAAGTATGGAAGTGAGTATGTACCACCTCCAGCAACCGGGTTGTTCGCAGATGTCGAGCAGAATGCGCCTTTTGCCCCATGGGTAGAAGAAGCATACCGGGCAGGCATTATAGACGCATGTACAGAAGTGCCACTTTCGTTCTGCCCTCAAAAAACTATTACGCGCCAAGAGGCAGCGCTGTTCATTTTGAAAGCAGTGGAAGGAAGCAACTACATGCCTGCGCCCGCTAAAGGAATCTTCAATGACGTCCCTGCTGACTCGAGCCTGGCGCCGTGGGTTGAAGAATTTTTCAGGCGTGGTATTACGTCTGGTTGTTCTACTCGTGACAGGCTCTACTGTCCAAATTCTGAATTATCAAGGGGCCAATTTCTCCTGTTCCTTTCAAAAGCATTTTCCAAACATTAAGCAATGTTTGCTGAAACTCAAGATAAAAAAGATTAAGCTGGCAAAAGCGCCAAAAAGTTATATCCGAAGAGGTGATTTCGAAATGGAATATACACAATTTCCCCGTTCACTTGCATATCTGGACCCTGGCTCGGGGTCAATCCTTTTTCAGATATTGCTTGCCGCCTTACTAGGCATGGGCGTATTGGTACGCGCGCAATGGAGCAAAATCAAAGCGCTTTTCAAGCGTAAAAGCAAGCCCATTGACGAAGAAGATAATGACTAGCCAGATTCTGCCAGCCTCATTCCGCGACCCAAATGGCTTCCTCTTCACCCGTGAGGGCATGCTCTATCGCCAGGTGAATCGTAAATATGCCCCGCATTACGACCTGTTGATCTCCTCTGGGCTGTATGCGAAACTGGTAGAGAAAAACCTGCTCGTCCCACACGTCGAAGCAGACATTGAAGCGGACATACCAGAACTTGCCTACAAGGTCTTACTGCCAGAGCAGCTGGCATTCATTTCGTATCCTTACGAATGGGCTTTTAGCCAGCTCAAAGATGCTGCCCTGCTCACGCTGCGCATTCAAAAACTGGCGCTCAAATACGGCATGACACTCAAAGATGCCAGCGCCTATAACATTCAATTCCAGCATGGCGCACCCATTCTGATTGACACATTGTCGTTTGAGACCTACCAGGATGGTCAACCCTGGGTAGCCTACCGTCAGTTCTGCCAGCACTTTCTTGCCCCGCTGGCGCTTATGTCTCGCAGGGATGTGCGTCTCAATCAACTGTTGCGTATTTACATTGACGGTATTCCCCTCGACCTGGCCAGCAAATTGCTGCCTTTTACTACGCGCCTGAATATCGGGTTGTTGACCCACATTCACTTACACGCAGATCTCAATCGGCACGCAATGAATGCCACACGCCCAACGCAGCCTGGCGGGCGCATGAGTAAAGAGTCTCTGCTTGCGCTCATCAATCATCTGATGGAGGTCATCAAAAAATTGGAATGGTCGCCAACCGGAACCGCATGGGCAAATTACTACCAGATGACAAACTACACAGAACAGGCGTTTGACGAGAAAAAAACAATTATTACCCGCTGGCTCGAAGAAACAGCGCCGCAATCCGTCTGGGATTTAGGGGCAAACAACGGATTTTTCTCTCGGCTGGCGGCTGAGCGCGGTATCCAAACACTATCTTTTGATGTGGACCCGGCGGCCGTGGAGCAAAACTATCGGCAGGTGAAGTCTAATCAGGAAAAGAACGTACTGCCATTACTGCTCGACCTGACCAACCCCAGCCCGGCTTTGGGCTGGCACAACCGAGAACGGGCGGCATTCCTGGAGCGCGGACCAGCCCAAATGGTTTTTGCCCTGGCCCTGGTTCACCACCTGGCAATTGCCAATAATGTGCCCCTGGCGCGGATTGCGACCTTTCTTGCCGATGTAACCTCGCGCTGGCTTATCATCGAATTTGTGCCCAAGTCAGATTCGCAGGTTCAAAAATTACTGGCCAGCCGGGAAGACATTTTCGACACATACAACCAGCCAGATTTCGAAAAAGTTTTCAGTCAATTTTTTTCCATCCGACAAGTCATCCCCGTCAGCCAAACAGAGCGCACGCTCTACCTTATGGAACGCCGTGACAAATAATAATTTGGGTAAAACACGGTTTTGTAGATTCAGGCTGCTTCACTGGAATTTTCCCAACCTGAACATCAACGTCATCGTCATCGAAGACAAGGTACAATCTACACAGGCGCAGCCGCCATAGTGAAGCGTGCCCACTTCGCTTCTTTTTCTCGGTCCAAAAGTGAATAACCGTATGCCCTCCTACTTTGCCCACCCGCAAGCCATTGTCGAAAGCGACAAGATCGGACCCCAAACGCGCATTTGGGCTTTTGCCCATGTGCTGCCTGGCGCAGTAATTGGCGCTGATTGCAACCTGTGCGACCATACCTTCATCGAAAACGACGTCATCATCGGCGACCGCGTCACCATCAAGAGCGGGGTACAGTTATGGGACGGCATTACCATTGAAGATGACGTCTTCATTGGGCCAAACGCCACCTTCACCAACGACCCCTTCCCACGCAGCAAGCACTACCCCGAAAAATTCGCTCGCACCATCATCAAACATGGCGCGTCCATTGGCGCAAACGCCACCATTCTGCCTGGTCTCACTATTGGGCAGCATGCCATGGTTGGCGCAGGTGCTGTAGTTACGCGCAATGTGCCGCCTTATGCCATCGTGGTCGGCAACCCGGCCCGCATCATCGGCTACGCCGAATCACACCCCTATGCCCCCCTGGCAGGTGCGCAACACCCTGTCCCGCGCGTGCTGGAAACGGATGTGCGCGGCGTCAAACTCTACGAATTGACCCAGGCCGCCGACCTGCGCGGCCGCCTGACCGTTGCGCAATACGACGACACGCTGCCATTCGTTCCCCGGCGTGTCTTCCTGGTGTATGACGTGCCTAGCAAAGACGTGCGCGGCGAACACGCCCACCGCGCCTGCCATCAGTTTCTGGTTTGCGTCTCCGGGTCATGCGCCGTCGTGGCCGATGACGGGCAAAATCGGGTCGAGTTCACACTCGACCGCCCCAGCCTGGGGCTTTATCTGCCGCCCATGGTGTGGGGCATCCAGTACAAATATACGTCCAACGCTGTGCTCATGGTACTAGCCTCCGACGTATACGACCCCAACGATTACATCCGCGATTACGACACCTTTTTGAAAGAAGCGCAGGCTCGCCATGACTGACATCCCGTTTCTCGACATGAAATCGCCCTACCTGGAACTGCGCGCCGAACTGGACACCGCCTACCAGCGCGTGATGGAATCGGGCTGGTACATTCTCGGCCCAGAAGTAGAAGCCTTCGAAGAAGAATTTGCCCGCTATTGCGGCGCGCGCTATTGCGTGGGCGTAGGCAACGGATTGGAAGCCCTGCACCTTATCCTGCGCGCCTGCGGCATTGGCCCCGGCGACGAGGTGATTGTGCCTGCCAACACCTACATTGCCACCTGGTTAGCCGTCTCGTATGCCGGGGCAACCCCCGTCCCCGTAGAGCCCGACCCCCGCACCTGCAACCTGGACCCCAACCGAATCGAAGCCGCCATCACCCCCCGCACGCGCGCCATCCTGCCAGTGCACCTGTACGGCCAACCCGCCGATATGAATCCCATCATGGACATTGCCCAAAAGCACGGGCTCAAAGTAGTGGAAGACGCCGCCCAGGCCCAGGGCGCGCGCTACGCCGACCGGCTAACCGGCAACCTGGGCGACGCAGCCGGGTTCAGTTTTTACCCCGGAAAAAACCTGGGCGCCCTGGGCGATGCCGGGGCGGTTGTCACCAACGACCCCAGTTTGGCCGAGCAGGTGCGCCTGCTGCGCAACTACGGCTCGCGTGTCAAATATTACAATGAAATCAAGGGCTACAACTCGCGGCTCGATGTCCTGCAAGCCGCCTTCCTGCGCGTCAAACTGCCGCATCTTGACGCCTGGAACGCGCGCCGCGCACAAATTGCCAGCCTGTACCTGGAGATGCTCAGCGGGCTGCCCGACCTGACCCTGCCCGTCACCCATCCCGCCGCCGAACACATCTGGCACATTTTTGCCATTCACCACCCCCGCCGCGATGCTTTGCGCGCCCATCTTGAAGCGCGCGGCATTGGCACGCTTATCCATTACCCCGTGCCGCCGCACCTTTCGGATGCCTACCGCGAGATGCAGTTTGCCCTCGGCGCATTTCCCATTACCGAACAACTGGCCCAAACCGAACTGAGCCTGCCAATCGGCCCGCACCTCAGCCTGCAAGACGCCCAGCAAGTAGCCGAGTGCGTGCGCGAATTCTGCCAGTAATTGCGCAAAACAAAGTGTTGTGGGGGATGATAAACTATGTCTATGAACTCATACCATCATTCTATAAAAAACCTGTTGGTCACCGGCGGCGCCGGGTTCATTGGCGCCAACTTCATCCATTATGTAACCCGAATTGCCCCAGAGATTCACATCATCAACTTCGATGCGCTCACCTACGCGGGCAGCCTGGAAAACCTGCGCGGGCTGCCAGAATCGGCGCGCTACACCTTTGTTCAGGGTGATATTTGCAACGCAGAACAGGTGGCGAAGACCCTGCGGGAATTCGAGGTGGATACCATCGTTCACTTCGCAGCCGAATCACACGTAGATCGCTCCATCCACGGCCCGGCGCCTTTCGTGCAGACCAACATCGTCGGCACGTTTACCCTGCTCGAAGCAGCCCGCCAGTTCTGGCTGGCCGAGCAGGGAGGCGGCCCGGATGTACGCTTCCACCACATTTCCACCGATGAAGTTTTCGGGACGCTCTCCCCCGGCGACCCGCCCTGGACCGAGGAAACGCCCTACGCGCCCAATTCGCCCTACGCCGCCTCGAAAGCCGCCAGCGATCATCTTGTACGCGCCTATATGCACACCTACGGTCTGCCAGCCAGCATCACCAACTGTTCCAACAACTACGGGCCGTACCAGTTCCCCGAAAAACTGATTCCGCTCATGGTGCTAAACGCCCTGGAAGGCAAACCCCTGCCCGTCTATGGCGACGGACAACAAATTCGTGACTGGTTATATGTGGAAGACCACTGCGAAGCCATCTGGCTGGCGCTCACCAAAGGCAGCCCCGGCGAAACATACAACATCGGCGGCGGCAACCAACCTGCCAACCTGAGCATTGTCGAAACCATTTGCGACATCCTGGACGAGTTACTGCCCAATTCGCCCCACGCGCCGCACCGCCGCCTGATCACCTTCGTGCCAGACCGCCCCGGTCACGACCGCCGCTACGCCATGGATGCAGGCAAGATTACACGTCAACTGGGCTGGCAGCCACGCCACAACCTGCAAGATGGACTGCGTCACACCGTGCGCTGGTACCTGGAAAATCCCGAATGGGTGCGCGCCATTCGGCAGCAAAAAGAATTTCAGGGCTGGCTGCAAAAAAATTACGCACAGCGAGGTGAACAATGAAAGGCATCATCTTAGCCGGGGGACGCGGCACGCGGCTATACCCGCTTACCCTTTCGGTCAGCAAACAACTGCTGCCCGTGTACGACAAGCCGATGGTGTACTACCCCCTCTCCATGCTCATGCTGGCCGGAATCCGCGAGATATTGGTCATCAGCACCCCCGAAGACCTGCCGCTCTTTCGCCGCCTGTTGGGTGACGGTAAGGATTGGGGGCTATCATTCTCCTACGCCGAACAAGCCGAGCCGCGCGGGCTGGCTGAGGCTTTTTTGATTGGCAAGGATTTTATCGGCAGCGACACCGTCTGCCTCATCCTGGGCGATAACATCTTCTTTGGGCAGGGCCTGGCGGCCAAACTACGCGCCTGCGCCGAACTGACCGAAGGCGCCATCGTCTTTGCCTACCCGGTCAATGACCCTCAACGTTACGGCGTCATCACTTTCGATGCGGCCGGGCAAGCCACCAGCATCGAGGAAAAACCAGCCCGCCCGCAATCCAAATACGCCGTACCCGGACTGTACTTTTACGACAACAACGTCATTTCCCTGGCGCAAAACTTGCGGCCTTCGGCGCGCGGCGAACTGGAAATTACTGATATCAATCAAATCTACCTCAAACATGGCAAACTGCGCGTCGAAGTGATGGGGCGCGGCTACGCCTGGCTGGATGCCGGCACGCACGAATCCCTGCTGCAAGCCTCCAACTTCATCCAAACCGTAGAAGAGCGGCAGGGAATGATGATTTCCTGCCCCGAAGAAATCGCCTTTCGCATGGGCTTCATCAACCAGCAGCAATTACACGCCCTGGCCAGGCAGTTCAACAACGCCTACGGCGATTACCTTTTGCGTCTGGCCCAGGGCGAAATGATGTAGCCTGCATCCACGCCTACCGCCTGCCCCTGCATAAACGCAGCAGAGAATGCAGGTAAAATTGTACGCATTATGCCACCATACCGTGTTTTATTTTGCCGCTCTAACCCCATTGCCCCCGACCCGCGTGTCGAAAAAGAAGCCCGCGCATTGCACGAAGCAGGTTATGCCGTCTCGGCAGTTGGCTGGGACCGCAGCGCACAGTTACCCCCTCAGGAGCGCAAAGACGGCATCCAGATACACCGCCTGCCCATCCGCGCCCGCTTTGGCGCCGGGCTGGCCAACCTGCCGGCGCTCTTGCGCTGGCAGGCCGGACTATTCACCTGGCTGATTCGCAACCGCCAAACCTACGACTTGATTCACGCCTGCGACTTCGACACCATTTTGCCCGCGCTGCTCGTCAAATTCCTGTTTGGCAAAAAAGTGATTTACGACATCTTCGACTTCTACGCCGATCACCTGCGCCGAACGCCCCAGGTCATCAAATCCCTCATCCGCGCCCTGGACTACCGCGCCATCGCCGCGGCCGATGCCGTCATTCTGGTAGATGACGCCCGGCGCGAACAGATTAGCGGCGCGCGCCCAAAACACCTCTCCATCATTTACAACGCCCCCGAAGATCTCGGCGACGCCATCCAGCCAGAAGAATCCGCCTACCCCCCCGGCGCACAGTTTCGGCTGGCATACATCGGCTTACTGCAAGTCGAGCGCGGATTGTTGGAAATGCTCTCGGTGCTCGAACGCCACCCGCAGTGGGGGCTGGTCATTGCCGGGTTTGGCGGCGATGAAGAAAGCATCGCCGCCAAAAGCCGCAGCCTGCCCAATGTGCGCTTCCTGGGGCGGGTAGATTACGCCCATGCGCTGCGCCTCAGCCGCGCCGCCGACGCCCTCTTTGCCACCTACGACCCCGCCATCCCCAATCACCGCTACTCCAGCCCCAACAAAGTCTTCGAAGCCATGATGCTGGGCAAACCCATCGTGGTATCACGCGATACCAACATGGACCGCATGATCGAAGCCGCCCAATGCGGGTTGGTCATCCCCTATGGCGACCCGCTGGCGCTTGAAACCGCCCTGGCGCGCCTGGCTGCTGACCCCGGCCTGCGCCACACCCTGGGGCGCAACGCCCGCCGCGCCTACCAGAGCATGTATGGCTGGCACATCATGAAAGCCCGCCTGCTGGAAACCTACCAGACCATCGGCGCATGAAAATTTTACTGGTTGCCAACACCGACTGGTATCTCTACCGCTTTCGCCTTAACCTGGCCAACTTTCTACGCCAGCAAGGGCACACCGTGCTGTTTGCCTCGCCAGGCGGAGAATACGCCCCCGCCATCCAGGCTGAAGGATACCGCTGGATAGAATGGCCGGTTGGGCGCAAAACCACCAACCCACTCACCGAAGCACAAGCCCTGCTGCGCCTGGCGCAAATCTTTCGCCGCGAAGCCCCCCACCTCATCCATCTGCACACCATCAAACCCGTGCTCTACGGCTCGCTCGCCGCCTGGATGACAGGGCGCAAAACCGTTGTACGCTCCATCACCGGGCTGGGGTACGTCTTCCTGAGCACACATTGGCGCGCCAGGCTGCTACAACAGGTCGTAGGCATCCTCTATCGCCTGCTGGCCCACAGCCAGGATGGCATGACCATTTTTGAAAACCAGCACGACCAAAACTTCTTTATCAACCACCGCTTCGTACACCCCCAGCGGGCCGCCCTCATCCCTGGCGTAGGGGTAGATACCACCTTCTACACCCCCCTCCCCGAACCAGCCGGGGCCCCTACCGTTACCCTGCCCGCCCGCATGTTATGGGACAAAGGCGTAGGCGAATTCGCCCAGGCCGCCCAGCTGCTCAAAAACCAGGTTGCCGCGCGGTTCGTGCTGGTCGGCAGCGCCGACCCCGGCAACCCCGCCAGCATTGACCCCGCCTTGCTCGATGCCTGGGTACAGGAAGGCATTTTAGAATGGTGGGGCTGGCAAGCCGACATGCGGGCCGTGTTTGCCGCTTCGCACATCGTCGTCCTGCCCAGTTACGGCGAAGGACTGCCCACCGTCCTCATCGAAGCCGCCGCCTGCGCCCGCCCGCTCATCGCCACCGACGTCCCCGGCTGCCAGGATGTCGTTCAAAACGGTCTCAATGGTCTGCTCGCGCCGCCCAAAAACGCCCCAGCCCTGGCCCAGGCCATTGCCCAACTGCTGGCCGACCCACCCCTGCGGGCCCAAATGGGCGCCCACAGCCGCCGCCTGGCCGAAGAGAAATTTAGCGCCAGCGTCATCAACGCGCAAACCTACCACCTTTACCAGCGCGTACTTGCGACAACCCAAGCCGATAACGCCAGCCCATGAAACCCCCTGCCCGCCTGCTGCTCCTCTGCCTGATGTGCATGACCCTGGCCGCGCCCGGCGCCCCCACCCTGGCCCGCGTCCCCAGGGACGAAGCCCCCCAAACCCCAACCCCTCCCCTTACCCTGCCCGCCGAAACCCAGGCGTTATTGCTGCCCTTCCTGCTCCCGCCCTACTATCAAGGCAGTTGGGATGACCAGCAGCCGGCGGAAGGCGGCCCGGTCGCAGCTGCACCTCTAGCCCTCCCAGCGGCAGCGGCGCTGGCGCCGGGCGGCCCCCCGGAAATGCCGCTCTCCGACAAGTGGTTCTTCAGGGGCAACGCCAAGGTCAAGGTCTGGGGCCGCAAGGACCGGCCCGGCGACGGCAGGCTGGTGGAAGTCGCATTCAACGCGCTCAAAGACAAGGTCTGGCCGGCGCTGACCGGGCTGATGCTGTGCGAGCCGATCAAGGACGATGGGCAGAGGAACTTCGGCGGCGACGGCCGCCTCGACGTGGCCCTGACCGTGATCGACGACGACGGCATGACCATCCCGTACGTTGGCTTCGCCATCATGGGCCCGGTCCACCTCCGGATCAACCGTCGCTTGAACGACGACCTCCTGCGCGCT
>FWPV01007317.1_pt1 | contig 20186 bp, 17 predicted proteins | sample 2228371 | NCBI WGS metagenome assembly FWPV01 (sample SAMEA103939776, study PRJEB20133) | metagenome | reverse complement strand
GTCCTCGCCGGTGAGGAGCTCGACGTGCAAGCGTTTCGGCCGACGGTCCACGTGGCGATATTGCCACGAAGGTTGGCGCGATCGGCACTGGGCTCGACGGGCCGCAGTGCCTAGATTGCAGTCCTGCGCCGACCCAGGAGACTTCGATGCCCGCCACCCCCGCCCCCGTGTCCGTCCCGCCGCGCTTGCGCCGCCGCCGGCTGCTCGCCTTCGCCGCCGCCGCCGGCGTGTGGCCGTGCGCCGCGCTGGCCCAGCCGGCGTTCCCGTCGCGGGCCCTGACGCTGGTCGTGCCCTACACGGCCGGCGGCGCGTCGGACATCGGCGCACGCATGCTCACCACCGAGATGGGGCGCCTGCTCGGACAGACGGTCGTCGTCGACAACGTCGCCGGCGCCGCCGGCGCGCTGGGCACGCAGAAGGTGGCGCGCGCCGCGCCCGACGGCCACAACATCCTCTACGGCTCGCTCAGCGAGACGCTGCTCGTGCCGCTGATCAACCCCGCGACGACCTACAAGATCGACGACCTGCTGCCCGTTGCCTTCGTCGGCGGGACGCCCGCGGTCTTCGTCGTGCGGCCGGATTTTCCGGCGAACACGCTCGACGAGTTCATCGCGCTGGCCCGTCGCAACCCCGGCAAGTTCAGCTACGCGTCGCCGGGCATCGGCACGTTCCAGCATGTGGTCGGCGAAGCGTTCAAGGCGCGCACCGGTGTCTTCATGGTGCACATCCCGTACCGCGGCGGCACCCAGATCCTCACCGACGTGATCGGCGGTCAGGTCGACCTCGGCATCACGTCGGCGGTCAACGCCGCGGGCTTCGTCACCGGGGGCCGCCTGAAGGCGATCGGCATCACCTCGGCCGCGCGCAACACGGCGATGCCGTCGGCCCAGCCGTACGGCGAGTCGGCGCCGCTCAAGGGCCTCGAGATGACGACCTGGGGCGCGATCTTCGCCCCCGCCGGCACCCCCGAGCCGGTCGTGCAACGGCTCAACGAGGCCGTCAACGCCGCACTGATGCTGCCGGCCAACGTCGAGGCCCGCAGGCGGCTCGGCGCCGAGCTGCCGGCACCGATGACGCCGGCGCAGACGCGCGCCTTCGTGCAGGCCGAGCGCGCCAAGTACGAGCCGATCGTGCGCGGGATCAAGTTCGAGTGAGCGTCACCCCCCCCGCCGCGCCGCGCATCGGCGTCGCCGGCTTCTTTCTCGAGGCCAACCGCCGCTCGCCGCCGACCACCGGCGCGATGTTCGAGCGCGCGTTCGACCTCGCCGGCGACGCGCTGCTCGACCAGCTGCGCGCGACGCCGCCGCGCACGCTGCCCGATCTGGCCGGCTTCGTCGCCGGCATGGACGCCGGTGGCGCCTGGACGACGGTGCCGCTGCGCGCGGCGGCCGCCTACCCGGGCGGGCCGGTCGAGCGCGCGTGATTCGACGCGCTGCTCGCCGACCTCGAGGCTCGGCTGCGCGAAGCGCTGCCGCTCGACGGCGTCTTCGTCTCGTCGCACGGCGCGGCGCTGACGACCGACGGCGACGACCCGGACGCCGAGTTCTACGAGTGCATCCGCCGCGTCGTCGGCCCCGAGGTGCCGGTCGTCGCGGTGCTCGACCTGCACGCCAACGTCTCGCGGCGCATGAGCGACGCGCTGTCGGCGCTCGTCGCCTACCGCACGAACCCGCACGTCGACCTGCGCGAGCGCGGCGAGGAAGCGGCGGCGCTGATGCGCCGCATGCTGGCCGAAGGCCCCGGCGAGGTGGCGCTCGAGAAACTGCCGTTCGTGCCCGCGTCGACCGACCAGCTGATCGCGCCCGGCACGCCGTACCAGGCGCTGGTCGAACTCGGCCAGTCGCACGTCGGCGGGCCGATCCTCAACGTCTCGCTGTGCGGCGGCTTCGCGCTCGCCGATTGCGCGAAGTGCGGCTTCGCCGTCGCCGTCACGGCCCGCCGCGGCGCAGGCGAGCCGGCACGCGAGCAGGCCCGCGCGCTGGCCGAGCGCGTGTGGGCGCGGCGGCACGACTTCGCGACCCCGCTGACCCCGCTCGACGACGCCGTGCGCCTGGCCGTCGAGGCCGGCACGAACGACGAGGGCGAACGCCTGATCCTCGCCGACGTCGCCGACAACCCCGGCGGCGGTGGCGGCGGCAACACGACGGCGCTGCTGCGCGCGCTGCTCGACGCCGGCGCCCAACGCGTTCTGCTCGCCGTGTTCACCGACGCGGCGCTGGCCGCCGAGGCGCACCGGCTCGGCGTCGGCGCGCGCTTCGACGCGCGTTTCAACCGCGACGCGGCTGCCGACCCGTTCGCGCAGCCGCTGTCGCACGCGGCGCGCGTCGTCGCGCTGTCCGACGGCGTCTTCGTCGGCCGCAAGGGGCTCGTCAAGGGCAGCCGGCAGACGATGGGGCCGAGCGCCTTGCTCGACCTTGGCGGCGTGCAGGTGGCGGTGATCTCCGAGCGCCAGCAGCTGCTCGACCCGGCGCAGCTCGACGTGCTCGGCGTCGACCTGGGCGCGGTGCGCACCCTCGTCGTCAAGAGTCGCGGCCACTTCCGCGCGGCGTTCGACGACTTCGCGCCGCCCGGTCGCATCGTCGAGGTCGACGCGCCCGGCCTGACCACCCCGCATCTCGCGGCGCTCGGGCTCGCCCACGTGCCGCGCCCGTGCTTCCCGCTCGACCCCGACACCCCCTGGCCTGCCTGAGGACCCCCGATGGACCTGTCGCGCTTCGCGCGCCGCCGCTACACGCCGGCACCCACCCCGATCGAGCCGCTGCCGCGCTTCTCGGCCGCCCTTGCCGCCACCTGTCCGGGCGGCAGGGGCCCCGAAGTGTGGATCAAGCGCGACGACCTGCTCGGCCTCGCGCCCGGCGGCAACAAGACGCGCAAGCTCGAGTTCCTCGTCGCCGACGCGCTGGCCCAGGGCGCCGACACGCTCGTGACCTGCGGCGCACCGCAGTCGAACCACTGTCGCCTGACGCTCGCCGCCGCGGTCAAGGAGGGGCTGCGCTGCCGCTTCGTGATCGAGGAGCGCGTGAGCGGCAGCTACCGCGACGACGCGAGCGGCAACCACTTCCTGTTCCGCCTGCTCGGCGTCGAGGCCCTGGACGTCGTGCCCGCGGGCACCGACCTCGCTGCCGCGATGCAGCGCGTGGCCGACGATCTTGCAGCACAGGGGCGCAGGGCCTACGTCATTCCCGGCGGCGGCAGCAATGCGCTCGGCGGGCTCGGCTACGTGGCTTGCGCGCAGGAGATGCAGCAGCAGTGGTTCGAGCAGGGCCTGCGCTTCGACCGCGTCGTCGTCGGCTCGGGCAGCTCGGGCACGCACGGCGGCCTCGTCGCGGGCTTCCTCGGCAACCGCATCGACGTGCCGATCGTCGGCATCGGCGTGAGCCGCGACCCGGCCGAACAGGCGCCGCTGGTGCACGCGCTGGCGCAGGCGGTGTGCGACCTGCTCGGACTCGGGGCGGAGGTGCCGCGCGGCGCGGTGACGTGCATCGGCGGCTACTGGCAGCCGAACTATTCGGTGCCGAACGCCGGCATGGTCGAAGCGGTGCAGCTGATGGCGCGCACCGAGGCGATCCTGCTCGACCCGGTGTACACCGGCAAGGCCATGGCCGGGCTGATCGGCCTGGCGCGCGCGGGTGAACTGCACGCCGGCGAGCGCGTGCTGTTCGTCCACACGGGCGGCGCCCCTGCGCTGCACGCTTACGAGGCCGTGCTGCTGGGGCCTGGTCGGCATCCGGGGTGATGCCCCGGGCTGCCATGCACAGTCGTTCGCGGCAAGCCTCGACGGCGGTGCCCCGCCTCGGCCTTCTGCCGGGCAGCGCTGAGGGCCGCGTGCATCTCGGCCCCGACGGGCCATGGAGCTGCACCACGTCGCGGGATGCCCGCCACGAGCCGGCGGGAACCGAGCTCAAGAGCCGTGGACCGGCACGTCCACGGGCAGCGGCAGCTGGAGCTTCCTTGCACGCTTCACCAGGCGTCGGTCGAATGTCACGAACTGGGAGGCACGCGAGCTGCGCATCAAGTGCAGCGCGTCAGCAAAGTCGAGGCCCTTGTCGAACGCGTCGATCGCCGCCAGGACCGCGTCGCGATCTTCGAGCGTGACGTGTTCGATGCTCGCCAGCGCGCGCAACACCCGGGAGACATCCTTCGCGGGCAATGCATAGAACCCGCGCAGGACCCATTCCAGCTCCAGCAGTACGGTGACCGATACGAACGAGCGTTCCGACAATGCCGCCACGGCAGCAGGCCGCTGCTTGGCGGCCTGCGCATCGTCGGGGTCATCGACGAAGAATCGCGCCAGTACGTTCGTGTCGAGAGCCCTCATGGCTTGCGGCCGCGCGGATGGGCCAGCAGCGTTGCGGGGTCGAAGTCCTCGAGCCGGCGTGGAACGCCGCGAGCCGGCGCCTTGACCATGCCAGCCATCCCAGACATGTCGGCGGGCGAGACGGGGCGAACGACACGCAACTTGAGCCCGTCCGGCTCCTCGAGAACCTCGATCCTGGCACCCGCACCCATGCCGAGCCGGCGTCGCAACGCGGCGGGCAACACGATCTGGCCTTTCGAGGAGACGAGGAGCGTCGACATGTCCGTTCCCGGGTCGAGATCAAGATGACCATTGTAAGGATTCTTACTTGGTAAGGCAATCGACTGTGCGTCCGTGCCACTGCCTGCGCCGGTGCGGCCGCTGAACCATGCTCGATGCTCCCAGCTTGGCGCCGGCTTGGAGGCCTTTGCGTGGACAAGCGGACGGAGTGCTGAACGTCGGGGGCTGTCAGCTGCGTTGCGCCGCGGCTGACCGCTCACCGCCGGACTGCCGACACTCGATCTGGCTTGCGCGAAGGCTCGGCAACGGCCGATTCCTGAACGGCGTGCGCCAAGCCGGTGGGCCCGCGGTGACGAGCCGGCCGTACGCCGCGAAGTCCTGACGGACAATGTGGCGGATCGGAAGCGTGGCCGAGGGGTTGAAGGCACCGGTCTTGAAAACCGGCAACGGGCAACCGTTCGTGGGTTCGAATCCCACCGCTTCCGCCAGCCTTCCCCACAGCCTTGCCGAGGACATCCATGGAGACGACCCTCACCGCCCTGCTCGCCCGCGGCGGCGACGCCGACCCGGCGATCAGCGCGCCCTCGCGGCGCGCCATGACGCACGGCGGCCTGCGCCGCCAGATCGCCGACACGACGGCACGCCTGAACGCCCTCGGCCTCGGCCGCGGCGACCGCGTCGCGATCGTGCTGCCCAACGGCCCCGAGATGGCGACCTGCTTCGTCGCCTGCGCCTGCGCCGTCACGAGCGCGCCGCTGAACCCCGCCTACCGCGCCGACGAGTTCGACTTCTACCTCTCCGACCTCGGCGCCAAGGCGCTCGTCGTCGAGCGCGGCAGCACGTCTCCGGCGATCGACGTCGCGCTCAAGCACGGCGTGCGCATCCTCGAACTCGTCGCCGGGGCCGACGACCCCGCCGGCGCGTTCACGCTCGAGCCGCGCGAGCCCTGGAGCGGTGCGGCCGCGGCGCACCCGGGCGCCGCGCAACCCGACGACGTGTCGATGCTGCTGCACACCTCGGGCACGACGTCGCGGCCGAAGATCGTGCCGCTGTCGCAGCGCAACCTGGCGGCGTCGGCGCAGCACATCGCGCGCACGCTGCAGTTCACGGCGAAGGACTGCGGCCTCAACATCATGCCGCTGTTCCACATCCACGGCCTGATCGCCGGCGTGCTGGCACCGCTGTCGGCCGGCTCGCAGGTGTTCTGCACGCCGGGCTTCAACGCGCTGAAGTTCTTCGCCTGGATGGACGAGGCCAAGCCCACCTGGTACACGGCGGTGCCGACGATGCACCAGACGATCCTCGCGCGCGCCGACAAGAACCGCGACGTGATCGCGCGCCACCCGCTGCGCTTCATCCGCTCGTCGTCGAGCTCGATCCCGCCGCAGGTCATCGCCGAGCTCGAGCAGGTCTTCGGCTGCCCGCTGATCGAGAGCTACGGCATGACGGAAGCCACGCACCAGATGGCGTCCAACCCGCTGCCGCCGGCCGTGCGCAAGCCCGGCACCGTGGGCGTGGCCGCCGGGCCCGAGATCGCGATCATGGCCGAGGACGGCACGCTGCTGCCGCGCGGCGCCACCGGCGAGATCGTGATCCGCGGCCCCAACGTCACCGCGGGCTACGAGCACAACCCCAAGGCCAACGCCGAGGCCTTCGTCGACGGCTGGTTCCGCACCGGCGACCAGGGCGTGATGGACGCCGACGGGTATCTCAGCATCACGGGTCGGCTGAAGGAGATCATCAACCGCGGCGGCGAGAAGGTCAGCCCGCGCGAGGTCGACGAGATCCTGATGGACCACCCGGCGGTGGCGCAGGTCGTCACCTTCGGCATGCCGCACGCCAAGCTCGGCGAGGAAGTCGCCGCCGTCGTCGTGCTGCGCGAAGGCCAGAGCGCGACCGAGCGCGAACTGCAGCAGTTCGTCGGCGCGCGCGCAGCGGACTTCAAGGTGCCGAAGAAGATCCTCTTCATGGACGAGATCCCGAAGGGTGCCACCGGCAAGCTGCAGCGCATCGGCCTCGCGGCAAAGCTCGGCCTGACAGGGTAACCCCTTAGAACTAAGGGCTTGCTTATTCACCGGGGCCAGCAAGTCTAAGTTCTCCTGCCAACAGGGCTTCTCTACAGTCCGGGGCTCGTCCACGACAGCCCCGGGAGAAGCCCATGTTCCGCCACCTGATCGCCGCCGCGACCGCCTTCATCGTCGCGGGCCACGCCGCTGCCTGGGAGCCGACCAAGCCGGTCGAATTCGTCGTGCCTGCCGGCACCGGCGGCGGGGCGGACCAGATGGCACGTTTCGTCCAGGGGGTGGTGACGAAGCACAACCTGATGAAGCAGCCGATCGTCGTCGTCAACAAGTCCGGCGGCGCGGGTGCCGAAGGCTTCCTCGACGTCAAGAACGACAAGGGCAACCCGCACAAGATCATCATCACGCTGTCGAACCTGTTCACGACGCCGCTGGCCACCGGCGTGCCGTTCAACTGGCGCGACCTGACGCCGGTGTCGATGCTGGCGCTGGACCAGTTCGTGCTGTGGGTGAACGCGGACTCGCCGTACAAGACCGCGAAGGACTTCCTCGACGCGGTGAAGAACGGCCCCGACCGCGCGCTGAAGATGGCCGGCACCGGCAGCCGCCAGGAGGACCACATCATCACCGTGATGATCGAGAAGGCCGCCGGCAAGAAGATGACCTACGTGCCGTTCCGCGGCGGCGGCGACGTCGCGGTGCAGCTGGTGGGCAAGCACGTCGACAGCACGGTCAACAACCCGATCGAGGCCGAGAGCCACTGGCGCGCCGGCGCGCTGCGCCCGCTGTGCGTGATGGACGCGCAGCCGATGCCGTACAAGGCCAAGGTCACGGCGACGATGGCGTGGGGCGACATTCCCACCTGCAAGAGCGCCGGGCTGCCGGTCGAGTACCAGATGCTGCGCGGCATCTTCATGACCCCCGGCGCCACGCCCGAGCAGGTCAAGTTCTACGTCGAGCTGTTCGACAAGGTGCGCGCGCTGCCGGAGTGGAAGGAGTTCATGGAAAAGGGCGCCTTCAACCAGACCTCGATGAGCGGCCAGGCCTACTTCGACTGGGTGGCCAAGAACGAGCAGATGCACCGCGTGCTGATGCGCGAGGCCGGGTTCCTGGCCCAATGAGCCGGGGCTCGAAGGCCACCGCCGCAGCAGCCGCACCGCGATGACGAGCGATCACGACGACGCCGACGGCGGCAGCCCCGCCGTCGGCACCCGCTGGTTCGAACTCGCCGTCGCCGGCCTGCTGGTGGCGGTGGCGGTGATCGTGATCGTCGACTCCCGGCGCGTCGGCACCGGCTGGGACGAGTTCGACGGCCCGCGTTCGGGCTACTTCCCCTTCTACATCGGCTGCCTGCTGCTGGCCGCCAGCGGCTGGGTCTTCGTGCGCCAGCTGCTGGCGTGGAAGCGCACCGACCCGGCGTTCGCCCAGCGTTCGCAGCTGGCGAGCGTGTGGGCCATCACGTGGCCGATGGCGCTGTTCGTCGCCGGCGTGCAGTGGCTGGGGATCTACGTCTCGTCGTTCGCGCTGATCGCGTACTTCATGGTCCGGCACGGCCGCTACCGCTGGCCGCTCGTCGGCGCGGTGGCGCTGGGCGTGCCGCTGTTCTTCTTCGTCGTGTTCGAACGCTGGTTCCTGGTGGCGCTGCCCAAGGGTCCGCTCGAAGCTGCGCTGGGCCTGTAGCCCGCACCCGCCGCCATGGACGAGATCGCCGCCCTGATGCAGGGCTTCAGCGTCGCGCTGACCCCGATGAACGTGGTCTTCATGTTCGTCGGCATCACGCTCGGCGTGCTCATCGGCGTGCTGCCGGGGCTCGGCGGCGCCAACGGCGTGGCGATCCTGCTGCCGCTGACGTTCACGATGAACCCGACGTCGGCGATCATCCTGCTGAGCTGCATCTACTGGGGCGCGCTGTTCGGCGGCGCGATCACGTCGATCCTGTTCAACATCCCCGGCGAGCCGTGGAGCGTGGCCACCACCTTCGACGGCTACCCGATGGCGCAGCAGGGCAAGGCGGCGCAGGCGCTCACCGCGGCCTTCACCGCGAGCTTCGTCGGCGCGCTGGCGGCGGTGCTGGTGATCACGTTCCTGGCGCCGGTGCTGGCCAGGTTCGCGCTGAAGTTCGGCCCGGCCGAGTTCTTCGCCGTGCAGATGCTCACCTTCTGCAGCTTCGTCGGCCTGAGCAAGGAGCCGCCGGCCAAGACGCTCGCGTCGATGATGCTGGGCTTCTCGCTCGCGGCGGTGGGCATGGACACCGTCACCGGCCAGCTGCGCATGACCTTCGAGCAGCCGCAGCTGCTCAAGGGCTTCAGCTTCCTCGTCGCCGTGATCGGCCTGTTCGGCATCGGCGAGATCCTGCAGACGATGGAGGAGGGCCTGGCCTTCCGCGGCAAGAACGCGAAGATCTCGCTCGGCGTCGTGCTGCGCACGTGGGGCGAGATGCTGCAGTACTGGCGCAGCTTCATCCGCTCGGCGGTGGTCGGCTGCTGGATGGGCATCACCCCCGGCGGCGCGACGCCGGCGAGCTTCATGAGCTACGGCCTGGCGCGCCGCGGCAGCAAGCGGCCGCAGAACTTCGGCAAGGGCGAGATCGAAGGCGTGCTCGCGCCCGAGACCGCCAACAACGCCGCCGGCACCGCGGCGCTGCTGCCGATGCTCACGCTCGGCATCCCCGGCTCGCCGACGGCGGCGGTGCTGCTCGGCGGCCTGCTGATCTGGGGCCTGCAGCCCGGGCCGATGCTGTTCGTCGAGCAGAAGGACTTCGTCTGGGGGCTGATCGCCAGCATGTACCTGGCCAACCTCGCCGGGCTGATCGTCGTGCTGACGACGGTGCCGTGGTGGGCCGGCATCCTGCGCATCCCGTTCACGATCATCGGGCCGGTGATCATCGTCGTCTGCGCCATCGGCGCCTACACGGTGAACAACGCGATGTTCGACGTCTGGATGATGCTGGTGTTCGGCGTGCTGGGCTACCTGTTCAAGAAGCTGAAGTACCCGCTGGCGCCGCTGGTGCTGGCGCTGGTGCTGGGCGACATGGCCGAGAGCAGCTTCCGCCAGGCCATGCTGCTGAGCCAGGGGTCGCTCACGGTCTTCTTCGCCAACGGCCTGGTCGGCAGCATCATGGTGCTCTCGATCGCGCTGCTGCTGTGGCCGCTGTGGGGCACCCTGAAGGACTGGCAGCGCCGGCGCGAAATGATCGCCGACGGACGTCTGCGCGGCTGAGACAATGCAACGCGCCCGCCCTGCCCCGCGCAGCGCGGGGCTGGAGGAACGATGAAGATTGCAGTGGTCGGCGCCGGCGCGATCGGCGGCTATCTGGGCGCCAAGCTCGCGCTCGCGGGCGAGGAGGTCACCTTCATCGCCCGCCGCAGGAACCTCGAGGCGATCAACGCGAACGGCTTCAGGCTGATCCTGGAGGACGGCCGCGAGGAGCACGCGGCGAACGTGCGCGCCGTCGAGCGCTACGGCGACGCCGGGCCGCAGGACGCGGTGCTGCTGACCGTGAAGGCGCACCAGGTGCGCGACCTGCTGCCCGACCTCACCGCGCTGTTCGGCCCGCAGACGATGGTCGTCACGATGATCAACGGCGTGCCGTGGTGGTACTTCCACAGGCTCGGCGGCGCCTACGAGGGCCGCAAGCTCGAGAGCGTCGACCCCGGCGGCGTGATCGACGCCCACATCGCGCCGGAGCGCGTGATCGGCAGCGTCGTCTACCCGGCGGCCGAGCTCGTCGCGCCGGGCGTCGTCAAGGTCATCGAGGGCAACCGCTTCACGCTCGGCGAGCCCGACGGCACGCGCAGCGAGCGCATCGAGCGGCTGAGCCAGGCGATGATGAAGGCCGGCTTCAAGGCGCCGGTGAGCAAGGACATCCGCGGCGAGATCTGGGTCAAGCTGTGGGGCAACCTGAGCTTCAACCCGATCAGCGCGCTGACGCACGCGACGCTCGAGGACATCTGCCGCTTCGCGCCGACGCGCGAGCTGGCCGCGCGCATGATGCGCGAGGCGCAGGCGGTGGGCGAGAAGCTCGGCGTCGAGTTCAGGATCAGCCTGGACAAGCGCATCGCCGGTGCCGAGGCGGTGGGCGCGCACAAGACGTCGATGCTGCAGGACGTCGAGGCCGGCCGCGTGCTCGAGCTCGAGGCGCTCGTCGGCTCGGTGATCGAGCTCGGCCGCATCACCGACACGCCGACGCCGACGATCGAGGCGGTCTACGCGCTCGCGTCGCTGCTCGGCAGGACGCTGCAGACGCAGCGCGGCAGGCTCGCGGTGCAGCCGGCCTGAGAGGCCGCGGCGCCAGCGGCGGTCACGACCGCGCCCGCGGCGGCCTGGCGGCCTTGCCCGGCGCCTTCTTGCCCTGGCGCTTCAGCGCGCTCTCGACCGCCTCGCACAGGGTGCGCAGCACCTTGATGCGGGCGTGGTACTTGTTGTTCGCCTCGACCAGGGTCCAGGGCACGGCCGCGGTCGACGTGCGGTCGACCATGTCGCACACCGCGGTCTCGTAGGCGTCCCACTTCTCGCGGTTGCGCCAGTCCTCGTCGGTGATCTTGAAGCGCTTGAACGCCACTTCCTCGCGCGCCTTGAAGCGACGGAACTGCTCGTCCTTGCTGACGGCCAGCCAGAACTTGGCCACGACGATGCCGTGCTCGACCAGCGAGTGCTCGAAGTCGTTGATCTCGTCGTAGGCCCGCATCCAGTCGGCCTCGCTGCAGAAGCCTTCGACGCGCTCGACCAGCACGCGGCCGTACCACGAACGGTCGAAGAAGGCGAAGCGCCCGCGCCGCGGCAGCCGGCGCCAGAAGCGCCACAGGTACGGCTGCGCGCGCTCCTCCTCCGTCGGCGCGGCCACCGGAATCGTGTCGTAGCGGCGCGCGTCGAGCGCGCCGGTCACGCGGCGGATCGCACCGCCCTTGCCGGCGCCGTCGTTGCCCTCGAACACCGCCACCACCGACAACGCCGCGAAGCGCGGATCGCGCGACGCCATCGCGAGCCGCGCCTGCCACTTGCGCAGCTCCTTGCGGTACTCGTCGCGCGTCATCGGCTGGTCGAGCTCGAGCGCCGACAGCACGTTCACCCGGTCGACCGCCACCGGCAGCGGCGGCGGCCGGTCGGGCAGCACCGCCGGCCCCTTGGCGTCGAGCCGACCGCGCAGCGCCGACAGCAGGTGCCGGCCGACGGTCAGCGCGCGGTAGTTCGGATCGGCGCCCGGCACGACGATCCACGGCGCCTCGCCGGTGGAGGTCTGGCGCAGGAAGGGGTCGCAGACCTCGACGAAGCGGTCGTGGATCTTGACGAAGGCCCAGTCGACCTCGCTGACGCGCCAGCGCGTCTTCGGGTCCTTCTCGAGCGCCTTCAGGCGCTTCTTCTGCTGCTCCTTCGAGAGGTGGAACCAGTACTTGAGCAGCAGCACGCCCTCGTCGACGAGCATCTTCTCGAGGCGCCGGATCGCGCCGATCGAGCGCGCGAACTCGCCGTCGTCGATCTGGCCCATCACGCGCTGCGCGATCGGCAGGGTCTGCCAGGCACCGAAGAAGATGCCGATCTTGCCCTTGGGGGGCAGCGCGCGCCAGAAGCGCCAGTGCGCGGGCCGCTCGATCTCCTCGTCGGAGCGCGGGCCGAAGGCGCTGGTCTGGATGTGGCGCGGGTCCATCCACTCGTTGAGCAGGTCGACCGTCTCGCCCTTGCCGGCGCCCTCGTCACCGGCGATCAGGATCAGGACCGGAAAGCGCCCGTCGACCTTGAGGTCGTACTGGGCGTCGAGCAGCGCGGCGCGCAGCCGCGCCTCCTCGTCGCGGTAGACCGCCTTCGGGACCTTGTGCGGGAGGTTGGCGGACTCGAACATGGCCTTCGCGCTAGCGAGCGGTGGTCGTGCTCACGCTGGTCTGCGGCTGCGGTGCCTGCCGCGCGGCCTCGTCGACCCAGCCGCCGCCCATCGCCACGTAGACGGCGACGATCTGCGTCAGCGCGTCGACCTGCGAGCGCACCGACGACAGCTCGGCGCCGAACAGCTCGTTCTGCGCGTACAGCACCTCCAGGTAGTCGGCGTAGCCGTTGTCCCAGCGCAGCTTGGACAGGCGGGCGAACTCGCGCAGCGCCGTGACGCGACGGACCTGCGCGTCCGACTCCTCGCGCTTCTTCACGCTGCCGATCAGCGCGTCGTTGGTCTCGCGGAACGCGTTGAGGATCACGCGCTGGTAGCCGGCCACCGCCTCGCGCTGCAGCGCCTCGGCGCCGGCCACCTGGCCCTCGATCGCGCCGAAGGTGAAGATCGGCCCGGTCAGGGCGGCCGTCAGGCCCCAGGCGAGCGACGCGCTGCTGAGGAAGTCGCCGAGCGCGGCGCTGACCGAGCCGAGCGCGCCGGTCAGGCTGAGCTGCGGGTAGTACAGCGACTGCGCGACGCCGACGTTGGCGTTCGCCGCGACCAGGTTCTGCTCGGCCTGCAGGATGTCGGGCCGCCTCTCGAGCAGGCTCGACGGCAGACCGGCCGGAAGCCGCGGCGCGAGCAGCTCGTCGATCGTCTTGCCGCGCTCCACCGGCCCGGGGGTGCGGCCGAGCAGGACCGCGAGCAGGTTCTCCTGCGCGGCGATCTGCTGCTCCAGGCCCGGGATCGCCGCCAGCGCCTGCTCGTACTGCGAGTTGACCTGCTCGAGCTCCACCCCCGACACCACGCCGCCCTTGAAGCGCAGCTCGAAGATGCGCTTCGTGTCGGCGTAGTTGGCCGCGGTGGCGCGTGCGATCTCGAGCTGGCGGTCGAGGCCGCGCAACGCGACGTAGCTGGAGGCGACGCTGCCCACCAGCGACAGCACCACGCCGCGCCGGCCCTGCTCGCTGGCGTAGACCTGCGCCTGCGCGGCCTCGGTCTGCCGGCGCACGCGGCCGAACAGATCGATCTGCCACTGCGCCGACAGCGCGCCTTCGTACAGCGTGCTGTAGGGGTCGGCACCGGGCGGCAGCGCGGGCACGCCGACGCGGCTCGCACGGTTGCGGCTGGCGTCGAACCCGTAGCCGACCTGCGGGTAGAACTGCGAGCGCGTCGACGTGAGCTGGCCGACGAACTGGTCGACCCGCGCGGCCGCGATCAGCAGGTCGTGGTTGTGGGCCAGCGCCTGCGCGATCAGCCGGTCGAGCACCGGGTCGTCGAACTGCCGCCACCACGGCGTGTTGGCCAGGTCGTCGGCGGCCGCGGCGTCGATGCGCCAGGCGGGCGGGACCTCGACCGCGGGCCGCGCGACGTCGGGCCCGACGGCGCAGCCGGTGGCCAGCAGCGCGGCGGCGGCGACACAGCCCAGTGCAAGTCGGCGCCGCATCTCACTCGCTCCGCGCGGGGGCAGCCGCCGATGCGCCGGCAGCGGGCGTGGTGCGCGCGCGCTCGCTCAGGCGCTCGAGCATCCAGAAGAAGAACGGCGCGAAGAACACCGCCACCAGCGTCGACGCCAGGATGCCGCCGATCACGCCGGTGCCGATCGCGCGCAGGCTGTTGGCGCCCGGGCCGCTGGCGATGGCCAGCGGCACGCAGCCCAGGCCGAAGGCCAGCGACGTCATCACGATCGCGCGCAGCCGCGCGCGCGCGGCCTCCAGCGCCGCCTGCAGCACCGGCATGCCGGCGCGCACGTGCTCGATCGCGACCTCGCAGATCAGGATCGCGTTCTTCGCCGACAGGCCGACCAGCGTCACCAGCCCGACCTGGAAGTACACGTCGTTCTCCAGCCCCACCGCCCAGGTGAGCAGCAGCGCACCGAGGATCGCCACCGGCACGGTCAGCAGCACCGCCAGCGGCAGCGTCCACTTCTCGAACTGCGCGGCCAGCAGCAGGAAGACGACGATCAGCCCGGCGACGAAGGCGATCGCCGACGTGCTGCCCGAGGCCTTCTCCTGCAGCGCCTGCCCGGCCCAGGCGTACGAGAAGCCGTCGGGCAGCGCCTGCGCGGCGACTTGCTCCATCGCCGCCAGCGCCTGCCCGGAGCTGTAGCCCTCGGCCGGGTTGCCGGTGATCTTCACCGCCTGGAAGCCGTTGAAACGCTCGAGCAGCTTCGGCGCCGCCACGTAGCGCGTGCGGATCAGGCCCGACAGCGGCACCATCGCGCCGTGGCGCGAGCGCACGAAGATGCGGTCGAAGTCCTGCGGGTCCATGCGGTAGCGCGCGTCGGCCTGCAGCACCACCCACCACACGCGGCTGGACTGGCTGAACTGGCCCACGACCTGCGAGCCGAAGAAGGCCTGCATCGTCTGGAACGCGTCCTGCACCGACACGCCGAGCACCTCGGCCTTGGCGCGGTCGAGGTCGACCAGCAGCTGCTGCGTCGAGCCGCGGAACGTGGTGCGCACGCCGGCCAGTTCGGGCCGCGCGGCCGCGGCCTTCAGCACCGCCTGCACCGCCTGCTCGGTGGCGCGCACGCCGCCGGCGCCGCGGTTCTGCACGTAGAACTCGAACCCGCCGGTGGTGCCCAGCCCCGGGATCGACGGCGGATTGACGGCAAAGGCGAAGCCTTCGGTCAGGCCGGCGAGCTGGCGGTTGATGCGCGGCAGCGCCGCGAAGCTCAGCATCGACGCGTCGGAGCGCTGGTCGAAGGGCTTCATCGCGACGAACAGCACCGCCGCGTTGTTGCTGATGCCGCCGTCGGAGAAGCTGTAGCCGTTGACCGAGGCCACGTCCTGCACGGCCGGGTCGGCCGACACGATGGCCACCGCCTTGCGCACCAGCTCGGCGACCACGCCCTGGCTGGCGGTGTCCGGCGCCTCGAGGATGACGAAGAAGTAGCCCTGGTCCTCGTCGGGCACGAAGCTGCCGGGCAGCGTGCGGAACATCAGGAAGATGCCCACCAGGATCGCGGCGAACAGGCCCAGCGTCACCGGCCAGGCCTGCACCGCGCGCGCGACCCCGCCGACGTAGCCGCGGGTCAGCGCGGCGAAGCCGTTCTCGAACCAGCGGAAGAAGCCCTTCTTCTCGCCGTGGTGCGCCTTGATGATGATCGCCGCCAGCGCCGGCGACAGCGTGAGCGCCATCACGCCCGACAGCACGACCGAGATCGCGATCGTGACCGCGAACTGCTGGTAGAGCTTGCCGGTGACGCCGCCGAGGAAGGCCACCGGCAGGAACACCGCGACCAGCACGAGCACGATCGAGATCAGCGCACCGGCGATCTCGGTCATCGCCCGCAGCGAGGCCTCGAACGCGCCGAGGCCGTGCTTGGTCATGTTGGTCTCGACGTTCTCGACGACGACGATCGCGTCGTCGACGACGAGGCCGATGGCCAGGATCATGCCGAACATCGTCAGCATGTTGATCGAGAAGCCGAGCAGGTGCATGCCGATGAACGTGCCGATGATCGACACCGGCACCGCCAGGATCGGGATGATGGTCGCGCGCAGGCTCTGCAGGAACAGGTAGACGACCAGCACCACGAGCACCACCGCCTCGAAGAAGGTGTGCACGACCTTGTCGATCGACTCCAGCGTGAACAGGCTGGTGTCGAGCGAGATCTTGTAGTCGAGTCCGGAGGGGAAGGACTTCTTCAGCTCCTCCATGCGCGCGCGCACCGCGGTCGCGGTCTGCACCGCGTTCGCCCCGGGCTGCTGGAAGATGCCGACCGTGGTGCCGACCTTGCCGTTCATCAGGCTCGACACCGAGTAGTCCATCTTCGCCAGCTCGACGCGGCCGATGTCGCGCACGCGCACGATCGCCGTGCCCTGCTGCGCCGTGCGCACGATGATGTCCTCGAAGTCCTCCGGCTTCGTCAGCAGCCCCTGCGCGGTGATGACGAAGGTCTGCTGCACGCCCGGCGGCGCCGGCGGCGCGCCGATCTGGCCGATGCCGAAGGTCTGGTTCTGGCTCTGGATCGCCGCGGCCACCTCCTGCGCCGAGATGCCGAGCTGCGCCATGCGGTCGGGCTGCAGCCACACGCGCATCGCGATGTCGGGCAGGCCGAACACCGTGGTGCGGTTGGCGCCGGGCACGCGCTTGAGCTCCTCGACCACGTACAGCTGCGTGAAGTTGTCGATGTAGGTCGCGTCGTAGCGGCCGTCGGGCGAGTACACCGACAGCACCATCATCAGGCTCGACGACTGCTTGTCGACCGTCACGCCCTGCTGCACCACCACCTGCGGCACCTGCGACAGCGCCTGGCTGACGCGGTTCTGCACGTTGACCTGGTTGATGTCCGGGTTGCTGCCGGGCTGGAAGACGACGTTGATCGTCAGGTTGCCGCTCGAGCTGCTGACCGAGTTGAAGTACAGCAGGTTGTCGATGCCGTTGATCTGCGCCTCCAGCGGCGCGGCGACCGTGTTGGCGATGACCTCGGCGGTGGCGCCGGGATAGCGCGCGTTGATCGTCACCTGCGGCGGCGCCATCTCGGGGTACTGCTCGATCGGCAGCGCCGTCATCGAGACCAGTCCGCCGAGCAGGATCAGGATCGAGATGACGGCCGACAGGATCGGCCGCCGGATGAAGAAGTGCGTGAACATCGTGCGCTCGGGCAGGCGGCTACTTCGTCGGTGCGCTGGCCGCGGCGGACGCCGCGGCCGCGATCACCTGCACCGGCTGCCCCGGCACGACCTTCAGCATGCCCTCGACGACGACGCGGTCGCCGGCGTGCAGCCCGCTGCTGATCACGATGTCCTTCTCGCCGAGGTAGTCGCCCACGATCACGGGCCGCAGCTCGGCGATGCCCTCGGCGTTGACGACGTAGATCGCGTGGCCGTTGGCGCCCTGCTGCACCGCGAGCTGCGGCACGACGATCGCGCCCGGGCGGACCGCGCCGCGCACGTACGCGGTGACGAACATGCCCGGGCGCAGCTCGAGCTTCGGGTTCGGCAGCACCGCGCGCACCATGAACGAGCCGGTGTCGGCGCTGAACGACGGGTCGGCGAAGCTGATGCGGCCGCGCTGCGAGAACGGGGTGCCGTCGGGCAGCACGAGGTCGACCTCGTAGGCGTCGTCCTTCGGCGGCACCAGCAGGCCGCGCCGGCGCTCGTCGGCCCAGCGCGCCGCCTGGTTCTGCGAGATGCTGAACGTGACCCAGATCGGGTCGATCGCGGCGACGTAGGTGAGGTTGGCCGACTCGGCCATCGCGTTGACGAACGCGCCCTGCCGCTGCAGCGCGCGCCCGGCGACGCCGGTGAGCGGGCTGCGGATCGTCGCGTAGCCGAGGTTCAGCTCGGCTTCCTTCACGCCGGCCTCGGCCGAGTACACCGCCGCCTTGGCCGCGTCGTACTCGCCCTGCGCCTTGTCCAGGTCCGACTGCGACAGCGCGTTCTGCGCCGCCAGCGGCTTGACCCGCGCCAGCGTCGCCTGCGCCGTGTTGAAGCGCGCCTGCTGCGACTGCAGCGCGCCGCGTGCCGCGTCGAGCTGGGCCTGGAAGGGCTTCGGGTCGAGCTCGAACATCAGCTGCCCGGCCTTCACCAGCTCGCCCTCGCGGTAGTCGATGCGGTCGAGGAAGCCGGACACGCGCGCGACGATGTTCACCTGCCGCGAGCTCTCGGTCTGCGCGGCGAAGCTGATCGTGAACGGGATGTCGCGCGGCTGCACGGTGAGGACCTTCACCTGCGGTGCCGGCCGCGCCTGCTGGCCCGGTTCGGGGGCCTTGTCGCACGCCGCGAGTGCCACGCACACGGCCACGACGCCGAGGAGGCGGACGGAAATGCTCGAACCCATGATCGACCTGCCCTGCAGCGAAGAAAGCGGCACCCGAGCCCGTCCCGGTACCGTCGCGCGGAGTATCCATCGCCGGGGACACGAACACCGCCTGCCGCAGGCCGCACGAGCCACGTCGCCGGCCGCGAGCCGCCCAAAATGGGCGGCGCCGGGCTTCCTGGCGCACGGTCGCGGTGCTAGCGTCACCCCCGTTCGTGGTGCCTCATCCGTGGCTGCTGCCGACGGCCGAGATCGCCGAGACCGCCAGCCGGATCATCGACCACGGCATCGGCGATGCGGGCGGCCAGGTGCTGCCCGCCTTCGAGCACGTGCGCAAGTCGCGTCAACCGTCTGCCCCGCTGGCATGCCACGAAACAGGGTCGAAGATCAGGTCAGCGCGCGGCGCGGGGTTGCGCCGCGGCGGTGCGCTCGGCGTCGCGCAGCACCGCATTCACTTCGCCCGCCGCCGCGAGGAAGCGCCGCATAGACTCGCGCGTGAACTCCCGCAGCTCGGGCTCCAGGCGGTCGCGGTTGACGACCCAACCGGCCTCGGTCTCGACGAGCCAGCCGGCATCGCCGAGCGCTCGCAGCTTGCGTCGCGCGGTTTCGCGCGGCACGCCGGTGATCTGCGTGACGTCGCGCAGGCGCAGGGGGCGCACCCGGGCCTGGTCGTCGTGCGACAGGCGCCCGGCGTTCGTCAGTCGCGTCGTGGGCCGGCTCCCCGGCGGCAGCAGGTGGGCGGTGTTCTGTGCGGCCACCACGCCCCAGATCACCACCGACTCGAAGTCGAGCTTGAAATGACGCGACACGCGGACAAAGTGATCGATCAGGTGGCGGTTCATGATGAACGCCGCCAGCGAAAAGCCGCGGTCGAAAGCCGCATCGAACTGCCCAGGGTCGTTCATCGAGTCGAATCGCGTGGTGCCACGGGGTTGGCGGGCTCGCAGCGGCATGCCGCCGGCAGGCACCGTGCGGTGAAACCGGTCGCGCGCCGCGGCTCGCGGGCGAGGATATCGCGGCGCGCGACCCAGCCGCTTGTACCGCGGACCACGTGGCGCCGCAGCGGCGACGGGCGGCCCGGGTGGCACCGATGACCGGGCTCGCCAGCCGCCTGATGCCCGGGCTGGCCGCCCTGCGCGGCTACCGGCGCGCCGACCTGCGCGCCGACCTCGTGGCCGGCGTCTCGGTGGCGGCCGTCGCACTGCCGGTGGGCGTGGCCTATGCGCAGCTGGCCGGGCTGCCGCCCGCCGCCGGGCTCTACGCGTCGATCCTGCCGCTCGTCGCGTACGCCCTGTTCGGCACGTCGCGGCAGCTGATCGTCGGCCCGGACGCCGCCACCTGCGCGATGATCGCCGCGTCGGCCGGCGCGCTGGCGGCGGCGCACCCGCAGGCGTCGTATGCCGGGCTGGCCGTGGCGCTGGCCGCCTTCGCCGGGCTGTTCTGCATCGGCGCGAGCTTCCTGCGGCTCGGGGCGATCGCCGACTTCCTGTCCAAGCCGATCCTGCTCGGCTTCCTCAACGGCGTCGCGCTCGGCATCGTGATCGGGCAGGCGGGCAAGCTGCTCGGCTTTCGGGTTCAGCCTCGCCGAGATGAAGGAGCTGCGCCGCTTCTCGCGCGTCGAGTGGGGGCTCGCGGTGGCGACGATGCTCGGCGTCGTCGTGCTCGGTGCCATCGACGCGATCGTGCTCGCGGTCGCCTTCGCGCTGGTGCGCTTCGTGCGCGCGACCGCCCGGCCCTACGTCGAGGAGCTCGTCGTCGTGCCGGGCCTCAAGGGGTTTCGCGACGCCCGGCTGCATCCGCAGGGCGTGCGCGAACCCGGCGTGCTGATGCTGCGCTTCAACGGCCCGCTGCTGTTCTTCAACGCCGCCTACTTCCGCGAGAGCGTGCTCGCGCGCGCCGCCGCCTGCGGCCCCGCGCTGCGCTGGGTGGTGATCGACGCCGTGCCGGTGACCCAGGTCGACGCCACCGGGCGCGACGCCCTGCTGGCGGTGCGCGACCGTCTGGC
>FWPV01007316.1_pt1 | contig 20187 bp, 16 predicted proteins | sample 2228371 | NCBI WGS metagenome assembly FWPV01 (sample SAMEA103939776, study PRJEB20133) | metagenome | reverse complement strand
GTTTTTTGTAGGGGCAAGTTTTGTTTGCTTTTTCGATAACTATGAACCAGATAAAGCCTTTTTGCTCGATTATACTCTTCAATAAACCAACGAAACCTGCCCCTACACTGTGTCAAAATGGCATTTTTCAATAATTACGAAGTTGAATTACGAATTTCACTAATAGACGAATTATGATGAGTCCATATTGGTCTGTATTCATATTTTCTAAACAATCGCTGAAGTTCTTTGAGACTTAGCGCCTTTGTGTTTACTTTCGCGGGGAAAACTTTATGCATGGATCAATAAAATTATCCTTGACAATATGAGGATTTGCCTTTATACTTATAATCGCAAGTAGACGTATGAGAGGGCGGATAGCTCAGATGGTAAGAGCGCCGGCCTTACAAGCCGGAGGTCATAGGTTCAAATCCTGTTCCGCCTACCAGGGTTTTTGCGGAGCTGTAGTGCAGTCTGGGCTAACACGTCGGCCTGTCAAGCCGAAGAACGCGGGTTCAAATCCCGTCAGCTCCGCCATTTTTTTATTCCCTACCTTGAAAAATGAAGTAAATGAGCAAACCCTATGCTATTGCCACAAATGAACAGAATTTCTATTAAGGTCTTTTTTATTTATAAGAGGTGAATCATAATGGGTAAAGGAGCAAATATACCGGTTAAAAAACTGGATGAATATAAATGGTGCGTCCCTAAAGACTATATGGAAGGTATGTTAGTTGATGGGATTGTATATGCTGACGAAGATTTGATGAAAATTATAAAGCAAGATCAAAGCCTTCAACAAGTCGCTAATGCAGCGCATTTGCCCGGTATTGTTAAATATTCTCTGGCAATGCCTGATATTCACTGGGGTTATGGGTTACCTATCGGTGGAGTTATCGCTACTGATCCAGAAAATGGTGGTGTAATAACACCAGGTGGAGTCGGGAGTGATATTAATTGCGGTGTCAGGCTTGTGCGAACTAACCTGAAATTTAAGGATATTCAAGGAAAGCTAAAAGACCTTATAAGCGCATTGTTTAACAAAATACCTTGTGGTGTCGGTGAAGAGGGAAGTATAACATTATCTCCAAAAGAAGAAAGAGATGTTCTGGCTAATGGTGCTAAATGGGCTGTCGAGAATGGCTATGGTTGGGAACAAGATATTGATTTTACTGAGGAACATGGATGCCTGAAAACTGCCAATCCTGATACTGTAAGCAAAAAAGCCTTAGAAAGAGGGAAAAGGCAACTTGGAACATTGGGCTCGGGTAATCATTTCCTGGAAGTTCAAAGAGTAGAGAAAATTTTTGATCAGAAAGCAGCAAGCATTTTGGGATTGGAAGAAGATCAGATAACAATAATGATACATTCAGGTTCACGTGGACTTGGTTATCAGGTATGCGATGATTATATAAATGGTTGGGATAATGTATTGAAAAAATATGGGTTCAATATTCCTGACCGACAATTAGTATGCGCACCGGTTAAATCTGAAGAAGGTAAAGAATATCTCTCTGCAATGGCATGCTCTGCAAATTATGCCTGGGCAAATAGACAATGCCTGATGCATTGGACGCGAGAAGTATTTCAAAATTTCATGAAAATGAGCGCTTCTGATTTAGGTTTGGAACTTGTTTATGACGTTGCACATAATATTGCAAAATTTGAGGACCATGATGTAAACGGAACTATCAAAAAGCTTTGTGTCCATAGAAAAGGCGCAACAAGGGCTTTTCCTCCGGAGCATTTAGAGATACCAGAGAAATATAGACCGATAGGACAGCCTGTTATTATCCCAGGCGATATGGGGTCTGCATCTTATGTGCTTATTGGGACAAAAAAGGCAATGCAGGAGACCTTTGGAAGTACCTGCCATGGAGCTGGTAGAGTGTTGAGCAGAAATGCAGCAATTAAGGCTACAAGAGGAAGAGCAATTGATAAAGAGCTCGCTCAACAGGGAATCTTCGTTAAAGCAAGGGGAAGAGAAACACTCGGTGAAGAAGTCCCTGAAGCTTATAAAGACGTTGATGCGGTTGTTAATGTTGTGCATCAGGCTGGTATATCACATCGTGTCGCAAGAATGAAACCTTTGGCAGTTATGAAGGGTTAAAATTAAAAGGGGGTGCTGGAGTTTTAATGTTAGATTTGAAATTTATTAGAGAAAATGTTGAAACTGTAAAAATTGGACTAAAAAATCGCAGCGCTTATGATGCCTTAAGCGCACTTGATGATCTACTTAAACATGATGAACAAAGGCGTTCTCTTCTTCCAGAGGCTGAAGAATTAAGGCGCAGAAGAAACGAAGCATCAAAAGAAATAGCCGATCTCAAAAAAGAAGGAAAAGATTCTCCAGAACTTATGGAAGAGATAAGAGAAATCAGAAATAAAATCCAACAAATAGAAGATACGATCGCTATTCACGATGAGAAAATAAAAGAGATATTGCTCATTTTGCCAAATTTACCACACTCTAGCGTCCCCGTCGGTGAAGACCCTAGCAAAAATGTAGTTGTCAGGAGTTGGGGCGAAATACCAGAATTTGATTTTGAGCCAGCTCCACATTGGGAGATCGGCGAAACACTAGGAATAATAGAATTTGAAAGAGCTGCTAGATTGGCTGGAAGTAATTTTGTGCTTTTCAAAGGTCTGGGTGCAAAACTGGAAAGAGCGTTAATCAATTTTATGCTTGACCTGCATGTCGATAATCAAGGATACAAGGAAATATATCCTCCGTTCATTGCCAATAGAACAACGATGGAAGGTAGCGGACAGCTTCCAAAATTTGAAAGCGATATGTATCAATGCGATAAAGGCATAGATGCTAAAGACGATATGTTCCTTATTCCGACTGCTGAAGTTCCTCTTGCAAATTATCATGCAGGAGAAATACTTAATGGCGACATACTTCCTCTCAAATATACTGCATATACACCTTGTTTTAGACGTGAGGCAGGGGCTTATGGGCGTGATACGAGAGGGCTTGTAAGGATACATCAATTTGATAAGGTCGAAATGTTCAAATATACTAAGCCTGAAGAGTCTTATGATGAACTAGAAAGCATGGTTAGAGATGCAGAGGAAGTTCTGCAAATGTTAAAAATTCCGTATAGAGTATCTTTGCTTTGCACTTCAGATATGGGCATGGCTTCGGCAAAAACTTATGATCTGGAAGTTTGGATGCCCGGACTAAAACGTTTTCAGGAAGTCTCTTCATGCAGTAATTGTGAAGATTACCAGGCAAGAAGAGCCAATATTAGGTTCAGACGTGGACAAGGTAAGCCTGTCGAATTTGTTCACATGCTTAATGGCTCTGGAGTAGCGATGCCACGAACAGTTATAGCAATATTAGAGAATTTTCAGCAAAAAGATGGCACTGTGATTATTCCAGAAGCCCTCAGACCATACATGAATGGTTTGGAAAAATTAAGCTAGCTAATAGTTCTGAAGGTGCATGTTCTATTTTTTAACATGCACAAAACCAAATTGTTCTACATTGTATCAAGAAACCAAGCATAAATTTTACTCCTACGAACTCTAAACCGCAACTTACACAGAACATAATATAGTTAAAACACGGAAGCACAGAGACACGGAGATATTTAATTACATTTTTAATTACGAATTATACGAAGAGTAAGAAAGCTTGTTCGTAGTAGCTCAATTTATTGAGCGTTATTAATAAACGCCCGATAAATCGTGATGAGGCAAGCATAATATAATATTTGTTTTATTCTTGTAATTTATGATTAATTTTTTCTCCGTGCCTCCGTGTCTCTGTGTTTTTTACTAAAAATATGGTTAAGCAACTAAAGTTTATGCTTGGATCAAGAAATTTCCCATTGACAATATAGATGTTTATAAGATACAATTATATCTATCGGGGGATTAGCTCAGCTGGGAGAGCGCTTGCATGGCATGCAAGAGGTCAGCGGTTCGATCCCGCTATCCTCCACCAAAGTTCGATACCCGCCATGCCCGTTTTATGGGCGAACCACCGCTATTAAAAGTAATAAATCCGCTTATTATGTCTTCTCGTGTATGCACTTGTAATTTCTCCTGATTTTTCTTTACTCTTTCAAAATTTTTTGTTATCATTGTAATAGATTAAGAAAGTTTTGAAATCATTATTTCTATTGAAATATTGGCGAAGATTGTTAAAGCTTTAGAGTTTTCAATCGACGATTTATAAATAAATCATAGCGTTACAGACGAAGAAAATTTTGAAGGAAAAAGAATGATTACGCGGTCTCAAGATGCTAATACTTTTTGGGCGTATAACAAGGCTGAAGTTAATAAAAAGGGGGCTTTGGTTCTTCTGGATAATGTCCAATTTATATATGAATTGGCTCTTGCACAATTAGAACTTGAAGCCTTAGGAGTAAATTTTCAAGTAACTAATGGTCTAAGGGAGTTTAAGATTTTAAACAATAAAAATTTAAATGACGTTGTCAAAAAGGGAGCATATTTTAAAGCGGTTGATGGCGAGTATACTGATTATTTCCGGATAATTCAGAAAAATATAACGCGATCGGTAAATCAATATTTAACTCATTGGATTTATCCTTATAAGGGAAAATTTCATCCCCAGATGATAAGAGCCCTCTTGAATATTATTGGTTTAAAAAAGGGTGATATCGTTTTTGAACCTTTTATTGGAAGCGGAACTACCGCCGTTGAAGCAAGATTGCTAGGAGTAAATTGCATTGGTATTGATATTTCACCTCTCTGTGTTTTACAAAGTAGAGTCAAAGTGGAAAGCCTGGAAGTTCTAGAAGAAATTGAAGAAAATAAAAACCATCTCATAGTTAAGAGTATGCCAGGTTTATTTAATAAAGAAAGTAAAACACTCTTAGAAATTATTAACGAACTACCAGATGAAAGAGTAAAAAATTTCTATAAAATGGCTTATCTAGTAGCTGTAAGCGATAAATCGCGACGCGGCAGAGATTTTGAACAGTCTTTTTATAGAAATCTTGACTTAATGTTAAGTTCTGTAAAGAATTTCAAAGATATTAGTAAAGAGTTAAATCTTAATTTAGGTAATGTTGAAATTAAAATAGGCGATTCTAGAGAGGTCCCACTAAAAAATGAAAGTGTTGATGGAATAATCACGTCACCGCCTTACTCAATTGCCTTAGATTATGTTTCAAACGATGCCCATGCCTTAAAAGAATTGGGTAATGAATTATCAGAAATTAGAGAATTATTTGTTGGAGTAAGAGGGCGAGGAGCTGAAAGAATTGAATTGTATAACCAGGATATGAAAAAAAGTTATGAGGAAATGTATCGCGTGCTTAAACCAGGTAGGTTTGCTGTCATTGTTATTGGGAATGCTACCTATTTAGGCGAAGAAATTAAAACTGTTGAATTCACTATAAACTATTGTCAAGATATCGGTTTTAGATTAGCAAAAAATATAGATAAAATTATTTTCGGTCTTTATAACATAATGCAGAAAGAAAATATTTTAATTTTTCAAAAAGCTTAAAATATGACTGACAATGAACAAGAAGAATATATAAGAGAATTAGAGGAAACTATTTCTCAATTTCTTAAACCACTTAAAAACATTCCTTTCAAAATTGCTATAAAAGCAATGTCAGGATATAGTGTAATCCCGTTTGATAAAAATAATTCTGATGATAGGCAATTACTCAAAGATTTACGTGAAGCAGCAAAAATCGCGGCAAAAAGTGCTAATGAAAAAGGGATATTTACAGGGCGGGAGAATGAGGTCGGAAACCAGATTGAGCCGTTTGTAATTGAAGCTCTAAACCAAATTGGGCTTACTGCTGATAAACCTAGAACAAAGGAAGGTAAGAAAAAGTCAGTAGGTTATCCTGATATTTTTCTTAAAGATCGAAAAGGAAGACCGAACTATATAGAGTGCAAGACTTATAATGAAAGAAACTATCAGACAACACAAAGATCGTTTTACTTCTCACCAGCAAATAGATCAAATGATTTTAAGGTTATTTATGATGCACGACACTTTGTGATAAGTTTTAAGATCGAAAGAGCCGATCGAGAAGGTAAAAGAGCATTCGTACCGGTACATTGGAAGATTTTTAGCACTGATGGTTTAATTGGACAAATAAAACACGAATTTAATTCTACAAATAAACAAATGTACACAGATTCAGCATTATTAGCTGAAGGTGGAATTTAAACAATAGATTTCATTTAACTCGAAAAATAAGACCGACAGCAAATAACCTAAAAGAAATTCTTAATCGATTTTATAATTACAAAAAATATTAGTTAACAGTTTTAACGATTTTGCCTGCAAAATCAGCCAGCCTTTCTATTCTTGATTTATATTCCTTAAACACGTTTCCTTGATGATCAAACATAAGTTCAGACATAAATGGGTTTTTATAAGAATTTTACTTTCTTTTAATTAAAAAGGCAGGCAGGGCTAAAGGGCAGGGAAGGATGCCTGCCATACTGTCTACTTTTTACCAGTTAGGGCAAACGGACTTGCTTACCATTATATGATTTGTCCGAACTCATGTCTGAAGTTCAAATTTCCAGCTTGTTTTATGTCTTATTATTTTGTATTATAATTGCTATATAGGTTTGATGCAAATTTAATGTAAATTATATAGTAATGTTTATTTATTAGAGAAAAGGTAGAAATAGATGAAAGCAAAAAGGTTCTTCATAACCTTAAAAAGTATTGTCGTTGATAATATTACTTATGCATTAAATCCTCCAGTCTCAAAAGATGAGCTTGCCAATTATACTTCAATATTTAAGAACAACCTGGATAAATTGGATGAAAATATCCTTAGAGAGATTGGAACAAAGCTTTTTCAAAGATTTTTTACATCTTCAGTACTGGATAAATATTACTCAACAGGTAATGCAGTAGCCCTTGTATTAAGTAAGGAGCTTGAAGAACTACCCTGGGAATTAATGCATGATGGAACAGATTGGGTAGCTAGAAACCGTGGCTTGATCAGGGTCGGGACAACCTATCGAAACGCACCAGAAATCATACCAAAATTACAGCCACTTAAAGTATTATCAATTATTTCAGATGGAATGTATGATGATACAATAATTGATAGCGAACAAGAACAAATATATACAGAATACACTGATAATTATTTAGAAATGTTTAAAAGCCTTGCTGGAGAAGCTTGCCCAATTGAAATAAAGATTCAGGATCATATTACCAGAGAAAAATTTTCATACGAAATGAACCAGAATATGCACGTCATACATTTTATTGGCAAAGTAAGCTCAGGAATGCTTGTCTTTGAAACACGACATTCTGCCTTTGATTCGATTGAAAATACATGGCTTAAAGAAAATATAACAACAGCATTAAGAGGTAATTTGCGACTGATAATAATAAATTCATGCCATTCGGAACATAATCAGATTAATTCTCTGGTCTCATCACTTCTGGATACGGGTATACCAGCAGTTATTGTATTACAACCTTATCTATCCAAACTCGGGAATCTGACCTTTATAAAAAGCTTTTACAAAGATTTATCAGCAGGAAAAACGATCGAAAAAGCCTTAAAGAACGCTCTTCATGCAATGGCATCTGATTGGCAAATTAAGCCTTATGAATGGGCTATGCCTATCTTATTTGTTAATGATTCTTTATTAGAAGAAGAAACTTCTTCTAACTTAATAGATGAAGAAATGCTTGAGATGATGATTAATCCGTCAGTCCAGGTCTATTTACCCAAAAAAGCTGAGCTGGATATAATGCTAACACGCGAACAGATATGTATAGATAAAGGTGCCGAATTGAATGATCTATTACGTTCTTTAGATCCAGAAAGGCTGGATGGTGTAAAGACAGTTTGTCTATATGGTGAAAGCGGAATCGGTAAAACTAATATAATGATTAGTGCAGTAAAAAGAATGGCAGAGTGGTTTGATAAAATTATTTACTTTGATGCGAAATTTAATGATCTGATGTTACTTGCATATAGATGTGGTGCCCAACCTCAAGGGGATGAAACTACAGAACAATTATGCCAGAAGATTGTCAACCAATTGAGCAATAGTGGAAAAAAATTGCTAATTATCGAATCCGCTGATAGTTTAGCTGAACCTGATGATTTAAAAAAATTACTAACCAGTATGCCTGATAATTGCAAAGTAATCCTTACCAGCCAAAGAATTATCGACGAAAATTTAAAAACCATTAAAATTAACTTTATGTCAAAGCAAGAATCCATTGAGCTTATCAAAGAAATAGGTATGAAAGATGAAAATGGATATGATGAAATAATACATTTTACAGGTGGACATCCTTTATGTTTATCACTGATAGCTGGTCAGGCTATTGTCTCAGGCAAAGACCTGAGCAGCATCCAAAAAGATATTAAAAAGGCTAAGGATAGTGTAATTGAGCATGTTATCAATAGTTCTATCAAACAGGCATTGAAGGATGGTAGGAGAATTTTATCTGTTCTATCTATATTTGATAGGACTTTAAGCAGAAAAGCTTTACAGGAAATTTGTCAATTGGATGAGGATTCTTTCAACAAAGCTTTGGACAGGTTGTTAAAACTATTCCTTATAGAAAGCTATCAATCTGGTAAGAGGTTTTATCTGCATAGTAAGATACGCCAGAGGGCTAAAACACTTTTAGCTAAAGACCCTAATGTTAGCCTCTATTATGAACGTGCTGGTAATTTTTTCAGAGATTTTTCAAAAGCGACTGTGCCTATGACTGTTTTAACCACAGCTACTCAGGCTTTAGAACTGCAAATGCCCGCTGGAACATCCAGAGAGCAACTCCAATCTGCCGCGATGGAACTGATAGTTAATCCAGCAAAACAGATGTTAGAAATTGAATTAGATAATTGTAGAAATGTGCTTGGATGGGCAATAAATAATAAGATTGACTTAGCTTTGGATATGCTCAATATTTTAGGAGATGTTCTTTGCTCACACGGTTATTTAAATGAAGTAGCAGATTATTATAGCAAAATTATTGAAAAACTTGATGATAAGCAAAAGCAAATGATGGCATATTATAGTCTCTCTGCACTTTACCATAACAATGGCAAATTTGATTCAGCAATATATAATTATGAATCCGCTTTGGATTTAGCACAAGAATTACACGAAAAAGAAATTGAGGCAGAAATATTAAATAACCTGGGATTGATTAGCAAGCAGATGCAAAAAATAGAAAAATCTATTGAATACTTTGAAAGACTTAATGACCTATTGAAAGATTTAGGGAAACATAGGGAATCAGCAGAAATAATCTTTACATTAGGAACATTAAATCAAGTTTTAGGTAAAGATGAAATTGCAATTCAATGCTTCGAATCCGCCTATAATATTTTCAGAGAAAATAATGATAGGCAGGGGATTGCCAGTGTTCTGATACATAAAGCCGAATATTATAAGAAAAATTCTCAGCTTGATTCCGCTATAGCCTGCTATCAGGAAGCACTTGATAGATATAATGATCTCAGCGAATCTGAAGGGCAGGCTTTTGTATCGATGATTCTTGGTGAGATGTATCAAAAACAGGGAGATATGGAAAAAGCAATTGCTTATTATCAGAATTCCTTAAAATTTGCTAATAATGAAGTTAGGCAAAAGATAATGGATAATATGGCTAAAATTTACTGTATGCAAAAGCAATGGGCTAAATCTGCAGAAGCATGTTCTGAATCATTTCAAATATCGATACAGTTACAACCGGTTACCATATTAAATTCTATAAGAAATATGCTTGAAATTGTAAAATTTATGTTTGAAGCGAGAGAATTTGCAATACCGGCACAGCTTGCCTATAATTTATCGCAAGTTATACAGAATTCTGAAATATATGATGAAGAGATGCGAGCTGCATTGGCTATATCCCATGGAGTATTTACAGTCATTGGTTTTGTAGCAGTCAGCGAAAATGAAAGTACAAATACTATGTATAAAGAAGCGATGGAGCTTGCCCGTAACCTTGATGAAAGCACTGGCAATATTTTAAATTTACTTAGCTATCTTGAAAGGAGATAAAATTGGCACGTGTAATAGACCCGGTAAAAGATGGAAAAAGACGATTAGTAAGGATCAAACAGGATAAGATCATCGGTGGAGTATGTGCGGGATTTGCCTATTGGCTGGGATGGCCCACATGGCTTGTCCGAGCGTTACTGGTTATATTGGTATTATCGCTCGGTTCGGGATTATTGGGATACATAATATTTTGGATATTTATGCCAGTCGCAAGTGAATTGCCAGGCGATTATTATGAAAGAACAGGTCAGTGATAATTCATCGTTGATACATGTAAAACAAGCTTACTAGCTTGTTGGTAAACGTAAAACAGGCTGACCAGCCTGTTAATAATACAAATAACAAGCTAACAGCATGTTTTACAACAGGATTATCATATACAAAGTAAAACAAGCTTACTAGCTTGTTGGTAAACGTAAAACAGGCTGACCAGCCTGTTGATATTGAATTTGGATTATCGGTAGGTTTTGTCTATTAAACTAAACTCTATCGCTAAAAGAAGTGAAAAAAAACAATTAAACCACTATATTTTATAATGCTTATAACGATTTCATTACAGATAAAGGCTGATCAATATATGAATAACGAAAAAAAACTTGACCGGAGAAATATTGAGAATGGTTTTTTAATATACCAACATGGATATTGCGATCAACCTTATATTGTGACCACAAAAGATGGAACCTGGGTATGCACATTTACTACAAGTGCAAGTCACGAGGGAGCAAGATCACAATATATTGTTGCCACAATGAGCAGGGACCAGGGCAAAACCTGGTCAGAACCAGTTGAAATAGAACCGCATAACGGATATGAAGCATCCTGGGCGATGCCATTGATAAATGAGAATGGTCGGATATACGTTTTTTATATTTATAATGGAGATAATATCCGAACCTTGCCCGATGGAAAATCCATCAGAACGGATATGCTTGGCTGGTATTGTTATAAATATTCAGATGATAACGGTAGGAACTGGTCTGATAGATATAGGCTTCCTGTTCGGGTCACTGCTTGTGATCGTGGCAATAACTGGAACGGTGAAGTGCAGATAATGTGGGGTATTGGAAAACCTATTTTTTATGATAAATCTGCATTTTTTGCCTTTACAAAACTTGGAAGATATATGCTCGAGGATGGAGAAGGCTGGTTTTTCAGATCCGATAATATTCTATTTGAAAAAGACGTATCTAAAATAGAATGGCAGATGTTACCAGATGGAGATCATGGTCTACGTTCACCGGAATTTGGCTCTGTTCAAGAAGAACATAACATCGTCCCATTATCCAATGGCGATCTATACTGCATGTATCGCACAACTATAGGTCATCCCATAAACTCTTATAGCAGAGACGGCGGTCATATCTGGTCAAAGCCAGAAATTGCTGTTTATGCTAATGGTCGTCCTTTCAAAAATCCGAGAGCTTGTCCTAGAATCTGGAGAACTAAAAACGGGAAATTCCTATTCTGGTTCCATAACCATAGTGGCAAAGATTTTACAGGCAGAAATCCAGCATGGCTTTCCGGTGGAATTGAAAAAGATGGCGTTATATTATGGTCTCAACCTGAAATAGTTCTTTATAGCTGTGATTTATCTGATAGATTAAGTTATCCAGACCTTATAGAACAGGATGGACGATATTGGATTACAACAACACAAAAAACAAGAGCAACTGTTCATGAAGTAGATGGAAAACTGCTGGATGGTCTTTGGAATCAGGATAAATCCTGTGAAATTGCACAGGAAGGTCTTATATTATCACTTGATCCTGTCCTGAAAAATAATGTAGAAATGCCAATTCTGCCTGATCTTTCTACAGGTGGATTTTCTTTTGATCTGTGGATCAAGTTTGATGAGCTGACAAAAGATCAAATCATACTTGATTCAAGAGATGAAAATGGAAAAGGGATATGTCTTTCGACAACAGATATAGGCACAGTGAAGATCGATATAAGTGATGGAAAGACCAGTGCAAGTTGGGATTGCGACCAGGATATGTTAGATACAAAAAAATCTCATCATATTGTGGTCATAGTTGATGGCGGTCCAAATATTATCACGTTTGTCGTAAATGGCATTGTTTGTGATGGTGGAAAATACCGTCAATATGGCTGGGGTAGGGTTAGTGAATCAATAACAGATGTCAATGGTAATGCCAAACTTATGCTTGCTACATCTCTTAAAGGCAGGCTTGAAAGTTTGCGTATTTATAACCGTTACCTTCGGAATTCTGAGGCAATAGCTAATTTTAATAAAGGCGAAACACGAAGGCACAAAGACACGGAGATATTTAATCACGAATATCACGAATAAGACGAATTACACGAGTAATGAAAATAAGGTTGTTACCTGTCTCTGGCTTTCTCAGTAAACGTGGAGAGAATATTTCCCCCCGTTCACGGAGGGATTAAGGGAGGCAAAAATATGCGGATAAAAAGTTTATGCTTGGGCACAAATATTTAGTCTTTTAATATTTTGTCTTTTATGCTATAATAGCATAAAGATTTATTTGAAATTAAAAGCTACTGCTAAAAAAATATTTCTGGAGGGGAAACTATGAATTTATTCAAAAGGAAAAAGGAAGAAGGAAAAATTCGGCGGAATGAACTTTGTGATATTCCAATAGGAAGCATGGTGGAGCTAACTGATCTAACAACTTTTGCTTTAGAAGAGGAAGTAGCGCCAACCTTTGAACTGATCGAATATAAGAAGTATGAAGCTGATCGCTTCCTGAGATATATGTATCATCTGGTCAGCAACGATGATGAGGTTATACTTGGCGTTGATTACGATGCCTCCCTTAACGAATACAATGTTGCTCGGTTTGTTATAGATTCTGAGGAAGAATTTACAGAACCTCTCGGTGATACGATAGTGATGGAATTTGAGGACCCAGAAAACGAGGGAGAAACTGTTCCAGTCCGATATGGGCGAAATAACGTTGTAAATACAAAAATGACAATAGTTACAAGTGATGGTACTGAGGAATATGAGGACGTCGAAATACAGGATTATTCTGCAGAAGATGGTTCCATTCTGATGGTCGAACTCTGGGATTCTATTTTTACTTTCTTTCTCGGAGAGAGTATGGAAAGATCAAGTGTAAATGTCTTTCCGGTTGATCGAAAGAAAGATTAACTAGTTCTATAAGATTTTAATTGTTATCAATTAAGTCTCTTGCCATAATATCATCGGCTATAATGACATTTACAAGGTGTTCTCTAACAACAACTTTAGATATATCCTTTCTGCCGCTGTGAGTAACTAAAACGACCCTTTTGCCTTCTAAAACCATATTTCTTAAAACATCAAGTTCTACAGAGCAGAGGAAATCATCATAATGTTTATCAACAATCCGGGCATTTTTGTCGATAATGTGATAAAGAATGTCACCAATGGCTTTCTCACGGAGTTCTTCCATAGTGATCCCACTAGCAGCTCTAAAAAATTCTGTCATCATATATGACATTACGTCATCTAAAGCACCGACACCTAAAAACGCCATATCAACATTTGCAGCTTTGCCAAGCATCCGTCTGGCAGATAGCACTTCAGGCGGAACTTCTCCTGCATTAGAAGTAATATCTCTGGTTTCCTTGCTAACATAAGGCATGGTAAATGCATCAATATAATTTTGTTGTCTGTATGCAAAGTCACCAATAATTGTATTCGGATCAACACCTATGGCTACATCAGCCGGGCTAACACAAAGGGGATAAATACTAATACGAGGACATTCACCACGTTTTATGAATCTAAACATGTTTGCAATTGTTGTTCCTCCTGCAATGCCTATCAACATACGAGAGCCAAATGGTTTGCTCAATTCCTCAAGTAAATATTCTTTCGCTCCCCAGCTTACAAGTATTTTATTAAATATAGGGTTTGTATTTCCTATAGAGAATATCCTTGCATCCATCAGTGGTGGATAATTTTTATATTTTTTCTTCAATTGATCTTCCAGCTCATAATCTCTTTTAACATCTACTATTTCAACAGGTCCATCTCTTGTTGCATCAAGAAGCATGTTCTGTATATCATTCATGTCAGACTTTGTAATATCCATTATTTCACTATCAGATTTTCCCTGAGCAAAAAGCTCAAAGACCTTTACTGCCTTTATCTGCCTTTCTGTCAGTCTGGTTGTTTTCAATTGCCAGTTTAAGGATTTGTCTTTGTGTTCACGCTGGGACACATAAGCTATAGATTCATAGTCACCCCGCATAAGAAAATCGATAGTAACGTTAAAATAATCAGCTAATTTGCACCAATCCTCTATACTACGCGGTGTAGTAACGTTATTCTCCCAGCTATTATAGGTAGCATAGCGAATGTTAAGTTCGTTTGCAACAGCTTCTTGGGTTAACGTATAACCGAGAGCATCTCCCTTTGCTTTGCGCAATTCTCTTAATCTCTTGCCGAGATCATGTTCCATATTAGTAATTCCTGATTGAATGAGTTAAGACTAAGAAATAATCAAACGATTTCTACCTTACCTGAAACCAATGAGCGATTCGCAGATATTGTCACAGCCAGAGTTTTGACTGCATCTGCATAACTTGATAATATTGAACTTTGATCTTTGTTTTTGAAAGCCTCTATAAATTTTTCCACCTGCCGATAATATCCTGATTCCTGACCTGTATAATCTATGGGTTGTCCAGTAATGTTTCCTGTAAGTTTCATATCCATCACGAGTTTGAGATATAGATCATCACCTGTTAACTCAACTGCAAAACCTTCAGGGACTCTGGCAACACATGTGCTTGTTACATTGCCTACTGAGCCGTTGGTAAAATAAAGGTTACATACTGTGCATTCCTCAAAGTCAGCGATACCTTCTGCTGATACACCTTTTATACCAAAAGCCTGGACACTTTCGACATCACCGATAAAGTAACGCAGAAGATCAAAAACATGGGTGCTTTGCTCAAGCATCTGTCCTCCGCTCATGCTAAATTTGCCCCACCATGGATGGCTTGCGGACATTCGGCAAAGGAAACGACCAAGTCCCATAGCAATTTTATTTTGACCTATAAGCTCCTTAGCCTTAGCAGTAATATCACTATAACGAGCCATATAACCAACCTGATTAATTACACCGGCTTTTTCAATTGCGGATCTGGCTTTCATAGCTGTTTCAATATCAATAGCAATGGGCTTTGCAACAAACAATGCTGATCCAGCTTCTGCAGAATCAGCTACCTGGGTTGTATGCGCTCCCGGAGGAATACACACAAAGACAATATCAGGATTTTCTTTAGATAGCATATCTATGTGATTTGTATAAGCTTTTGCATTTTCTTCTTTTGCTACGGCTTTTGCCCTATCTTCGTTTATATCGCATATACAAGACACTGATAGACCAAGCTTCTTAAGACTACTACGATAATTCCCGGCTATTCCTCCAGCACCGATAAATGCAATTTTCATTAACATATCCTCCGATACTTTTTAGCAAGCATCTATACTTTTTTTAAAATTTTTTTTAATTAAGCAGGATGGGTAATTCATATCTATTTTTTATAATTTAACTAACACATATCTTTTTCAATAATTTAAAGTTATCCAGGACCTTTCCAGAACCGAGAACAACACTTTTTAAGGGATCATCAGCAACATATACCTTTAATTTTGTTCCTCTTTCGGATCTACTGCTTAATTGTTCAGATATATATTTATCTAATCCCTTAAGTAATGCACCTCCACCGGTGAGCATAACGCCATGCTCAAATATATCTGATGCCAATTCAGCAGATATTCTGTTAAGCGCTCTGTCTATAACATCTACAATGGCATTAACAGGCTCTCTTAGTGCAAAGCGGATTTCATCATCATTAACCTGGATTGCTCTGGGTATGCCAGATACCAGATCCTTGCCACGGGCAGTAGCAAATTTTACTTCTTCCATAGGTAAAGCTGAACCGATTTTAATCTTTATATTTTCAGCTTCGTATGGACCTATAACAAGTTTATGCTCCTGCCTTATATATCTCATTATCGCTTCATCCATTTCATCACCAGCAACACGCAAGGATTCTTGATAAGCAGTTGAGGATAGAGATATAATAGCTGCTTCTGTTGTTCCTCCTCCGATATCAACGACCATGCATCCTGATTCTTCCTCAATAGGTAGTCCAGCTCCGACAGCAGCAGCCATGGGTTCTTCTATGAGTAAAACTTTTCTTGCTCCTGATTGCCTGGCAGAGTCTATAACAGCCCTTTTTTCTACCTGTGTGATGCCAGAAGGTATGCAAACCATAACCCTTGGATTCAATAAACGCCTTCGTTTACAGACTTTATTGAGAAAGTAAGTTATCATCTTTTTTGTAACATCAAAATCTGCAATTACACCATCTTTCATCGGTCTTACAGCTCTGATCGTATCAGGTGTTCTTCCATACATACGCTTGGCTTGTCTTCCGACTGCTATTGTTTGATCGGTTCTATTGTCTATTGCAACAACAGATGGTTCATCAAGAACAACCCCTTCCTTTTTTACATAGATCAAAGTATTAGCTGTGCCAAGATCCATAGCCAGATCTTTTGAAAATAAACCAAGAAACCGATCATATAAAGTCATGAACCCCTCCAATTATGATCATATTTGAATATTTGTTTTCCTAAAACGATTAACCTTTTTTTCTCCCGATGAATTTATTGATGAAAGAGCATATATAGCATTATTTATAAGCTCATACTTATTTGAACTGCTTTCTGGAAAAGATGATACACCAATTTTTGCTGTAATTTGCATTTCTTTGCTAAATATAAAAAATGCGGGATTATTAATCCTATTACAAAGCTCTTCAGCAACAGAATAAGCCCTGTTTTCTGATATGTTTGGCAATACGAGTGCGAATCTATCAGGACCAATACGTGCTGATATAACATTATTATTTTTTTGTAAATCCTGTAATAGATCAGCTATTTGTAATAAAATATCATTACCAAACTCATGCCCGAATGAGCTATTTATTTCCTTGAAATTATCTATATCAATTATGAGAAGCGATAATGGTCGTCTTTTTCTGCTTACAGCCTGAATGGTTTTATCAAGCTGAGCTTGCAATCCATTAAAATTATACAGACCAGTTAGTCCATCAATGCTTGTAGAAAGGCGATCTATTTCTTTTTGAAATTTTATGTTAGATAATGCAAGTGACATAAAGTCCGCCATTATTGAAATCACCTGGAGATCACGCTGGTTAAATGAATCTACTTCACTATCTATCAGGCTTATAAGTCCCAATACCTCATCCTTCAATAATAAAGGAACCCCTAAAAAAGATCTAACTTTGCCAAGTGATTCCGAAGGTGCAAAAACAAATGAACCGAGTTCTTCTTTTCTATTACCTAACAAAAATGGCTTTTTATCTTTTATAACACAACCAGCAAGACCATATTGATCAGAAAAAACTAAACCTCGCAAGTTTTTATGGCTTTGAGATGCTACGATGCTAAATTCTCCTGTGTTATTGTAACTTTGCAAAGAAATAAAATAACTATCGCACTCTATAAGTCTCATAATATCTTCCAGAGCGATCTCGAGAATGGTATCTATACTATCAGCTGATGAAATCTTTTTACAGAAATCATACAGAAATTCAATATCTGAAGTTTCAGTATCTATAAATTTTTCAATCCTCAGGTTATGTAGTAAGTTAGCAAACTGAATTGCAAACAGTCTTAAGTTTTTCTGATCCTTGTTTGAAAAGACAAACGTTTTTTTACTATCTATAGATATAACACCCTCTAAATTTCCTTCAATATTTATAATTGGAACAGCAAAGAAGGATTTAATATTTTCACTTTTATTATATAATCCAAGGAGATTGCTATCACGTTCACTAAATTTGGTCAGATCAAAATCATTACGATCTTCTGCTACCAATCCTATCGGACCAACACCAAAGGGAATTATAGTATCAGGATTAACATTATCACCCAGGCTATAATATTTCCAGAGTTTCAGGATACGCCTGTTATTATCAGCTATAAATAATGCTGTTGTATATGCTTCTGTTACATTGCTTACGAGTTGTATTAGCTCTGCAATGCAATTTTCAACTCTTTGTTTCGGAAATAAGCTCATTATAAATTGAATGTCCTATTTTTTTATGCCAAAAAATTTTAATTAATCTTATATTAGATATTTTGACATTATTACAGAGCATATCACTTATGTTATTTTATGTCAAGTGCTTTTTGCTGATTGCTTATGGTTTCTGATATTCTTGACCGATTAGATTAATGGTGTTAAAATAGAATTGTCTTATGAATAAATTAAAAAATTGTGAAGTATAAAAATATGAAAAAACTGCAGAAAATATTAAATAAGCTTCTTGAATTAGATATATCTCCACAATATTCAGATCCACATTTTGATCTGAATATCGACTGGCAAAATTTGCCAGATGGTATAGACCCTACATACGGTTTTTTGAAACCTGATAGGGCTAAAAGGAAGAGATGGCAGATAGAAAATTTTGTTTATATTGCAAAAAATTACCTTGATGGTCATAAAATTGTTGTAGATTTTTGCTCAGGCTCTGGTCATCTCTCTATACCGATGGCTTATTTGTTTCCTGATTGCCACTTTTTACTTGTGGAAAGGAATCCTATTCCGGTCGAGATCGGGATGAAAAGAATTAAGAATTCTGGTCTTAAAAATATCGAGATTTTTAATGAGAATATTGTAGATTTTCATGAAAAGTTTGATCTTGGAATAGCTCTACACGCTTGTGGCGAAGCTACAGACCTTGCTCAGGAAAAGTGTATTCAAAACTCCACACCTTATATACTATGCCCATGCGATATAGGCTATATTCAAAATAGTCAGTTGAAATATCCAAGAAGCCAATTTTTTTCTGAAATTCTTTCTTTTGATGAATATAAGACAATAGCCAGTGCTGCTGATATGACAGGATGGGACTTTGACAGTCCACAAAGCATTTTGGGAAAAATTTGCATGGGTTATATAAGTCTGGACCGAAATTTATTTGCTGAAGAACATAATTACAAAACTTATCTTTTTACAACATATCCACGTGAGGCAACTCCAAAAAACGATATCATAACCGGTCATCCAGAAAGTTGTGATGGCATAAAAATTTATAACGTAGGGAAGTATGATTTGTCGTTAGTAATAAAGAATTACTTTAATGAAAATGCTATTTCCGAGTAGGCATTATGCTATTTTTGAGTAAAACATGCTGTCTAGCTTGTTCCTTATTTCCAAATACAAGACAATTTAATTTTATATGCTTCGCATATACATAAGAAAACAAGCTGACTAGCTTGTTGGCTATATCCGAATACAAGATATTTTAATTTTATATGCGGAGCATATACAATATATTTTTCTTGTATTTGCACAAATTAAAGGTAGGGGCAGGTTTAGTCTCTTATGTCCAGGTTTTGTATAAAGTAAAGATCATTTTGCACGAGATAGATTGCCAGAAAACAATCAAAACCTGCCCCTACAGTATGTTTTACAATAAGTGCAAATAGTATAATGCCTACCTGAATTGCTGATAGATTAAAGGCATTAGACAATGAAAGTTGATAAAAATATAGTCGATGTTGATCCAGATTTGAAGAGGCTGGTAAATTTGCTTAAAGATTATGATCCTGAGCAAATAATCCTTTTCGGCTCACGCGCTCGTGGTGAAGCAGATGAATATAGTGACTATGATATTATAGTTATTAAGCGAACAGATAAGCCATTTATGGAGCGATTGAAAGATATGATACCATATTTAATAGAGTTTGGCAGATCAGCAGAAATTTTAGTTTATACTCCAGAAGAGTTTAAGAGAATGAGCAAAATTGGTCTAGGTTTTATAGTTCAAAAAGAGGGAATAATCATTTATGAAGGCAAGTAAAACAGAAGCTGATCGATGGTTTCGCCAGGCTTGTGCAGATTTTGAAGTCGTTAAGATATTGAAATCTGCCGGGCATTATGCAGCATCTTGTTTTTATAGCCAGCAATCTGCTGAAAAGGCATTGAAATCTGTGCTTTATAACCAAGGAAACAGGATTGTATTAGGGCATTCTGTTTTCGAACTACTAAAGAAATGTGCAGAATTTGATCCAACTTTCAATAAAAAAATGGATGAATCGGCATTTTTAGATCAGTTCTATATTCCGACGCGCTATCCGAATGGTCTGCCTTCACCTGCAATACCAAGTGAAGTATA
>FWPV01003619.1_pt1 | contig 20189 bp, 19 predicted proteins | sample 2228371 | NCBI WGS metagenome assembly FWPV01 (sample SAMEA103939776, study PRJEB20133) | metagenome | reverse complement strand
ATACTTTTATGCCTTATGCAAAGCTTTTTTACAGCTCAGTTCGGAACAGATTTCCTCCGCAACTTTCATGTCGTCAAAAGGGTAGCGGACGCCGTTTATTTCCTGATAGCTTTCATGGCCTTTACCGGCTATAATGAGGCAATCACCTTCCCGGCATGAATAAATTGCCTCCCGGATTGCACTTCGTCTGTCCGGTTGAATATGAAAAGGAAAATCGAGCGGAATACCCTCTGTTATTTCATTTATAATTTGTCCGGGTTTTTCCGACCGCGGGTTATCCGAAGTCACCCATGCCTCGTCGCAGTTTGCTGCAACCGCGGCGCCCATAAGAGGACGTTTGGTTTTGTCGCGGTCACCGCCGCATCCGAAAACGCAGAGCACCCTTCCGCAGGTCATCTGCCTGGCAGTTTTAAGAACATTTTCGAGAGCATCCGGTGTATGGGCATAGTCGACTATAACCGAAAAAGGCAGGGATGAATTCACGGGTTCCATTCTTCCTTTAACGGAAGGTACTCTGTCGAAAGCCTCCTGAATCTGTTCTGATTTAAAATCTCCGGCGGTTGCCGCACAAATAAGTGCAGCCATATTATAGATATTGAAAAAGCCCTGTAATCCGGACCGGAATGTCGCCCGATTACCCCTTATTAAGGTCTCGATTCTGCATCCCTCCCTGCTGCAATTCCAATCTGTTATCCGGATATCAGCATCTTCGGCTTTGCCATATGTTAAGCATTTCTTCCTTCCAAGCTCTTCGGCAAGCCGGCGGCCGTATTTATCGTCGATATTAATTGATGCCAAGCCTTCGGGTCTCAAGTATTGAAAGAAAAGCTTACGTTTTGCCTGATAGTAAGACTCCATGTTTTTATGAAAATCTAGATGGTCCTGGGTGAGGTTTGTGAATACCCCGATATCGAATGAAAGGCCGCCTATACGGTCGAGTTCGAGTGAGTGAGAAGATACTTCCATAACAAGAGCCGAAGGAGGCTCGGCTGCTGTGGCTATATACCTGAAGATATCGACTGCTTCGGGCGTTGTATGTGAAGCGTCGCAATTCTGCTCCCCCATACGGAATTTTATTGTTCCCAACATCCATACCCTGGAAGCACCATATACAGATGAGAAAAGAGCATCCAGAAGATGTGCAACGGTTGTTTTCCCGTTAGTACCGGTAACTCCGGCAGAGACAAACGCTTTGTCGTCTATATTCCAGAGTGTCCTGCCAAGAATTCCAAGGCAGGCCCTGATTCCCTTAGTCTGAACCCACGGGATGGAAAGTTCCGGATGGGGGGTCTCAGAAATAATCGCGACCGTTCCTCTATCTATTGCGTCTCTGATAAATGAATCGCCGTTGATTTTTGTACCGGGAATTGACGTATAGACTGTTTTAGGTGATGATTTACGCGAGTCGTAGACTATATCCTTTACAAAGGGATCGTCCTCTCCTCCGCGGCTTAAAACGGTTATTCCGCTCTTCTTTACAAGTGTGTTAAAGTTCATTCCGCGTAAGGAAAGCGTCATAAGTTTATCCTATCCGTCAAGTGAACAGTAAAGAGTACATGCCGCGGCGGAGGTCCTTTTCGTTCCTGCCTGAGGAACCTGACGCCTTACCTTGCCGAACCCTACCGTAACCGGTCTGAATCCCCGGCATATGACCGAATTTACCGCATCACGAAGATCTTTACCTATGCAGTCGGGAAGCACTCCGCGACTGTCGTCATCCATACCCGAGTGGTTATAGGTTACCGTACTTTTTCTCTGATCGGATATATATCCGTCCCCTTTGGGCCTTACTATTCTGGAAGAATCGGAACGAAGGATTTTTTCGGCGAATTCCAGTTCCGGATGGCTTAAAATCTGCATTATTATATTTCTAAATACTGGTGCGGCGGCGGCTCCTCCCATTTCACCACCGGCGGGTTCGTCTATAACAATGCCGCAAAGAAGCTGAGGCGTATTTACAGGAACAAAACCTATAAAAGATGACCATACACGGGTCTTAGAATAGCCTCCCGAATCGGGTTTCTGACCGGTGCCGGTTTTGCCTCCGATAGGCAGATTTTGAATGGACGCCTGTTTTCCGGTTCCGTTATCTACTACTTCCTTAAGCATAAGGCGCAGCCTTGATGCCGTCTCTTCAGAGAATACACGGCGAATCGGTTTATAGGTACCGCTATCAATTACATTTCCTTCCCTATCAACCACCCTGTCGAAGACTCTGGGCGTCAACAGTACTCCTCCGTTTGCAACCGCAGCATAAGGTAGCATCATCTGGAGTAGTGTCGACGATATCTCCTGTCCGATCGCCATTGTCAGTCGTGTCCTTCCAGACCATGACTTTACGGAATGCACTATACCGCACTCTTCGCCGGGAAGATCTATGCCGGTCTTTGATCCGAAACCAAAGTCTCTTACATAACGGTAGAATTTTTCGTTGTCTATGTCGGCCGCCACTTTTACAAAGCATACATTACTCGAATATGCAAACGCTTTTGTAAATGTCAAATATCCGAAAGGCGTATGATCTCGTATTATCTGATCGTAAATGCGGTAACTTCCGTTGTCGCCGAATATAAGATCGTTTTCATTCTTAAATTTTTCTTGTAAAGCAATCGAAGCGGTAACAAGCTTGAAGGTCGATCCCGGTTCTATAAGAGAGCTTATGCAGCGATTTCGACGCACCTTTAAAGATGAAGAACCCGGTATGTTGGGGTTGAAAGAAGGTTCATCCGCCATTGCCAGAATCGCACCGCTCCACGGATCCATTACTATGCACATTCCGCCTTTTGCACGCAGTTCATGTACCGCCTTTCTGAGTGCCGTCTGGGCTATCTTTTGAATATTGATATCGATTGTAAGGGCTACATCAAAACCGTCACGGGGGAGCTTCTCCGGAAGTCCTATTTTTTTATACCTGTAATTTCTTCCGTCTTTCTGCAAAATCGACCAGCCGTCTTCTCCGCGAAGGAACATATCGAAAGCAAGCTCTGCTCCGTCAAGACCATGACCGTCGGTTCCGATATAGCCCAAAAGCGATCCCCCGATATCGCCCAGAGGATAGACTCTTTTCAGATTGGTACTGTTCTTCGATAGCTGTTTATTATCAATCCCCAGTACTGCAGGCTCAACCGAAATAGGAGTGTTGATGCTTACCGCAAGAGTTCTTCCGAAGCGGTCTACAAGAGAGCCGCGCCGTGCAGGAACTATCTGTCTGAGATTTGTCTGTTCTCTACTTCTCTGCCTATATCTCTCGCAATCAAGCACCTGAACGGTAAAAAGACGATACACCACCGTCCCTCCGGCTGCTATCAGAAGGCTCATAATAAAAGCCAATCTAATACGAAACTGTCGCATCACCCGCGCTCTCCAAGTAACGATCTCTTTATAAAAGCAACAATATCTCTCTGTCTTTCCGTAAAGTTTTTGTTTGTATCATCCGGTATCTTGACAATAACTATACGATCGGCACCGGGATACTCAAGGTGCAGCATACTCTGAGCTATTTTTTCTATTTGTTCCTTTGAAGAAAGTCGTTCGCATTTCAGACGAAGCGCTGCGATTTCTCTGTTAAGCACCGATAGTGAATCGTTCATTCTTTCCAGCCTGATGGAAGCTGATGTAATATAAACCTGTTTACATACCATAAGAAAAGGTACACTAATCAGACAGGCTGTCATTCCGGCATAGAAAGCAATGGAACGTATGCGTAAAACGGGACGAACTTTTGAGGAATGAGGTCGCTTTGTTCTCATCTGTCACCTACCGAAATTTTTCTGCAACCCGCAATCTTGCACTTCGTGCCCGCGGATTCCTTTCTATTTCCTTTTCAGATGCAAAAACAGGTTTTCTGGTTATCCGTTTAAGCCGCCCAGGTCTTCCGCATGAACATATCGATACTTCCCTGGGGCAGATGCAAGTGTGTTCATTACTGCGAAAAAAATCTTTTACTATCCGGTCTTCAAGAGAGTGATAAGATATAACTGCAATTCTTCCGCCTTCCGACAGCAGTTCGGTTGTTGCCTCCAGGAACTTTCTCAACTCTTCAAGCTCATTGTTTACGGCAATTCGCAGAGCCATAAACAGTTTTGCAAGTACCTTATAACGAAGACTACCGCCATACTCCTCTTTAAGGCATTCCAGCAGATCGGAGGTTGTCTGTACCGGCCTGGCTGCGCTCTTTATTGCGGTCGCCATTCTGAATGCATTACGTATTTCACCCATATTCTCTAAAATAGAGGCCAGTTGTTCCGTAGTAACCCTTCCGATAAGTTCGGCCGCGCTTTCCCCTTCGTCAGGATTCATTCTCATATCAAGACGGCAATTCTTCATGAAGGAAAACCCACGCTCCGTGGTGTCGATCTGAAAAGACGATACCCCCAGATCCGCAATAACGCCGTCAATAGATAAAATGCCATGCTTCAGAAGAATCTCCTTTACCTGAGAGAACCGTCCCTGTTCAATTATAATACTTGCACTACTCCTGACTGGATGATTACGGTTCCATGCAATCGCATCCGGGTCCCGGTCGATACCTACAAGGATATTCTCGCTGGTCAACCTTTCTGCCAGCATTTTAAAATGCCCTCCCCCCCCCAGGGTTGCATCGACAAAAACACCTTTTCTGTTTACACAAAGTATATTGCTTACCTCTTCCCCAAGTACCGGAATATGGTAACAATCATCACTCCTTGTCATTTCGTAGTTCCGGCCGATAATTTTTAAACATCAGGGCCTGCATTTCAAAGTATTTATTTTTATAATCGTAAGTTTGATTCAGGCCTTTGCAATATTCCTCATATCGGTTTTTATCCCATAGTTCTATGTAATTACCCGTTCCTACGAACGTTACTTCCTTTTCGATGCCGGCAAAATTCATCAATTCCTGGGTAAGGGTGATACGGCCCTGTGAATCGAGAGTAGAATCGGCTAGTAAGCTATATATGAATCTTTTATAGTCGAGTTCTTCAGGCGTACCTTCACAATAGATTAAATTGGTTTCGTATTCATTCCATATATAAGAAGGAAAAAGGCGCAGGCAATTCGGCCCTATAGTAATTACTAAAGTGTCTTCATTATCTTTCGTGAGAATATTACGGAATTTGGCAGGTACATTAACCCTTCCCTTATTATCTACGGAGTAATGAAATTTACCAAGGAATCTTGTGTTCATATTCCCCACAATTCACCACAATTCTACATTTTCTCCCACTTAATATACAATATCTCCCATTAAAGTCAAGAAATAATTTTAAAAATGAGGATTTTGAAGAGACGATATATGAAATGTGCAATGTTTTTTAATTAAAAGACACAATATCTTGGCTTATATAATTAAACATACCACAGAATATAGAAGCAGGATTTATTCCGGAAAATGATATTCTTTATTGCAGATCAGAACGATTTAGAAGATCCGAGATGTCGATTTCAGATGTGTCCTCCAGCAGAGCTGCATTGAATGTCCGGGTGTCGTCGTAGAGTTTCATATCGACTTTCGCAGGAATTTGAGAGACAAATGGTTTTGACAAAGAAGATGTAGAGGGCGGGTGCTCTGGTCTTTCCGTTTTTTCGTCGGTTTCCTGCCGTTTTTCCTGAAGTTTCTTCAGTTTTGCACGAAGAGAATAATTTTCGCTCAATATGATATCATACTCTTTGTAAAGTTCACGGAGTTTATTTTTAAGTTCGTTTATTTCTTCTGTATAGCCGGTATTATCGCGGTGAAACTGCTCTATTAAACGCTGTTGTGCTGAAATGGATTCAGTAACCGATGCAATGGCTTTTTCCAGTTGAGTAAGGCGGTCCGCTGCCCTTTCTTCACTATTCGATTGAGTATTGAAATGAGCTCCCAGATTGAACTGCACTACTTCATGGGAAAGATCGTGCTTCACTTCTTTCTTTTGAGACAATAACTGAACTATAAAAATAAAAAAGGCAAATGCTACGATAGGTATTATCCAGAGAAATTCAATACGCTCTGATATAAATTCAATCAAAAACTTCTCCTCCACATCATGCAGGTTTTCCTGATATTATTTTTTATATTTATCGGGCTTGATTTGAAAATAACTCAGGTTTATCCAACCAGGCAACGCAGAGGGTATTTTATATTATTTACAATATAATTAATTTGAGGAGAGAATATGCCTTTACCATTAATGACCGTATCCGGTATCCGCGGAATCGTAGGTGAGAGTATCAGTCCTGATTTTATAAGCAGTATTGCATATGTGCAAACACGTCTTGCAGGCGGCGGACTCATTGTTGTCGGCCGTGATACGCGGCCATCGGGTGCAGAATTAGCCGGTGCGGTTTTTCGTGGTATAAGAGCAGGAGGCGGGATACCGGTAGACTGCGGTATTATCCCAACTCCCACCACGTGCCTGGCTGTAACAGCATTAAATGCCAATGCCGGGATAATTCTTACCGCCAGTCATAACCCTTCCGAATACAACGGATATAAAATGGTACACCGGAGCGGCCGGCTCTACAGGGCAACGGAGTGTGAAGAGGTTTATGCCGCATTCCGGCGCAACGAATATCCTTCCGTAAAGAAGTTTTCGGAATATCCCGAAACGCCCGAGAAGAGCGTCGACGCTGCAAGGCTCCATGTAGACCGTATTTTCAGACATGTAGATTCGGCTAAAATCCGATCCGCAAAAATCCGGGTGGCTGTCGACAGCATAAACGGTGCTGCAGCTTCGGTATTTCCTGCACTTTTCGACGCACTCGGAGTAGAATGGGCCGGAGTCCACAATAAACTCGACGGCGATTTTGTTCATAATCCCGAACCGAGACCCGAACATTTAACCGACCTTTCAGATCTTCTCCGCTCCCGGAAAGACTTCTGGTGCGGATTTGCCTTTGATCCCGACGCAGACCGTCTTGCAACAATGGGTGAAAACGGAGAGGAAATATCCGAAGAGTTAACGCTCGCTTTTGCTTTACAGAATCTTTTGAGCCGCTTTCCGTCGGCAGTGGCGACAAACCTTTCAACCTCAATGGTTATAGATGATGTGGCAAGAAAATTTAATGTTCCCGTAATCCGTTCAAAAATAGGCGAAGCAAATGTGGTGGAAGCAATGGAGAAGCACAAATGTCTATACGGCGGCGAAGGGAACGGAGGCGTCATTTTCCCGTCAGTGGTGAGCGCCCGTGACGGACTGACCGCGTCGGCATTGATACTGGAACTTATGGCAAAGACGCCTGCAAAAATATCACAGCTGGCTTCAGCACTTCCCAGTTACCATATTGTTAAAGCAAAGATTCCCTGCGGCGAAAAGTCCCCCTCCTCCCTTATCGAAAAAATCGCGTCGTTCTTCTCTTCCGAAAAGTGCAATTTTACCGATGGTCTTAAAATAATAAGAGAAAACGGCTGGGTTCATCTCAGAGCGTCGAACACCGAGCCAATAATAAGATGTTATGCCGAAGCGCATACAGCCGATGAGGCCGGACAGCTTGCCGATATGGTTATGATGGAACTCAAAAAGACTCTGTAAATTATTCCGAAATAATTGAAATTATTATTATTTATGATATATCTTCTTTTTATCATACTCTTTCATTTGCCCTAGGAGTAGATATGTTCCTAACAAGCAGATTTATACTGTTTTTATTCATGGGAGTATTTACCGGAATATTGACTGTTGATGCTCAGCTCATCAGCGGAAGCGCAACCGTTCCGTTATACGGTCCCGCTCAACGGGAGACGATAGCGGAAGCCGAACAAAAAGCGATCCAGCAGCTTAAAAAAGAACTTTTACAATGGATCGCTGACGAAAAAGAAATAAACATAGATACCGCCGACAGAGTCGCCGATCTGGGCTTTACTTTTTTTCTCGATTCCTGCCTCACTGCAGCTAAAACCGAGTCGTCGTTTAAAGGAAAAAAGCTTACAGTTACTTATCAATTGACAGCTGATAATGCAGTAAAAAAACTTGAGTCTTTCAATTCTGCAGCCGACGAAAAGGCGCTTCGCGCATGGAGTAACTTGCAGGAGGCTCAGCGCCAGAACAATATTACTGCCATCTACAGAGAAGGCCTTACGGCTCTCTTTTATGCCATGATTCGTCTCGGCCCTCCTATCAGCATTCCTGAAGGCGGACGCGATCTTGCAGACGATGCAAGAAGGTCTCTTCAATCGCTTTTCGACAGAATGCAGGTCAAATCTTCGGGATTGATACTGGCCGGAAAGACCGGTCTCTCTATCACCGATCCACCTTCTGTTACGGTTACTATAGACAGTATTCCTGTCGGAGGAATTCAGTTTACCGGCAGGCTTCAGAACGGAACCGTGATTTTTTCAGCCAAAACCGACGATAACGGAAGAATAATACTCGAATCATTCAGAATCCCTTTTGTTCCTAACGGTGCAATCCTCGAGGTGGGACCTGACGCTTCGTTGGTTCTGAACATAAAGAGGTTTCTCGATCCGGCAAAACTGGGCCTCAGACTAGACAAAGGTCAGGTACAGTCGTTTATTTTCAAGATTACGCCTCCGGTTTACACATTAGACTACAAAGCTTCTTCAGTCAGCACAATCACCATGCCTCCCGAGTTTGCAAACGATTCCCATGTAAAGAAATTTCTTCGGGATTCCTGTTTCCTTAAGGAAAGAAAAGGCTCCGAGCCGGTGGATCTTGCGATAGAAATTAAAGCTCAGGTTTCAAGCTATACATACGATGAAACAGAGGAAATAGGTATAAAATTTACGGCCGAGATTATCGTAAACGGTCTGCTTTTAAATCCGCCCAAAACCAACAAAAAAACTCTTGAATTCGAGAAACGTTACGGACGTTATCTAACCCCGCCGTACGGTCTTTATTTCTGGGAGGCAAACGGCAAGTTCAGGGAAGCCGTAAAATCAGCCATCGCCGGTCTCTGATCAGTCAGATTTACCTTTCTTTACGGTTTTTGCATGTAATTGCCGGCGCAAAGGGAATCGCGGGATGGTAAGGTAATCATATCTGGGGCCGCTGCCTCAGCGCGATAATACCATTTGTCACCTTCCGCCGTATCGCCCTTCCCATATTCCAGAATCGCTCTACCGAGCAACGTCTTCCATGTACGATAACGCTGCGGCGACCGGCGATAACATATAAGCGAACTATCGAGATAATTGCGCGTCTTTTCAACCTCCCTTCGCATCGACGACGCAACCGCCATGTAATAATAAACAACCCCGCACCCGTAATAGTTTTTTTGTAGTCTGAATGGTTCCAGCGCACTTTTACAATGCTTCATAGCGGCGTCTGCATCATTCCGTAATAATGCAGTAATGCTCCGGGCTGTTTTCAGTAGCGGTTCATCGTCTCTTTTCAGAAACGGCTCCAGCGACTGAAAAAGCGCTTCAACGGAATCGGATTCTCCTGTATAAGCTTTGGTCAAAATAATATAAACTTCGGCGACAGCCGCTTCCGCCTTTCTTCCCGTTTCTTCGAAGAACGCTTTGGCCTGTGAAAAAAGAGAAAGCGCGCTGTCGTATGCCGCACATTCATAATAGATACGTCCGATATTGAAATTATAACGTGCCTGAAGTTCCGGCTGATCCATAGCCAGAGCTTCCCGTAATGCTATACGGTAGGCTTTTATTGCATCTGAAAATTTTCCGGCTGCAAAAAAAACTGCCGCCGATTCTCCCTTGTCAGTCGCCGTATAATAGGCCACTGACGGCGCGCCTGATGCACATTTCAGACCCATAGCCGGCAACAAACAAGCAATTATTATCGTTAAAATTTCCTTCATACTCTCACTAAGGCACATCCTTTAGCAGGCAGTCAGCTCCTTCACCTGCTATTCTTCTGTATATCCAGCTTCGCTTGAGCGACCTTATCATCATGTCGGCTTCGGCTATATCGTCTTTAACCTCCCGCATAAGGGGCTCGACATCTTCGGATGCATTGCGAAGGTTTTTCAAAATAACGCTTGCGTCTTCAAGAGACGCTTTCACCTGAATAAGTATCGACTGAAGAGAATCGATGAATCCGCTACCGCCGCGGCCGGCGGTTGTCATTTCCTTTATGAGGGTATCTATGCCTGCCATGCTTGAACGCGCCGCACTCAAAACCTGACCGACACTCAAGCCTACTTCCTGCGCGACTTTCAAAAGAATGTCCTCCTTAAGCAACCGGCCTACGGTTCCTTTTCCTTCCGAAACATCCCTGATAATATTTTCAAACGTTGAAATCATATTCGTTATCTGAGTTACAGTGTGTTCGAGACGCACAGTCTCGATGGTTTGAAGCGTATCGTCTTCTTCGATAACCGCCGCCTGTGGACTACCTCCGGTCAGTTCTATGGTCCAGTCGCCCACCAGCATATTTTTCTGCTGAAACCTGCAACGGGTGTCTTTTCTGATCAGAGACTTATAACGACGTTTGATTGTAAACACAACCTTCACCACTCCCTCACGTACCAGCTCCACCTCCCTTACATAACCCACGGTTATTCCGGAAACTGTAACCGGATTACCTTTTGTCAATCCATAGCTGTTGTCGCTCAATACATAGAGCCGGCACCATCCCTGCAGAAATTCGGCCTTCATAAGCGTATATCCGAGCAACACCGGAATAATTATAAGAGGCGTCGTCATAAAAAGGCCTACGAAAAAATTCCTGTGTCGTCTGATAAAGGGCACATCCGCCGGGCCTATATCAAGAATCTTCATCGGTGCTCCCCATGGAATATCATAAACTACTCTTCGAAATGAGTTTTCCATCGATAAGCGTCAGAATCCGGCACTCAAGGGGGCTCCATATATCTGTATCGTGACTTACGGTAATAACCGTGCGCGGCCTTCTGCGCTGACCTTCTATAAGCACGGCTCTTATCCCCTCTGCAGTCTGCCGGTCCAGATCACTTAAAGGTTCGTCAAGAAAAAGCATATCCGGATCTACCGAAAGAGCGCGCGCCAGAGCGGCTGCTTTGAGCTGACATGTCGAAAGCGACTCCGGAAACAGTCGTTCCACCCCGAAAAGCGCCGTCTCTTCCATAACCTCCCGTACACGCCGCTCGATCTGACGTTCGGTAAGCGATCCTTCTATACGTAAAGGAAGAGCGATATTGTCGAAAACCGAGTAATTGGAAATGAGCGCATGATGCTGAAAAAGAAATCCGATCCTTTTTCGTGCGGTAAGAAGTTCTTTCCGAGCCATCGCCCCTATATCGGCTCCGTCCCACAAAACCTGTCCGCCTGAAGGCTTTTTCAGCCCCACACATAACTCAAGAAGTGTACTTCTGCCGCTTCCGCTTCGTCCGCTTATTACTACTATCTCACCACGATCAGCAATAAAATCCACCCCGCGCAAAAGCAGCATTCCGGCGTAGCTGCGCCAAAAAAGGTTACGAACCTCGAGTCTAACGGGCATAGAAACCCACCGTAATAATTATATTTATAACAATCGTAACGGTCATAGAACCAACCACCGCGCGCATCGCGGCCTGAGGCACCGCCCTTACATTATTTACTTTCATACCGTACCAGCATCCCATAACAGCGATCACGGCCCCGAAAACGAGTCCCTTGATGCAAAGAAGCAATATATCGACCCACGAAAGCGCGTCAAGAACTTTACTTAAGAAAATAAAAAAAGGAATCTGAACGGTCACATTCGCTACTAGAAGTCCCCCCAGCACCGCTATCATACCGAAATAACAGTTGAGGCATACCATCGAAAGCGTCATTCCTGCAAGCGCCGGTACAACCACGAAATTGACAGGATCTATGCCCATTACCTCGAGAGCGTCTATTTCTTTGTTTATTCGCATTGTCCCTATATATACCGCCAACGCCGCCCCGGATCGGCCTATTACCGTAAGCGAAGTAAAAAAAGGGCCGAGCTCCCTAACTACCGCAATAACAAGTATATTGCCGAAATATTCGGTTACTCCGAACTTCGGCATCGTCGTCATCGATTGAAGCACAATGGTCACCCCGCAGAAAAACGCTATTATACTTACGACTCCGACCGCCTCTACGCCGGTATAAAGAATCTGACGGGAAATCTGAGCAAAAAAGGCGGTGTTCAAAACTCTGCCCGGATGCAGACAACCGCCGAGAGCCTGCAGAAAAAGATCACCTATTGAACGCATATCAGCGACTGCGTCCATCGTACGTTCTACGGCCCACAATAAAAACTTTACCAATGTATATCTCATCGTTATCTTTCCTGTAAAGCGGTACGCCAGATGTCGAATTTTTTCCAGAAAAGCGTACGACACTCATTTTTGCGGACTGAGTATAAAAGCGGCTCATCAGTCAACCGCAATTCCTTAATCGCCCGGCGCGTCTGAACAATCGCAGCCCCGCGCTTTAATTTGTCCGATTTGGTCAATACCGTAAAAAACGGAAGCCCGATACTTTCCAGCCACTCCCGCGCCTGTAAATCCATTTCACTCCCGGGATGCCTTATGTCAATAAGCCATATGGCGCCGTATAGGTTCTCCCGTTCTTCACAATACGAACGTATAAGCTCCGACCACCGCTGCCTCTCTCCGATAGAGGTGCGGGCATAGCCGTATCCCGGCAGATCAACCCATACCATATTATCACCAATGCCGTAAAAATTTGCTAGTGACGTCTTTCCGGGAGTACGGGATGTATGCGCAAGCCCCCGACAGCCAAGTACATGATTGATAAAAGAAGACTTTCCAACGTTGGAACGGCCCAATATCGCATACTCCTCTCCATGGGGCGGGGGAAAGTCTCTCGCAAAAGCAGCAGAAACAATCAAGCTGGGTCTTGTTCGTTCATTATTAGTCTTTCTATCCATAATCCTAAGAGTATAACATCATGGAAAAGGCGACAGCAATTAATCCACAATATAAAAAGGGAAGTTTGAAGCGTGATTAAAAAAAAGAAAAAAAACAAAAATCAGAATATTAATTATTCCAAATAATGCAATAGGACATGTGTTATTGTTGTATCAATTGTATTTTAAGGGGAAAGTGAGCTTCGATATTTTAACCCAAGGGGTGGATGAATAATTATGGAAACGAACGATCTTGTGATTGAATACAGCGATCGGAAAGTGAGCGCATGGGGCGGGATGAAATTGATGAAAGATTTGGTGGGCCGGCATAAAGGAAGCATTACAGAGATTGCCGTTGCCACTCCGTGGATCGAATCCGGGGGTATGATCCGATAACGATTATCGAGAGTTTTTGCCTGCCTGCCTAACGGCGCAGGGACGAGCGTATGGATAGGCGCTAGCCGATTTTGCCACTGCGGATGGTTGAGATACGATAGTGTTTTAAAGGAGATATTTGGATGGAAAGAGGTGCCGTCTCAGAGTACGTTCAGCAGGTTTTTTCATAAGTTTAGTTGGCGACGGAACGATGCGGTGTTTCCGGTGTTGCAACGGTGGTTTTTTGAGCAATTGAATTTTAACAATATGACACTTGATCTTGATAGTAGTGTTGTTACACTGTATGGAGAACAGGAAGGGGCACGTGTTGGGTACAATCCGCACAAACCTGGACGGCCGTCACACCATCCCTCGACACGCTCGGGAACCAACCTTAAGCGTTCTCAGATTCAAATGCTTTGCATTAGGATCCAGGATCAAAAGGCATGCACATCATCGCGTCTTGAAAATCGCGTTAGCAAGAGAAAAACGGGCCTGGCTGGATGGATTATTCGATATTACCAGAGCGGCAAGTCCGCCTTTTTGCTATCCTAATGCATAAAATGGGTTTATATTTCATTTTCAGTAAAATGCCACATGTTCCGGCAAACCGTTTCTTTAATCTTCAATGCTATGTTTTCATTTATTCCGGGCAATCGAGATATCTCCTCAACAGAGGCTTCTTTGATTCTATTCAATGATCCGAATTTTTTAAGCAGCATCCGGGCGCGTTTCTTCCCCACCCCTGTGATTGTCTCGAGTATCGAAGATGAAAATTGTTTTCCCCTGACACTACGATGGTATGAAATTGCATATCTGTGGACTTCATCGCGAATACGTTCGAGGAGTTTACGGCCAGGATGAGCGGCTGGAAGCTTTACGGGCTCGTCAAGATGGTCAGCATAGAGGAGTTCTTCCTTTTTTGCAATCGCAACGATATGGATTTTCTGTTTAAATGGTTGTAATGCCTTTTGGGCAGCATGAAGCTGGCCAAGCCCCCCATCGATAAGCAGAAGATCCGGAAATGGTTTGTTTTCTTTGCTAAGTCTCTCAAATCTCCGGTGCACAACTTCCATCATCATTGCAAAATCGTTCTGGCCTTCGACCGTTCTTATTTTATATCTCCGATAGGCTGACTTGTCTGGTTTCCCTTGTGTAAACCTGACCATACCTGCCACCGCAAAGGCAGTACCCGTATTCGATATGTCGAATGCTTCTATTGTTTCCGGATAAACCGGCAACCTGAGCGCCAGCTGTAATCCGGCGGCATCTTCGGAATAATCGGCTACTGTATTTTGTTTAAGGTAGAGTTGTGCATTTTTCTCCGCCATCCCGACAAGTAATCTGCGGTCTCCCTTTTGCGGTACAGTTATCTGAATTTTCCTTTTAAACTGTTCCTCCATCCATTGTTGAAGGACGCTATAAGAGAACGCTCGATTGTCAGGAAGTAAAATAGTTGGAGGCGGTTCATCACCCCTCTGGAGATAGAATTGCAGGAAAAGGTTATCTCGGCTAGGGTTGGCTTGGTCCCATTCTGTTTTAGAATAAAGAAAATGATGGCTGTTGAGAAGTAATCCTTCCCTCACCTGAAGTACTGCAAAACACACACTCTTTTCCCCTTCTGCAATGCCGAAAACATCACAGTCGATCTTATCAAGTTTCAGATCGACCTGCTGTCGAACGGATGAATCTTTTATTAATCGTATCTGATCTCGAAAGCAGGCCGCCTGTTCGAATTTAAGTTCCGACGACGCCCTCTCCATTTGTTCTGTAAGCTCCCGTATAAGATCGGTGCGCCGACCGTCCAGAAACCGAAGAAGCTGTTCAACCTGCTGTCTGTATGCTTCCATGGAAACAGCACCTGAACAGGGAGCACTGCAACGGTGCATCGCCAAATTAATGCAAGCTCTGCATCCGCTGGATTGAGTGATCTGCCGTTTACAATCGCGTATTCTGAAAATTTTCTTTGAAAAATTAGCAAGACGCCTCATGGCGGTGACGTCCGTATACGGTCCGAAATATCTGGCTCCGTCGTGTTCCACACGACGTACTACAAGCAGCTGCGGAAACGGTTCCTGTACGGTCACCTTAAGGTAGGGATAATGCTTATCGTCGCGCAGATCTATGTTGTAACGCGGCTTGTGCTTTCTTATAAGATTAGCTTCGAGAATAAGCGCTTCGGTCTCGGTATTGGTTGCAATCCATTCGATTTTAGACACCTTCCGCATCATAACAGGAATATTTGGCCGTGTGTCATGCGAGTCGGAAAAATACGAGCGCACCCTGGCACGTAGATTCGATGCTTTACCAATGTAAATAGGTACACCAAGGCTGTTTTTCATAATGTAAACACCAGGTCCCTCCGGGAAACGGGAAACGGTTTCGGGAAGTGCCTGTTCTGTGGAATTGTAATTATGGAGATAAGAAGTTTCCATTAATCTTTTTTATTTATAGATGAAGATATCTTTTCATCCATTCATGGGGTGTATATAAATATATCTCTTCACATACCCTGCATTATAGCTTATATGTCCGTTTTACCAGATTGTAAGTAAGATCCTTTGCTATAATGAACGCTTCATTTAGTGAAATGACATGTCTTGCAACAAGTTCGGCAAGATAATTTGCATCTACTCTTCTTGCAACGTCATGCCTGGCCGGTATCGAAATAAACGCTCTGGTGTCGTCGTTGAACCCTCCGGTGTTATAGAATCCGGCTGTTTCGGTTACGGTCCGGCGATATCTCATCATCCCTTCGAAACTGTCGTTAAACCACCATGCCGGGCCAAGCTTCATTGCCGGATAATGGCCTGCCAGCGGCGCCAGTTCACGTGAATAGGTCGTCTCGTCGAGAGTAAAAACAATCAGCGTCAGCCTTGTATCATTACCGTAACGGTTCAACAGCTCCCTAAGATTCATTGTATACTCGGTCATTACGGGAATGTCGTGTCCTTTGTCGGGCCCGAACCTCTCGAAAAGCATGCGATTGTGATTCCGGAAGCATCCGGGATGTATCTGCATAACCATTCCGTCTTCCACGCTCATTTTTGCCATTTCCATAAGCATATGAGCAGTGAAAAGAGCGGTGTCTTCCGGCGTAGCTTCCCCCTTAATTCCTTTCTGAAAGATCTTTTCTGCATGTTCCTGTGTCAACTCATGCGTATACGGCGAAAAGACGCCGTGATCGGTTGCGGTCGCTCCCATCTGCCTGAAAAATCTTCGGCGATCTCTTATTGCCTCAATATAAGACGCAAATGAATCGATTTTTCTTCCGGTAAGAACGCCGAGTTTTTCTATATTCGATTTCCAATCTTTATCCGAAATATCCGTTATAGTATCCGGCCGGAAACCCGGAATTATTCTTCCGTCCCAGCCGCTTTCGCGTATCGAGCGGTGGTGTTCGAGCGTATCGAGAGCCGAGTCGGTAGTACAAAGAACCTCGATGTTGAATCTTTTGTAAAGAGAGCGGGGCAGGAATTCCGGTGAACCAATTTTTTCCAGCAGTTCTTCGTATATTCTAAGCGCATTATCGGCATCGGGCTTCTCTTTTATTCCGAATACAATGTTGAACTCATAATCGAGCCATGCTCCGGTAGGGGTACCGTTAAACAGATAATAGTTTTTACAGAATGTAAGCCAGATCTTCCTAGGATCGGTTTCAACTTCTGTCCCGTCGAGAGACCGTATACCCATAGCCTCGAGAGGTATGCCCTGAGAGAACAGCATTCTGAAGAGGTAGTGGTCGGGTATAATAAAAAGTTGTGTCGGGTCTGGAAAGGGAGTGTTTTCGGCGAATATCTTCGGATCAACATGGCTGTGGGGACTTACGATGGGCATATCTTTTATCGATTCGTAAATCTTTTCCGCGTATTTCCTTACAGAAGGTTCGGGATCAAAAAAACGATCTTTATGAAGATTGTAAAGAGCCATACCAACCCTCCCTTTGGTTTACTAATGACAATATTCCCTACCTTACCAGTCCGAGCTTCCCGGGCAGCCACATGCTTACGGAAGGGATATAAATCGTTATAAGCAATACCGCAATCATGGCAATATAGAAAGGTATTATGCGCCGTATTACGGCGCCGACCGAGGTTTTTGCAATACTGCAACCCAGAAACAGGCATGTTCCGACTGGCGGTGTGCACAGACCTATGCACAGATTCATTATCATTATTATGCCGAAGTGGAGCGGATGTATTCCCAGTTGTGAAACGATGGGAAGAAATATGGGAGTAAAGATGAGTACCGCAGGGGTCATGTCCATAAAACATCCTACAAAAAGCAAAATGGAGTTTATCAACAGAAGCAGTACAATCCTGTTTCCTGAAATTCCCGTAAGAGCGGCTCCAATACTCTGTGGGACACGCTCCGAGGCAAGAAGCCACGACATCGACATGCTGGTACCTATAAGCAGAAACACCACCGAGGTGGTAATGCCGCATTGCAAAAGGATTTTAGGGAGATCACGCGGTTTTACCTCCCGGTATATAACCACCGAGAGAATAAAAGCATAAAGTACCGCGATCGCCGAAGCCTCTGTAGGAGTAAACCAACCTAAAAGTATTCCTCCGATTATTATAAAAATGAGGAGGAGCGGCGGGAGAGCTTTCAACAGGCTCATTACCGCGCTTTTAAGTCCCGATACGTTTCCTTTGCCATAATTGTTGCGTATCGAAATCCATGCGCTTACCGCCATAAGACCTAAACCCATCAATATTCCTGGTAAATAACCGGCTACAAAGAGCGCCGCAATCGACACCATTCCGCCTGTCGCAAGCGAGTAAACGATCATGACGTTGCTGGGCGGAATAAGGAGACCTGTCGTCGCGGCCGTTATGGTGGCTGACGTACTGAATTCCCTATTGTAACCCAATTTGTCCATAATAGGAATCATAAAACCACCCACGCCCGAAAGCGCCGCGGCGGAAGAACCCGCTATGGCGCCGAAAAGCATGCAGGTTAGAATATTGACAAAAGCAAGCCCGCCGCGAAAACGTCCCACAAGAACGTTTGCGAAATCAATAAGTCTCCTTGCTATTCCTCCGTGCGCCATCAGAAGACCGGAAAGAATGAAAAAGGGGATGGCGAGAAGAGAAAAGCTGTCGATACCGGTGGCCATACTGTGAGCCACCGCCACAAATGCGGGGATATCTCCCATCGTAAGAAACGCAAGCACCGTCGCTATCCCCATACAGAAAGCTACAGGAACATTTAATACTATCATAACAATAAAACTTACCACCAAAACAACAACGGATATATTCACTTCCTTACCCTTTCATCAAAGAAGGAAAATCAAATAACCTTTTATTTCTTTCTGTGTCAAGTTATTCTTTACCGTCCCTTTTTATTATTTTCCCGCCTTTTTCGATAAGTAAATTAACCGAATAGAACAGAATGAAAAACCCGCTTATGGGAACCGCCGTGTAAACGTATCCTACCTTAACTCCAAGGGCAGGCGATATCTGATCGAGCTCAAGTGTACTTGACACAAGATCAATACCCCCCAGTATCATCACGCAAAAAGCAAAGGCCGCAACCGCAAGAAGCGCGAAACACTCCCCGTATACTCTTATCCGTTCCGGAAGCTTTCCGGCAAAGTAGTCTATACCCAGATGCGCCCCGCGCTCGAACGCCACGGCTGAGCCAAGCATCGCAACCCATATAAGCATGAATACCGCAAGCTCCTCGGTCCATTTACTGGGATTCTTCATAGCGAAGCGTGTAAATACCTGCCAAAGCACATCAAGAGTCAGAATGGCTATCACCGAAATCACTATAAACTCAAGTATCCGATCGAGCGACTTCTTAACTTTAGGCAGCATATTATTTTATATCCTCGATTTGTTTAATCAATCCGCCTATTTCGGTTCCCGCGAACTCGTCCCAGATTTTCCTGACCGATTCCTGAAAGGGCTTCTTATCGGGAAAGATTATCGTAACACCCGCCTTCCTCACCAACCTCAGATCGTCCTTTTCCGCCTGTTCCCAGATCTCACGCTCATACTCCACCGATTCATCGGCTGCTTCCTGTAAAATCCTGCGGAATTCAGGCGTAAGTTTTTCCCACACCCGTGTGCTTATTACCAGTATATCCGGAAGCCGGGTATGTTCGTCAAGAGTATAATACCTGCATACCTCGTAATGCCGGGATGTGCGGTAGGAAGGAGGATTGTTTTCTGCAGCGTCAACCACTCCCTGCTCGAGCGAGGTATAAAGCTCGCCCCAGGGCATCGGTGTGGGCGAACCTCCCATCGCCGAAATCATCTTCATAGACATTGCACTGTTCAATACCCTTATTTTCATTCCTTTGAGGTCGGAGGGCGTATTGATAGGCTTTTTCGAATAGAAACTTCTTGCTCCGGCGTCGTAATAGCATAGCCCGCGCAGACGTTTGGCTTCTCCCGCCAGAAGAAGTTCCTTTCCTATAGATCCTTTCAGAACTTTCCAGAAATGATCGCTGTCTCTGAAAAGGTAAGGTATGCCGAAGATTTTCATCCTCGGAACGAACCCTTCCATAGGCGCAACCGATACCTTTGTCATGGCAAGAAAACCGAGTTGAAGTGCTTCGATACACTCCTTCTCATTTCCGAGCTGTTCGCTTGGAAATATCTCGATCCTCATGCGTCCGGAGGATTTCTCAGCCGCTCGGGCTGCCATAAACTCCATTGCACGATGAACCGGATGGGTCACATCGAGACTGTGAGCAAGTTTGAGCGTTATCTGTGTTCTTGCAGCGTCACCTTTTCCTGAGCAACCAATCAGAATTATACTTCCTGCTATAGTTATCAGTTTGATAATAATTTTGATAATAAAATGAGACTTCATAAAATGTCTATCATACCATTATTTATTGATTTTTATATAAAATATGCTGGTTCCATGTAGATGCAATAGTCTAAACCGGATATTAATAACGCCTACCCCTCTTCGAGTGGGTGAGATTGAACTTCCTGCAGGTAAAAACACAAATGCCGAAGGCCGGGGTCGAACCGGCATGGTGTCGCCACCGCTGGATTTTGAGTCAAGTGCGTCTACCATCTCCGCCACTTCGGCAAATATCAGTCT
>FWPV01007313.1_pt1 | contig 20202 bp, 18 predicted proteins | sample 2228371 | NCBI WGS metagenome assembly FWPV01 (sample SAMEA103939776, study PRJEB20133) | metagenome | reverse complement strand
GCCTAAAAATTGTGTGGAGAGGAGACATATTTTCATCCTTACCTCCAGTCTTATCCCACAACTATGTTTAAAATTTTAAACATAGTTGTGGTCAATATAACTAAAAGAGTAAGCTCCATAAGGAGACGGTTTCGACCTCTGTACTCTTCGTTATTTTACCTTCATCGTTAATAAACTTCTTCCACCCGTCGCAGAATAGGCCGAACTCAGGGTCTTCAGGATGCCAGCCTGCTAGTTCAGCATCCTTCCTTTTTACACCTAACTTCTCATAAAGCTTGCCTTGGTCTTTGAACTCTTTTTTCAGCATCCATCCTGCAATCAACCATATTATAATGAAACTGGTGGTAATAAAAAAAGAAGCGGCTTTTTTTATTCATCAAGTATTTATTTTACCACTATCTGCCTGATTTATAAAAAATAACTGCTGTTTTTCTGCTCATCTGTCTGCTTTACTGACTCTGCTCATATCCTGTTTAAAGAGAGTTCTGGTAAATTTCAGTTTCTGTTTTTTGTTCGTAATTAGCCTGATCGCGCATTGCCTGCAGGTATTGTCCGCAATTTGAGCCAATGCGGTTTTCTTCAAGATTTCCGATACTCACAATAACCTCATAGCCGGCCAGACGCAATTCATCTTCGATGTCGAAATGGTCACTTTCACTCTGATAAAGAGTATTCAGTCCGTTTTGCGCGCTTTTGCAGGTTGGATTGACAGGAGTGATTTTTATAAGAAAGTCCTGCGGCGAAAAATATTTTAGAAGCAGATTTGTATCAACGGGGCTGTTTTTTGTCAGGGCAAAGTTCAGGGTTACTTTTTTGTCTGTTTCATCAAGGCGGAAATTTCTGCCCAGAACAGATAGTGCTGCTAAATCCATTTTTTTTACAGGAATAAGCATGTTGCGATAGGTTTCATCAGTTGAATGAAGAGAAAACTGCAATTGCATTTTTTTATAGTTCAGCTGCTTCTTTATCTGCAGGAGATTCCGGAAAAATTTTTCACTTCTGAGCGGAGCAATTGTGGAGACCGAAATGATTGTCTCCGGGCCGTAATTTTCCAGAATAGATTTAATTGCCTTAATTACATCAGGATTGAAAGATGGTTCGCCCATACGGCTGAACTGAACTTTAAACTTTGCAGTCTGCGGAAAAGCTGAATTGAAACGCTGCTGAACAAGAAGCCGGATCTGGGCAAGCAGATTAGCCGAACTGATTTTCCCCTGATAGTGTAATGAGGCGTCACAGAAAAGGCATTTAACCGGGCAGCCGTAAAGTGAGGAAAGAATCAGAACATATTTTTGAGTGGCATTCCCTTCCGGAAATGATTCAACTGCCTCGGTGAGAATTCCTGAAGAATCTTCAAGAATATAGACAAAAGCGCAGTTTTCCTGTCCGAAACGTTTAACGATTTTCATTGCACACTCCGGATTTGTAAATAAATCTTTTGGGCAGCCCTGACTCCGTCTCCGAGAGCAATTGTTAGCTGACGGCAGAGCTCATTTTGCACATCGCCACAGAAGAAGAGGCGGTTTTTTAAGAGTTCATTCTGGTGATCGAAATTAAAAACGGGAATTTGCTGTCTGCGGCCGATGGCAAAGATTATTGCATCGCTTCTGAATTCCTGGCGGGCTACCGGCGTCTGAAAAGATAGAGAAAACTGTCTGTTTTTCAGCTGTCTGATTGCGGTTAATCTCATTTCTGAAAATATTTTAATTCTTTTCTGTTTTTGCGCCTGTTCTGTCAGTTTCCGGTGTGCCTTGAATTGTTTACTGCGGCAGAAAAGCAGAACCGTATTGAAACGACTCAGATTTAATGCGTAATCAAAGGCGGCATCGCCGCATCCGATAATGGCAATTGCTTTATTTACAGGCAGTTTTTCCGGGAGCTGGAAGAGGACTTTTTTGCGGCAGTTAAGGGGGATCTGACAGTCAGGCTCCCGGGGAGCAGTACCGGTGGCAATGATCAGAAAATCAGACTGATAGAGAGAAGAAGCGGCCTGCACAATGAATTTTTCTGAAGAAAATTCTATTTTTTTTACCTCTTTATATATTGGTCTGATTTTTTTTCTGAAGAGATGAACTTTAAGTCTGGCAATAACTTCTCCTGCTTCAACGCCCGCCGGAAAAAGAGGGCAATTTTCAATCACTGAAGCCTGGTTCAGCAAACCACCCGCTCTCTCTTTTTCAAAAATCAGGAAAGGAACGGCAAGATGATTGAGCTGGATTGCAGCGGCTATACCTGCCGGTCCGGCACCGACAATGATTACCTTTACACTCTTAATTGCCGGCATAGATTATTTCCTCAGAAGTGACGAGATGGCAGAAACCGTGGCTCAGATTGATTAGTGAGCTTTTGAAAAAGAGCCGGTTGTAGGTTGTTGTGGCATCGATAACCAGAAAACTTTGCAGCTTCTTTTCAAAGGCACTGCGTATTGTTGTTTCACAGCAGAGGTGAGTCATGACTCCGCCGATAAAGAGCTTTTTTATTTTTGCCTCAGCAAGAAGAGTCAGTAACTTTGTCTTATAAAAGGCGTTGTATTCGCTTTTGTCAATTATGCAGACATCTTCAGGTGGCTGAAAGCAGAGTTGAAAAAAATTTGAGTTGCGTGCAATATCTCTTTTCCACCATTCCCTCATCAATGATTTTGGAGCTGTCAGGTGGCGGGTAAAGATAACAGGGGCATTGCGGCTTAAGAAAAAGGAAGTCAGCCTGTTAATCGGAGCAAGAATCTGTTCGGCAGAGGGAATGAATGCCGGCGAGTTTTTCAGCAGAAAATAGTTTTGCAGATCAAGAATAAGCAGAGCACCCTGGCTAATCAGTGCCGGAGACTCTTTCAGCCTCAGTTTTCTGGCAATCATTGCCCTTACCTGGAGAGCCGTTTCTCTGACCGGAAAATTTTCGCGCATCATTCAATTTAGCATTAAAAGTCTTAGCTGTAAAGTCTTTTTTAGTTCAGGAGTTTTCAGCAATATTTAAACCGACTAAGTTGTGCTAAAATTAAAGATGATTAAAAAAAAAAGAGCGGCTTGGTGTTTTTTTATCTGTTCTCAAAAATTAGCTTTATTTGCTGGATACGGCAAATGTTTCTGATCAGAAAAGATTGTGCCGGAAGGAGAGGTTAATGATAAAAACAGGTTTTGACAATGAGCTCTATCTGTGCGAGCAGACCGCGGCAATTCTTGAAAGAATAAACAAATCAGGATTTCAAAAACTCTATCTGGAATTTGGCGGAAAGATTCTTTACGATTTTCATGCGGCGCGTGTTCTTCCCGGATTTGATCCCAATGTGAAGATGAAACTACTTGTTCAGTTGAAAGAGCAGACTGAGGTTTTGCTCTGCATCTGCGCTATGGATATTGAAAAACGCAAGATGCGTGCTGATTTTGGAATAACCTATGATGCTGATGCTTTGAAAACCATAGACGATTTCAGGGAATGGGGCATTAACATCAGGGCTGTTGTGATTACCAGGTTTTGTGATCAGCCTCCGGCTATTGCTTTTAAAAACAAACTGGAGCGGCATGGAGTTGAAGTTTTTGTTCACCGCTTTACCCGCGGATATCCGACAGATGTTGAGCTGATTGTCAGCGAGCTTGGCTACGGAGCAAACAGCTATATTCAAACGGAAAAACCGATAGTTGTGGTTACCGGACCGGGACCTGGCAGCGGCAAACTGGCAACCTGCCTTTCTCAGCTTTATCATGAATATAAACGGGGGATAAAAGCAGCTTATGCCAAATTTGAAACTTTTCCTATCTGGAACCTTCCGCTTAAACATCCGGTGAATCTGGCTTATGAGGCGGCAACAGCTGAACTGCGTGATGTTAATATCATCGATCCTTTTCATCTTGAAGCTTATGGTCAGACGGCAATCAATTACAACCGTGATATTGAAGCTTTTCCGCTTTTAAAGCGCATAATGGAAAAGATTACAAAAGAACCGTCTTTTTATAAATCTCCGACTGATATGGGAGTTAATCGTGCCGGCTTTGGAATAACTGATGATCAGGTTTGTCAGCAGGCTGCCTGCCAGGAAATAATCCGGCGTTTTTTTCGTTATGCCTGCGAATACAGGATGGGATTATGCGATCTGGAAACAGTGGAGCGGGTGGAACTGATTATGAAAAATCTCGGACTGCATCCTGAGGATCGGCCGGTTGTTGTTCCGGCCCGTCAGGCAGCGGAAGAGGCTCGTCTGAAAGGTAAAGGACACCGGGGCATTTTTTGCGGGGCAGCTATTCAGCTCAAAGACGGCACAATAATAACAGGCAAGAACTCTGAGCTGATGCATGCCGCCTCCAGTCTGATTTTAAACACAATTAAATATTTAGCCGGGATTCCTGATAATATTGATCTGATTCCTCAGAACATCCTCTCTTCGCTGAACTACTTTAAGCGGGATATTTTAAAAGGGCGGCTGGTTAGCCTGGATCTTGAAGAGGCATTAATTGCTCTGAGTATCAGTGCACCTTCCAATCCTGTTGCTGAAGCCGCTATAAAAAAGCTAAAGGAGCTTAACGGTTGCGAAGCTCATATTACCCATATTCCCAGTTCAGGTGATGCCGGAGGGCTGCGCAAATTAGGTATCAATTTAACCAGTGATCCTGAATTCGCCACTCACTTTCTCTATTTAGCGTAGTTATTTCCGGAATATTATTTGCAGGAAAGCATTTATTGCCGGGCTTTTTTGGCAAAAATTTTCAAAAATTTGACTTTTTTTTAAATGAGCAGATAATTGAGGCGGAGGTTTAAATGATTTTCAAGAAACCAACCATCAGCGAGAAGATTAATGAGTGGCTGCAGGAGTTAAAGGTTAATCCTCTTGATTCAACCGGTTATGCTTCCTATTATTACAAGGGAATTTTAGTGGGAGTTAACGTGCTGGAAAACGAGAATACACTTTTTATTCGCGCTCCGCTTTTTGATATGGCGGCTAACGATGCACGCAACATCGCACTTTACCGACGTCTACTTACTTTAAGCTACTATTTCAAAGATACCTTTGACGCTTTTTTTTCGCTTCAGAAAAATAAAGATAGTGATAGCTACAAGATTTTTTTGAATGCGAGGCGTCCGCTTAGCGGATTGGGCAAAAAAGAGTTTTTAAAATGTGTCGGTTCAGTTGAAAAGAGCGCTGAAAACCTGCTTCCTCAATTGAAGCAGGAATTTCAGATTTAAGGGGGGCTAAAATGGATCATCAGGAACTTGTTCAGAGAATTAATGGCTTTTTAAAGCAGCTTAATCTGGGACCTTTGACCGCGGGAAACAATGATTCTTACTATACCACGCTTACTGCCGGTGAGCAGTCTCTGTTTGTATATTTAATGCCGAAAATGGATCTCTTTTACATTGAATCACCGATTATGAAGCTTCCTTCAAGCAATCTGTTAGAACTTTATCGGCATCTTCTGGAGTTAAACAACTGGGAGACGATCGACGCCTACTTTGCCATTTTTGACAAAGAAGATTTTAATGAGATTGTCCTGCAATTGATGCGTCCGGCGGAAGGAATTGATTTTGAAGAATTTCAGTCGGCTCTGAGTGTAGTGCTGAATCTTTATAAAAAATATACTCCGGAACTGAAATCGAAATTTATTCACTAAACATGCCGGTTAGCTGCCAGCTCAGTGCATAGCTTTTAAAAAATTAATAAAAGGAGTTTTTAAAATGGATGAAGCTGTTAAGCAGAGCATCAATCAGATTAATTTGTGGCTTCAGGAATTAAATGTTCCGGCACTTGATGCCAATTTTTTTGCTCCCTATATTTATCAGAACTATCTGATCGGTATTAATGTCGTTGCGCAGGCGCAGACTCTATTTATTCGGGCACCATTTTTTGAGTTAAAAGACGATAATCCGCAGAGGATTGCAGTTTTGCGACGGTTGCTGAATAAAAACTATTTCTTTAAAGATACCTATTATGCTTTTTTTTCGGTTCAGAAGAGTAACACTGCCGGAACGCAAATTATCTTTCTGAATTCACGGCGCATGTTAAACGGGTTGAATAAGCAGGAATTCCTTAAAGCAATTGGTTCGGTTGCTATGGCCACAGCCGCACTGCTTCCTGCTTTGAAACAGGAATTTCAGCTATAAGGAGTGCAGAATGAACGGGCAAACTGATCTTATTAAAAGAGTAAATGATTTTTTGGCACAGCTAAACCTTGCACCGCTTGTTCCGGCAACACAAAAAAACGATATTTTTTTTACTACGCTTCTGGCAAAAGAGCAGCAGATTTTCGTTTATCTGCTTCCCCAGGCTGATCTTTTTTATCTTGAATCACCGGTAATGAAATTACCGGCAAAAAATCTACTTGATTTCTACCAGTATCTGATGGAACTGAACAACTGGGATACGGTTGAATCATATTTTGCAATTGTTGAACGGGAAAACCAGTGTGAAGTAGTGCTGCAGCTGATGCGGCCGGCAGAAGAAATTGACCGTCAGGAATTTCAGGTGGCTTTAAATGTTATGATTAATGTTTATGCAAGATATAAGCCGGAGTTAACAGCAAAATTCGGACAGTGAAAATAATTATTTTTCCGGGAGCAGAAGATGCTGCAGCAAAATATTAAAAAAGAAGGCGAGTATGAGAGCCATTATCGGATTATTAAGAGGCTTGGCGGACCTTCAGGTATGGGACAGGTCTATCTGGCTTATGATGAACATCTGGAGAAAAAGGTTGCCATTAAATATCCGTCAGCCGGAACTGATTTTAAGCGTTTTTTAATTGGCGGCAAGGCAGCAGCCCGTCTGGAGCACAGCAACATCATAAAGATTTTTTATCTTTCCACTGATCCTCTTTTTCTGGTTATGGAATATCTGGAAGGCGGAGATTTGCGCTGTAAACTGGATTCAGGGGAGCTGACGCTGGCGGAAAAATACTCGATTATTGAAAAAGTTTTAAAAGCCCTGAGCTGCGCTCATAAAAATGATGTTATTCATCGTGACCTGAAGCCGGAAAACATAATGTTCAGATCTGATAATGAACCGGTGGTTGTTGATTTTGATTTGTCCAAATATCACGGCTCTTCGGTGAATACAGGTTCAATAGACGGCTTGAGTATGGGAACGCCGCCCTATATGTCTCCGGAGCAGGTAATGGGGAAAATAAAGCAGATTGGTCCGACAACTGATATTTATGCTCTGGGAGTGATTATCTTTGAAATTTTTCTTGGCTCCCGCAACTGGCCAATTGATGGTGATTCAATTCAGGAAATGATGATCAATCATTTAAGTGCTCCTCCCAAAAGCTTTTATCAGGAGGCATTAAATAAGGGGCTGGAGCAGTATGTTGATAATTCCGGCATCAGGGATTTAGACCGGATTGTGGAGCGTGCATTGCAGAAAGAAATCGATAAGCGCTTCAAATCTGCAGACGAGATGCTCCAGGAATGGAAAAAATTATCTTCAAAAATGAAAAGTTCAGCAAAATTTGATTTCAGCCTGAATGTTTTTTCCTGTCCGAACTGTCAGGTGAAGGTGAGTGTAAATTCGCGTTTCTGCCATAACTGCGGAGCTGTTCTGGCGGAAGTGAAAAAAGACGGTATTGCGGAAAATAAAGATACCGCAAAAAAGATCTGTCGTTTATGCAGGTTTGAAAATGAGAAAACAGTAAAGTATTGCCAGAACTGCGGAGCAGTAATTCCTGAACAGGATCAGGAGAAAAAAGACGAAAAAGTTGTTGTAAATTCAGAAAAGATTGATCAGAGAGAGATTGAGCCGGACAAAAATCAGCTGATTAAATGTTTGTGCGGACAGCAGGTAGTTAAAGGAGAGAAATTTTGCCCGAATTGCGGGCGCCTGTTTAAATAAGGAGAATGATGATTAAATGTTCTTTTTGTAATTATCAGAATCCGGAGGGAATACTTTACTGTAAAAATTGCGGAGCCCGGCTGACAACTGGGGAAAAAAAGATAAAAGAGCCGGCTGATCTTGCTGAAAAGAAATCTTTTGGCAGAGAAAGATTTCTGGTTGCAGAAGCTCTTGAAAAAAAATTTAACCGGCCTTTAGAGCGAAGAAAGGAATTGGCAGAGCTGATTAAGATTTTGAACCTGAGCGTCAAGAACAATCCTTTGCTTGTTGGTGAGCCGGGAGTAGGAAAATCTACGCTGATCGAAGCCCTTGCCTATCGGATTGCTCTGCAAAAAGTTCCCCAAAACCTTATGGCAAGGGAAATAGTTCAGGTTGACAGTTCTTTCTTTCTGAAACATTCCTCTCTGCGCGGAGGCATGGAAACAAAGATAGAAGAGTTTTTTCAAAGGGTAAAAAAAAAGGGCTGGATTGTTTTTTTTGATGAAATTCATGCTCTTCTTGATCCTCGTCTCTATCCGGAATCAGCAAATGCTTTTAAACCTTATCTTCTTGATCAGGAAATAGCAATTATCGGAGCAACAAATTTTGAAGGATTGAAAAAAATTACATTTGACCCTGCCCTGGAAAGAAGGTTTAATGTTGTTCTGGTTTCCGAGCCATCGGCAGAGGAGACTTTAGAGATTTTGAAGCATTTACGCAGCGGCTTGGAAAATCATTATCAGTTAAAAATATCTGATGCAGTCTTAGAGGAAGCGATAAAACTTTCTGCTTATTATTTTTCAGACACTTTTTTCCCGGATAAAGCCATAAATTTAATTGATCGGAGCTGCTCGCTGCTTGCCTCTGCAAAAACCACCAGCTTATATGAAGATGTAAAAGAATCAGGGCATAATGAACTTAAAAACGAGCATCTCTGTTATGAGGTTTCCCATCAAAAAAACATTCCTTTTGAAAAAGTGAATGTGCTGGACTTATCAGCTAATCTGAAAAATCTTGAAGAGGAGATGCTTAAATCTGTTTTTGGCCAGGACGAGGCAGTAAAATCAATCTGTCATAAATTAAAGACAGCTTTTTTCTTTTCCTCAGAAAAAAAACGCCCGCTGGGTATTTTTTTACTGCTTGGTCCTTCCGGAGTTGGAAAGACAGAGACGGCAAGATCACTGGCCAGAATTATTTTTGGCAGCGCCGAAAAGCTTATTCGACTGGATATGTCGGAATATTTTGACCGGCATCAGCTGGCAAGACTTGTCGGGGCTCCTCCCGGTTACATCGGTTATGAAGAAGACGGGCAACTGGTTGCTGCAGTGCGCAAAAATCCCTATTCGCTTATTTTACTTGATGAAATTGAAAAGGCTCATCCTGATGTTTTAAAAATCTTTTTGCAGATTTTTGATGCTGGTCGTCTTACCGATAGTAAAGGGCGGGTGGCTGACTTTTCCAGCACAATTATTATTATGACTTCAAACGCCGGGAGTGAAATTTTTTCTACCAAAAAAGTAAAAGCCGGGATCGGTTTTTTGGGGGAAAACGGACAACACAGAAATGATAATATTTTTCAGCAGGCGCAAAAGGCGTTGCAAAAATATTTTTTACCCGAATTTTTAAACCGTATTGACGAGATTCTCTTTTACAGACATCTGACGACGGAAATTTTACAGAAAATTGCTTCAGCATTGCTGGGAGACCAGGCTGCTCAGCTCAGGGAAAAAGGGATTGTTTTAAAATGGACTGAACAACTGGTGGATCTGATCATTGCTGAAAGCAGCTGTCGGTTTTCGGGTGCCCGAGAGATTCAGCGCACAATCGAGCGCATTGTGCAGTATCCTCTGGTTGAGTTTCTTCTGCATAAAGCAGAACAGACTAAAAATACCATTTTAATTGCTGTTCAGAATAATCAGGTTGTATTCAGTGCAGAATAGAGGTTTTTTATTGCCTTAGCGCTGTTCAGGATTTTTTCAGAAGGTTTGCGCACATTTGGCAAGGATCACTGGTAATCCTGCTGCTCTTTTTTTTGCTCAAGGTTTCTGTTATAATAAAGCTTAAAAAGGAGAGGAAATGCGGGCTAAAAAATTTTTCCTGAATTGTATAGGTTTAGTTGCTGCTTTTGCTTTTTCGCTTGCTGAGGAAGAAAAGCTGGAGTACAGGGTTTTGGTTGAAGCCAGAAGCAGCAGCCAGACTTTCAGTGAAAATTTTAAGAGCGTTCAGGTTATCAGCGCTGAGGAACTGAAAAAGATGCCGGTCAGCGATTTAAATTCAGCCTTAACCTATGTTGCCGGGCTATTTCTGCAGGCGCGGGCTAATCCGGAAATTCAGGCTGATCTATCACTCAGGGGATCGACTTTTGAACAGGTTCTGATAATGGTTGACGGTTTCCCTCTGAAAGACAGCCAGACCGGACATCATCTGTTGCAGCTTCCCCTTACGCTTGCTGAGGTGGAAAAAATTGAAGTCCTGAGAGGGTCTGCAGCCCGCATTTATGGCGGGAATGCATTCAGTGGCGTGATCAATATCATTACCCGGCAAAGCAAATCCGACAATTTTTTAAATGGCATGCTTCAGGTTTCGGAACGAAATACGCTGAAACTTGCCGGCTTAGTGAATATCAATATTCTTAAAACAACAGCTGCTTTTAGCCTGAGCCAGAGTGATGGATTTTTTTTTAACAACGATTATCAGCAGCGAGTAATTCATTTGAAGAGCATGTTAAAAAAGAGTGATTCTTTTTTTCAGCTGCAGACAGGGTATCTCTGGAAAGATTTTGGCGCAAATGGCTTTTATTCTGACCGTTTTCCGCTTCAGCGTGAGCGGATCGCCAATTTTTTTGCCGGCGCAGAGTATTACCGGAATTCAGAAAAAATCAGCTGGAGAAGCAGGTTTAATTTGCGCCTGAACCGCGATTTGTTCTGGCTTAACCATTTACAGCCTGATTTCTATTTTAATCAACATCGCAACTATTATTACAATTTTTTAAACGGTTTAACGGTTGTTTCAAAATTTGGTTTAAGTAATATCAATTTTGAAATTGAAAAGGATACACTTGAAAGTAATCGTCTCGGACAGAGGCAGAGACTTAATTTTGGCTTGCTTTTTGATCATAAAACAGATCTGTCAGAAAAACTTTCCCTTTCAGCTGGTTTTTCATTGTATAAATATAGCAATCAGCAATGGCAGCTCTTTCCTGGAATTGATTTGCTCTGGAAAGCGGGAAAATTTTTTCTTTTCTTTTCAGCCAACAGAAGCTTTCGGTTACCAACATATACCGAACTCTATTATCAGGATCCGCTGCATAGGGCAGACAGCGGATTGAAGCCGGAAAACAGTTTTGAACTGGAAAGCGGAATTAAGTTAAACCAAAAACCATTAACCATCCAGGTGGCACTTTTCAGAAGGAAAAATTACAATCTGATTGACTGGTTCTGGCAGGAGAGCGAAAAACTCTGGCAGAGTAAAAATTTAAAGAGTTCTGTTCATTACGGAATTGATTTCGAGCTCGCAGTAAATATGAGAGAAATATTTGATCGCTCTTTTTTTTCCGGGCTAAAACTTGCTTCATCCTTCTTAAAAGTTGATGATATTTCCGGAATAGAAAATTCAAAATATGCTTACAATTATTTGCAGCGCCAGATTGTTTTAAATCTTGAACTGGAGCCCTTTAAAAATTTTTACTGTTTTCTGGCGATGAGAAACGAAAAAGAGTTTCTTCAGCCATCAAGATTTATTTTTGACAGCCGTATGCTCTGGAAAATTGATAAAAAAATTACTTTTTTCCTTGATGGTTATAATTTAAGCAATCGTTTCTACTTTGGAGCCGGTAAAACTCCTGCTTTACCCCGTCACATCTCAGCCGGAGTTAATTTTAATTTATACTAATTTTTTCCGGCGGGCAGCTTCTGTTAGCAGAAACTGCCCGCTTGAAGGAAAAAATTAGAAAATCATAACCTGACAGCAGGCGCAGTTATTATTTTCGTTGGTTTCGGCAACTTTGTTAGCCGGATCGATAACAGCGCAGAGAAAATAAACTCCCGGGCGCATCCCTTTCGGAATCTGATTGCTTCCGTTTAATTTAACTTTTACCGTTTCACCTGGTTTAAGAGTAATATGTTCACGCCCGCCTTTTAAGAGCACTCCGTCAAAATAGGTTTCCGAATAAGTAGCAAATCCGGGATTGGGCACACAGTTTCCCTTACTGCGCAGAACTATATCCAGCGGAATGTTTTCTAATTTTTCTGAAGAGTTGTTCGTAACGAAAACATCAAAACTGTCATTCAGGTTTGTTCCGGATTTAACCTTATTAGGGCATTTGCTTATTCTAATTGTAAGATCAGCTGTATTTGAAGATGATCCTCCTGTTTTAAAGGAGAATTCGCACCAGGGACTCCATTCGGAAACCTGACTGCCTTTTTTGGCTCTTACTCTCCAGCGTCCCTGATTATCGCCCCAGAAGGTGAAGGTTGTCTGGTTGCTGTTGATGTTGTTTATCTGGTGAGCGCCGCCGACTTCGGAATCCCAGCGGTTGACCTGGCGGCAGTGAAAGCAATCGACTTCGACATCATAGACGATGCCGCTGCCTAAATTTTCCCACTGCATGGTAAAAGTGCGCGGGTAGTTGGTCATCTGAATGCCGCAGCGGGGAGAGAGCTGGCGGGGAGCCCGGAGAGCTTCCTCAGAGCCGGTGTCTCCGAATACCTCAACCTGAATCGGTAATTTTGATTCATTACCTCCCATCTGACAAAATGGCACACCTTCAATGCGGTAAACCTCTTTGCGGCTGGTATTGATTTTCCAGAAAAAGTTTGCCCAATTATTCTGTTTCAGAGTAAAAAGGAAATCCTTAATCTTACATTTCTGCCAGTCTGCGCCGTATGAGAGAACAACTGCCGGATAATCAGAACCGAGATTTGTCACAGCGGCAATCTGCAAGGTTCCGCTCGGGGGAGCATATATCAGGTAACATCCCCGGTTACCAAATTCAATAAGGAAATCGGTTGGGGCAACCGTATCACTCCCGCCGTTTACTGCTACTGAAAATGGCAGTTTTCTTTCATTGGCGTCGCCGATTCTGCCGAAATTAGTTCCCTCAACAAGATATACTTCTTTCCGACTGGTGTTAACTTTGAAATAAAAATTTCTCCAGTTGTTCTGTCTGATGTGATAAAGATAGGGGTAAACCTGGGCTTTCTGCCAGTCTGAACAGTAAGAGAGAACGGTATTTCCGGTAATAAGCTGCATGTTTTTTGAAGACGGCTGGAAAATGATGCGCGCTTCGGAAAAATAGAGCATAAACCTTTCCGGCACGCCTGAAAGAGCAAATGATGTGCTCAAAAAGAGCAAGAGCATCACTAACAAGGTTTTTTTAACCATTTTTTCCTCCTTTTTCATTTTAATAAATATGAATCAGATAGAAAATATCTCACTTTTTGATCAGGCTTATCCGGATTGATTTTTCAGACTGTTCTGCCACAACGGCTAAATGAAGACCTCTCCTGAAAATTTTTGTTTTTTGAAATTAGATAACAAAAAATAATTTCTGCTTTCTGAAATGTTTATTATTCTTCGCGCCCGGCAGGACTCGAACCTGCAGCCTGCTGATTAGAAGTCAGCTGCTCTATCCTTTGAGCTACGGGCGCACCCATCGGGGCGAGTAGATTTGAACTACCGACCTCCTGCTCCCAAGGCAGGCGCGCTAACCAGGCTGCGCTACGCCCCGGTTATTTATAGCTCGGTCGTATCGCGTCTGAGTTTTTTTCTGATTCGCTTCATTGACTGCTGCATTTTGAGGCGTTTTTTTTCTCCTGGTTTCAGATAAACAGAATGCTTCTTCACTTCTTTAATAATTGCTTCCTGCTGAACTTTACGCTTAAAACGGCGCAGGGCACTTTCATAAGATTCGTTGGACTGCACTTCTACATAAGCCAAGGTTAATCATCTCCTTTTTTTTAATTCTAATTTATAACTTATTTGCTCTTTGATGTCAAGAAAAAAACTGATTTGTTTGCCGGCAGCAGCTTACTGCTTTTTGCTTTAAACTGGAGAGAAAAAATTACTTTTTCCCTGCTCTTAAAAAAAAGCGTATTCAACATTCTTTTGCTTGATTTTTTCTGAAAATTTTTGTTAAAAAGTCAAAATTTTCCGGCTATCTGCCAGCCGTTATTTTTCAGAGAATGAAAACAGGCAAGAGGTGAAATGCTTTGCTGAAAAAAAGAGCGGCGGCATAAAAAAATTTCAGAATTATTATTGAATTGAACAATTGCCCGGCTTCGGGTATAATTTTTTTATGAAAGGCAAACTCGATGCGCGGGACATTCAGTTAGTTCTAAATGCTGCTGAGCAGCTTCATCAATATAAAGATATTGATCTTCTGCTCGATGGAATTTTAAAAGCTGTTCGTGGTTTTACTTCTGCTGACGCCGGTTCTATTTATCTGAAAGAGGAAAACAGGCTTAAGTTCAGCTATGTGCAGAATGAAACATTACTCAAAAGAGGAGAGTGGAAAAAATATCTTTATGTTAATCATGAAATTGAGATAAACACTGATTCCATTGCCGGATATGTTGCCTGCACACAAAAGCCTCTGCTGCTGGAAGATGTTTATAATTTGCCTGCTAATTGCAGTTTTCGGTTCAACCGGAGTTTTGACCAGAATGCCGGCTATCAGACAAAATCGGTTTTGACTGTTCCGTTGCTTACTGCTGACGATCAGCTGATTGGTGTTTTGCAGCTGATCAATGCCCAGAATGAGCCCGGTCAGATTCGCTCTTTTAATCAATCAGATTTGCTAATCGTATCTTATTTTGCTTCCATTGCTGCTCAGGCAATTGAGCAGGCGCAGATGACCCGCCAGATAATCCTGCGGATGGTAAAAATGGCTGAATACCGCGATCCAACCGAGACAACTCATCATGTTCGTCGGGTAGCAGCTTATAGCAGAGAGTTATACGAAAGCTATGCCCAGTTTCAGGGGATTCCGCAGCAGGAACGGCAGAAGTTTGCTGACCTTTTTCATATAGCGGCAATGTTACACGATGTAGGTAAAGTGGCAATCCCGGATCAGATATTAAAGAAGAATGGTGAGCTTACTGCTGAAGAGCGAAAGATTATCTGCGCTCATACAATTTTTGGAGCCAGATTGTTCCTCAATTCTGATTCGCAATGGGATCGCCTGGCACTGGAGGTTTCCCTGAATCATCATGAAGAGTTTGCCGGTGGCGGCTATCCCGGCAAAATCAAATCGCTCAATGCCGAACCGCTTGAGTTTGGTCCCGGAAAAAAAGGAGCTGAAATTCCGCTTGGGGCACGCATTGTTGCCATTGCTGATGTTTATGATGCTCTGATAACTCCCCGTTCCTATAAAAAAAACTGGAGTGAGCAGGAAGTTCTGGATTATCTGGTTCAGAACCGCGCTATTAAATTTGATCCGCAATTGCTGGATATTTTTTTTGATAATTATGACTTAATCAGAACAATCCGCAAAAAATTTGAGCAGGAATGATCAGGCTGCTTTTTTTCTGTCCCGGCAGAAAAAAAGTGTCTTAAAGTTGTTTTAAACTATTCTGTTTGACCGTCAGGTCAATAATGAGTATAATTACAAATCAACCTAAAGCTGGAGGAATAAATGTCAAAATGGCGTTTGCTGCTGGTAATTTTTGCCCTTACTTTTAGCACTATTCTGATAGAAGTTCTTTACACAAGAATTTTTTCGGCGATCTATTTCGGGGAATTCGGTTTTTTAATGATTTCTCTGGCGCTTTTCGGATATGGAATCAGCGGCATTTATGTTTCCTTAAAAAAATTTGCATTGCAGCATGATGCGGCAAAAAGATTTTTGCCGGGTTTTCTACTGATTTACCTGCTTCTGATTCCGGTTTCCTATAAATTAGTTCTTGTTCTGGGAGTGGACTTTTTAAATCTTTTTAAACAACCGCTGAATCTGCTTTTATTTTTTCTGAATTGCCTGATCCTGCTTATCCCTTTCTTTCTTGGCGGAACAATTCTTTCCCTTGTTTTTTCGGTTTATTCCAGAGAGATTGGCCAGATTTATTTTGTTGATCTTTTAGGAGCAGCAATCGGGGCAATTGCAGTAATTCCTTTGATTCCTTATCTTGGTCCGACAAAAATCCTTCTGCTGACGGTATTAATGCTCTTTATCAGCTGGTTTTTCTTTATTGACTGGCCAAAATTGAAAAAAACTCTCAGCGCCCTGGTTTTTGCTCTTTTTTTTGTTCTGCTCTTTGCCTGGGAGTCGAAGATTTTTGAGATAATTCCAAAACTTGTTGAAGCTAAAAGATTTTACGATATTCAGCGCAAGAATAAGCGGGTTGAGTATTCGCGCTGGAGCCCGATCAATAAAATTGATGTTGCTCCCTGGCCCTGGCTTCCCCCACGCAAGGTTATCTGGATCAATAACGGGAAGATGCAGTCTTTTGTCTGGCAGTTTGACGGAGATTTAAACAAACTGAAACCGATCCGCTGGGATCCGGTAGCTATTGTTTATCAGCTGACCAAACCGGGAGCAGCCTTGATTATCGGCTCAGCAGGAGGTTATGAAGTTCTCTGTGCCCTTTCTAACCGTTTTCAGAAAATAGTTGCCGTGGAAATGGATCCGGTAATCTGCGATCTGCTGAAAAAAGAATATGCCGGATATACCGGTATGCTCTTTCATCGGCCGGAGGTGCAGTTACTTGCAGATGAGGGACGCAGTGTTGTTAAGAGGTCGCGTCTGAAATACGATGTAATTCAGATGGTTAATTCGCATAACACCGACTCATTGCTTTCAGGAGCTTTAAGCGTTGCTGAAACCTATATCTATACTGTTGACGCTTTTAAAGATTACTGGGAAAAACTTAAAGGTAGCGGAGTGCTCTATATCGTTCACTGGAATGGTGAACGCATGTTCACTACCGCATTGCAGGCATTGAAAGAAATGGGTGTGGCTGAGCCGGAAAAGAAATTTTTTATTGTCCAGAAACCGAAAGGTTTTAACTATTTCTTTTTAAAAAAAGGAAATTTTGAAGCGCAGGAGCTGGAAATTCTGAAAGCCTGGTCGAACAATAAAGATATTTTTTACTCACCGGATCGGAATCTGGATAATATCTATTATCAGATTCTGCAGGATTTTGACGGTGTGATTAAACGTTCAGCAGTCAACATTCGTCCTGTTTATGACTATTCGCCGTATTTTAATCAGCCAAACAGAATCGGTCAATTTTCCTATGCCAATATTTATGTCCAGGGAATGATTGAAGAGATATTACAACCGGCACTGATCTATTCCAACTCGATTTATCTGGCAATTTTTCTTCTGAGCCTGCTCTTTTCTTTCTTTTTTATTTATCTGCCCTTGAAGATTAAAGCCCGGGGCGAAAAGAGCAGATTGCTCATCCTCTATTTCTTTTTAATCGGCCTGGCTTATATTATGGCAGAAATCATTTTTATCAAAATATTTCAGCTCTATCTGGGCAGTCCGGCGGTTTCTATCTCGCTGATAATCTTTTCTCTGCTTATTGCCAGCGGCTTTGGCAGCCTTTTTTCTGAAAAGCTGCAAAGAATCTTTAAGCGCAATTTCATTCTCTATTTTGCAGTTTTTCTCTTTCTGGTCTTTTTCATCTATGCTTTTGGTCTGTTCCCCCTGCTGAATAAATTTATCTATCTGGCAACTTTCTGGCGCTATATCTTATCATTTGTTTTAATTGCCATTCCGGGTTTTGCCATGGGCTTTTTCTTTCCCACAGCAATCAGAGAGCTGGGAAGTTCCAATCAGAACATGATCGGTTGGGGCTGGGGAGCAAACGCCTTTGCCACAGGGCTGGGTTCTATTTCGGCAGTAATAATCGCAATTAACTGGAATTTTATTCTGATTCTGATTATTGCTGCACTCTGCTACCTCATTTCTGGAATTATTGAGCGTTTTCTGGTAAAAATCTGATTTTATCAATTTTTAATTTTAATTTAACCGGAAGTTAACACTTTGAGCCTAAAATTTTTCCGGAGGTAAAAATGGGCGAAAATTTTGAATTGGAAAGAGACCTGGAAGAGACTTATTTAATGTTTGCCCTGCGCTGTTTTGAAAATACAAAAGGATTATCGCTGGAAGATTTTTATCGTCTGGAGAATAAGCTTTATGAAGATTTCATCAGAGGAGTAAGCTCCCGCTCTGCCTGATTCATTTCTGATCAATGATGGCGCTGCTGCTGAAAGATTTGTTATTTTTTTAGGTCAACGGCAATATAGCTTTCAATTTTGTCGGGGTTGAATCCGATAAATGGCCGCTTTTCGAGAGCAGGCTGTTCGCTGCTGGTTGTAAATTCCTTAATCTCAGCCTGGGTTAGGGCAACAAAATTATTGCTGGCAAATTCACCGGGAAGTCCGCTGAAGATTCCGTGAATGATATAAAAAATGCCATTAAAGCTTTTCGTGACAATATAGATTACTTTAGGAACGGCAGCCATCTTCTCGTGTTTCAGGCGCTCTAAATCTTTGCCCAGTTTAGTGGATTTGTCAAAAAAGAAAATAATGTTCTGCTTATTAATGTTCAAAACCGGATATTTCTGTGCTTCGCGGTATCCGGATGTTCCGCGGTAGAAAACAGTTGCGTTGGTAAGCGGGACAAATCCTTTCAGAATAAAACGGTTGCTGTCTGATTCGCGCAGATTGATCTGTTTAACCGGATTGACTATAAAATCAAATGTCCGTTGATCCGGGAAATCCAGAATAATTTCACCGATTACTATTTTTGCCGGTAAAACGATGATAATTTCTCTTTGATTCATATTGCCTCGTTCATAGTTTTTTTATAACTATTAATGATATATCATCAGCAGGAGCAGTAAATTTTACTGCCTCCTGATAAATGATCTGGCAGATCTGGAAAGCATTTTGCTCTTTTATTCTGGCTAGCAGAGACTCCAGCTGCAGCGGAAAAAAATATTCGCCGTTTTCGTTCTGATGCTCGCTTAAGCCGTCTGTATAAAGAATTAAAATATCGCCGTTGCCCATGAGGGTAATCTCATTAACCGAGTAATCTTTTTTGTACTGGCGGGGATTTTTAAACGAACGGTTTTCCCAGTTTTTTCGCGACGGCAGCTTGCCGATTGGCGGAAAATTTTCGGTTATCTCCTGACCGGTAAACATTATCCGGTTATAACGGTTGGAAAAAACTATTGGCCGGGGATGAGCTGCAGATAAAAAGCGGAATGTTCCGTTTTCGGCAATCTCTCCGTAAAGCATGGTGATGAATTTAAACTGGGTTGAGGTGTTATAGAATCTGGTATTTATATTTTCAAAAAGTTCGGTGGTTATTTCGCCGTTGTTTTTCAGTTCATACTGTACGCCCAGAAGAAATGCCTGATGAAGCATGGCACTGAGCAGAGCGTCGGTTATCTGATGACCGGAGACATCAGAAATCAGGAAACCTGCTTTCGAGCGTAATTCAGATAATTTAGCCGAGAGTTTTAAATTTCCGTTTTTCAGTGCTTCCTGAATATGTTCATCAAGGTTATAGCGTTTGTTGAAGTCGATATAGATAATATGATCTCCGCCCAGAACACCGTTTAAGGGGAATGATTTGCCGGAAATATCAATGTTATTCAGTTCGGGAACTTCTCCTGATGTGGGAATGACCTGTTTGAATATGCGGTTGAAGTTTTCTATCTCCAGAAAACATTCGTTTAAAAAATGAGTATCCGGCTGATTCATCTCTCTTATTTTAAAGCAAAAGAGTTTTCAGGTCAAACTCTGACAATTGGTCTGGAACTTGAAGTTGCGCTCTTCAAGCTGAGGAAGCAGAAGCTCAAATGAGACTTCAGTTTCATTGTGTAAAACGCCGGGAGGTAGCTTTTTCTGCAGAATCAGACGGGCAACCGCGGTAGCCACAAAGCCGGTAGTTCGTTGCATGGCGCTGAGTTCACTTTTTTCATCGTAATAGTCAATTAGCTGCAGAAAGTATTGGCTGCGGGAGTTTGTTACCCGGACAAGAAGGATTACCAGATCCTTTACCTGGGGAAAAGAAAGGTGCGGCAGAAGAGCTTTTTGCAGGACATTTCGCCAGCTCAGCGGACATTGTTTTGAGATTGGCTCTTCATTAAATAATCCGAGTTCAAGAAGAAATTTAAATTTTTCATAATGCCCGGGATATCTCAGTGTTTTATATGTATACTCCTTAATCTTTCCCTGAAATGAGATTGGCGCAGTTGATGTGCCCCCGCTGGTTGTAAATGCCTCCAGCTTACCGAAGGGTTTAATCTCTAACTCTTCTGCTTCACTGAAAGTTTTGATTTTCTTGAGTTTGCTGTTTTTAATGACCAGAGCCTGACCAAAGTATTCATTTAAAAGTCCTTCAATGCTGAAAACGAGCTTATAATTAAATAAACCAACCTTTTTCTGGGGCAGTCCGCCGCAGT
>FWPV01007312.1_pt1 | contig 20206 bp, 15 predicted proteins | sample 2228371 | NCBI WGS metagenome assembly FWPV01 (sample SAMEA103939776, study PRJEB20133) | metagenome | reverse complement strand
AGCACCACCGAGCGCCACACCAGCCCCACCCCGCTGCCCCCTACTGCACCGCCCGATTACACCGTCACGGCCACGGTCTGGCAGCAAGACCCGCTCGTCCCGGCGCTGCTCTACCACCAGTTTGCAGATGACAGCTCCCCCAACTCCAACGCCAATAAAATTCGGCTGTCGGATTTCCGCGCCCACCTCGAAGCCCTTTACGCCCTGGATTTCGTCTTCGTCCCACTCGCCGACTGGCTGAAAGGCGACCTGCGCGTACCGCCCGGCAAAAGCCCGATCATCTTCACCATGGATGACCTCTTCTTCAACAACCAGATCACCCTCGGTGAAGACGGTCAACCCACACTTAATTCAGGCATTGGCGTATGGTGGGATTTCTACCTGCAATACCCCGAAATCGGTTTCAACGGCGCGTTGTTTGCCAACCTGGGCGATAAACTCTACGCCCGCCCCGACCACCCAGACTGGGAAGACAAACTGGCCCAGTCCATCGTCTGGTGCATCGAACACAACCTGATACCCTACAACCACACCTACACCCACGCCCGCCTCGACCTGACCGAAAACGAAAACCTGCACTACGAGTTCCACTGGAACGACCGCTATCTGCGCCAGTTGCTGGCGAAAGCCGGGCGCAGCGACCTGACCGCCCGCCTGGACAACATCATTGCCCTGCCTTACGGCTACTGGCCCCCCAAACCGAGCGCGCAAAACATCATTCGCGCCTACCAGACACCCGAAGGCCAACCCCTGCTGGCCGCCATGATTGCCGATTACGCCTTTCGGGCCGAATACATCCGCGCCCCTTACGACCCACAATTTGACCGCTTCAACCTGCCGCGCATCGTCGGCACCCAACTGGCCATAGACACCCTGACCGCCAACCGCGACCTCTTCCCGCGCGCCGCCGCCTGCACCCTGCGCCTGCCCAACCGCGCCGCTGCCAGCGACCCGGCCGCCCTGCAGCGCGCCATCACTGCCGCCATTCAGCAGGGCAACTGCCCAGCCGGTGTGTACGCCCTGCCAGGGCTGCTCTTCGACGCGCGCGGCGCAACCGTCTCGCAAATGCACACCCAACCCTGAACCCCCTACCGGAGACTGACCCCAACCATGAAATCGCAACAAATCAAAATCTTGCTCATCCTGGCGCTGGCCGCCGTGCTCGCCTTTGCGGCTGGCAGCCGCCTCCAGAACGACCACCCCCAACAGCAGGCCAGCCTGTCTTTCGACCCGCAAAGCGTCCCCAGCGCAACCTACCGGCTGGGCTGGTTCGCGATTCGCTGGCAGACCGAAAACGGCGGACAACTGACCATCGAGCATATCAGCCGTCCAGGGTTTGCGCTCTGGCAAAGCCTGCCGGGGCAGGCCTTCTTCACAGTGGGCTTAGGGCAAGAAACCGTCACCGAAAAGCGCAGCATGTTCAAGTTTCAAGACACCCTGCTTGCCGCCTGCCAGCAGCAGCGCATCGAATCCATCACCACCACCAGCACGCCCGACGTTCTCTCGCTGGATATTTTCGGCATACTCTACTGCGGCGCCGAACCCCAACCTTACGGCATACGCTTCTTCGTAACGCAAGACACCAATGTGCTGGCCTTCATTGCCACCCCGCGCAATCAGCAAAATTTCAACCGCAGTTATCTAACCTACGCCTCTAACCCAGAGGAACACTTCTTTGGCTTTGGCGAACAATTTTCACACTTCGACCTCAAAGGGCAGCGTGTGCCCATCTGGGTCAGCGAGCAGGGCGTGGGGCGCGGGGCCGAGCCAATCACCACCGGCGCCAACCTCACCAACGGCGGCGCAGGCGGCAATGCGCTCACTACCTATGCGCCGGTGCCTTTTTACATCACCAACCAACTGCGCGCGCTGGTACTGAGCAACGAAAACTACACCACCTTCGACCTGCGCCAGCCCGACCGCGTCCAAATTGCAACCTTTGCGCCGTATCTCAGCGGGGCCATCATCAACGGACAGACCCCCGCCGAAATCATCGCCTCGTACACCGCGCCAATCCGCATGCAGCCCCTGCCCGACTGGGTGCACAGCGGCGCAATCGTTGGCATGCAGGGCGGCACAGACAAGGTGCGCGACATCTGGCAAAAACTGCAAGACCGCAACACCCCCATCGCCGCCTTCTGGCTGCAAGACTGGGTGGGACAGCGCACCACCTCCTTTGGCAAACAACTGTGGTGGAACTGGGAACTGGACACCGAGCGCTACCCCGGCTGGGATGCGCTGGTGAACGACCTGGACGCCGCCAACACCCGCGTGATGGTGTACACCAGCCCCTACCTGGCCGACATCGGCGACCTGAAGCCCAACCTGCGCCGAAACCTCTTTCAGGAAGCCAAAGCCAACGGCTACCTGGTGAAAAACGCCGCTGGCGAGCCATACCTCGTCCTGAACACCGACTTCTATTTTGGCATGGTAGACCTGACCAACCCGGCCGCCTACGCCTGGATGAAGGACGTGCTCAAGGAACAGCTGGCCGGTGTGGGGGCGCGCGGCTGGATGGCCGATTTCGGCGAGGGGCTGCCCTACGATGCCGTGCTGGCGCGGGGGCAGGCCGCCGCCGTCCACAATCTTTATCCGGTGCTGTGGGCGCGCCTCAACCGCGAAGTAGCCGACGAACTGGGCGGCGAAATTGTCTTCTTCAACCGGGCTGCCTCCACCCAATCGCCGCGCTACGCCACCCTGTTTTGGACCGGCGACCAACTGGTCTCGTGGGATGCGCATGACGGCATCAAAACCGCGGTAACGGCGCTCAACACCTCTGGGCTGGCTGGGTTTGCCTACAATCATTCCGACATTGGCGGCTACACCACCATCACCAACCCGCTGCGCAACTACCACCGCTCTAAAGAACTGCTGCTGCGCTGGATGGAACTGAACGCCTTTACGGCCATCTTCCGCACCCACGAGGGCAACCAGCCCGATAACAACGTTCAGTTTTACAGCGATGATGAAACGCTGGATGCCTTTGCGCGCTGGTCGAAAGTGTACGCCGCCCTGTTCGACTACCGCAAAACGCTCATCGCCGAAGCCGCTGCCAGCGGCCTGCCGCTGGTGCGCCATCCCTTCATCCACTACCCCAACGACCCCGAAATTTGGAAAATCAGTTATCAGCAATTCATGCTCGGCCCCGATTTCATGATTGCCCCCGTGCTCGATGAAGGCGCAGCCAGTGTAAACGCCTACCTGCCCGCCGGGCAGTGGGTGCACCTGTGGAGCGGCCAAACCTACCCCGGCGGCGCGTGGGTAAGCGTGGACGCCCCGCTGGGGCAGCCCGGCGTGTTCTACCGCGCCGATTCGCCCTGGGGCCAAAAACTAACCGCCGACCTGACCGCCGCTGGACTGATGCCCTGAATCACTGCTAACGAGGTTCAACCCATGCGCCCGCTCGAAATCTTCATCCCCATCATCCTTGCCGTTTACCTGCTGTGGCCGCTCGTTACCGGGCGGCGGCGCCCGCAGGCGGTGGGCATTTTGCCCGCCTTTGCCCTGGTGGTGACGGCCTCGCACGCCAACATCGAAGGCATGCGCTGGCAAATGTACCCGCTCTACGCGCTCAGCGTCATCACCTTTTTTGCCAGCCTGCCGGCCTTCATGAAAGCCCGCACCCAAACCGATGCCGATGCCCGGCCGCGCGGGCGCGCCCTGGCTGGCACGCTGGCTGCCCTGCTGCTGTTGGCCGTTTCCACCGCCCTGCCGGCCCTGCTGCCGGTACCGGCTGTGGCAGCCCCGCGCGGGCCATATCAGGTGGGCACCGTAACCTACGTCCTGACCGACTCATCGCGCCGCGAGCTGTACTCTGGGCGCGATGAACCGCGCAAGTTCATGATGCAGGTCTGGTACCCGGCCAAGCCCGCCCCAGGCGCGCAACCCGCCCCCTGGATGCCCAACGCCGAGATAATTGCCCCAACCATCGCCGTTTACTTCAACCTGCCCGATTTCTTCCTCGATCATCTTGTCTATGCGAAATCCAACGCTTACCCCGATGCTCCGCTCGACCCCAATGGCGGCCCCTACCCGGTATTGATTTTCTCACACGGCTGGAACGGCTTTCGCGCCCAAAGCACCTTTTTGATGCAAGACCTGGCCAGTCACGGCTACATTGTGGTCGGCATGGAGCATCCCTACGGCAGCCTGCTGACCGTCTTCCCTGATGGGCAAACAGCCGCCAACAACCCGCGCGCCCTGCCCGATGGCGCGCCCGATGACGAATACGAAACCGCCGCGCGCCTGCTGGTGGACCAATGGTCGCGCGATATGACCTACGCGCTCGACACCCTGAGCGAACTGAACCGCAACGACCCATCGGGGCGCTTTACCGGCGCGCTAGACCTGACGCGCGTGGGCGCGCTGGGGCATTCTACAGGCGGCGGGGCCAGCATTCAGTTCTGCGGGGTAGATGCGCGCTGCCGGGCGGTCTTTCCACTCGACCCGTTCATGCGGCCGGTCTCCGAGCAGGTGCTGGATGGCGGACTCACGCAACCTTTTGCGACCTTCTTCAGCCAATCCTGGGCAGAGGATGTGACCAGCCGCAACAACGCGCTCTTCAACCGCTTTTACCCGCACCTTCAGCAACCGCTGGCGGTCATGTCTATTACCGGTACGCGCCATTACGATTTCAGCGACCTGCCGGCCCTATCGCCGCTGGCCCCGCAACTGGGGCTAAAAGGCCCAATCAACGGCGCGCGCGTGCAGACGCTGATTCAGGATTATGTGCTGGCTTTCTTCGAACTGCAATTCAGGGGCGTTAGCACCCGGTTATTCGATGGACCCTCAGCCGATTACCCCGAAGTGAACTTCTTGCGCTAAACCGATGACCAAACCCAAACTTGCCTGGCTTGCCCTGCACGCATTCAACCTGGCGGCCATCGCCGGGTTTTACACCTACAACCTCAACCGCACCTATCCCTGGGTAGGGCAAGATTTTTCGCACTTCATCCCGCGCCTGTTGGATACTTACCTGCACATCAAAATCAACGGGCCGCTCGTTCAATGGTACACCGCCAATTTTGGGGGCGGGTTGCCCGCTTTTGCCAACCCGCAACACCTGCAATTTAGCCTGCCGCAATGGTTGATGCTGTGCTTCGACCCCTGGCAGGCTTTTTTATTTTCGGTAGGGGTGTATGTAGGGCTTGGCTATATCGGCGCATATAAACTTTTGCGCGTTATTTTGCAATTCGACCGGCCAGCCGCCACGCTGGGGGCCATTTTCTGGTCATTGACGGGCTTTTACCTGAGCCGTATGCTGGTTGGACATTTTGGCTTCCTCTCTTTTCCGTTGCTGCCGCTCATGCTTTACCTGCTGCTAGAAAGCAGGTTGCCGCTGGCAGCCGCAAGCGTGCTGTTTGCGCTGCTTTCTGCCAGCCTGGTTTATTCGGCCGGGTTTTATACGGCGGTCATTTTTGCCTTCTCTGGCGGGCTCAGCCTGCCGCTCATCTCCCTGATGCAGCCCCAGGCAGTGCACATTGGGCGCATGGCGCGCAGACTCGTCATGGGCGCAGGGCTGGCGCTATTGCTCAGCGGCAGCAAACTGTACGCCGTATTTGCGTTGATGCGCTTTTTCTCGCGCGAGGTAATGTCCATTTACGATGCGCCGCTGCTCCAAAAAGTGACGGGCATTTTCTTTCAGCTGGTTGGCGTCAGCCTGATTGTTCCCTTGCGCCTGCTGCAAGGGCGCGACCCCAACGCCATTCGAGATTACCTGGCGGCCCGCACGGGCATTGTCAGTTCGCTGTGGGAACTGGATAGCGCTGTTTCCGGGCTGGCAGTCATCATCCTGGGGGCTGGGCTGGCCTGGCACGCCTGGCGGTCTATTCGCAGCCGGGGGCGCATCACCAAACAGCAAGCCGCCGTTGCGAGCATCTTTGCGCTTGTGGCGCTGGCGCTCATTCAATACATCGTCACCGAAGGGCCGGTGTTTGACTTTCTAAAGTCCCTGCCGCTCTTTCGCTCGATGCACGTCAATATTCGCAATACCTCTGCGTTCATTTTGCCCATTTGTCTGGGCGCAGCGTATTACCTGAACGAATTTTTCCGCCGCACCCGCGCGCGCCAGAAGAGCATCTTGCTCACGCTCAACATGCTGGCGCTGATTGCTTTGTTCCCTTACCTGGTCATTAGCCCACAGTTGCATTTGCGGTTTGTGGAAATCAAGCCCCTGCGCGAAGTGTACTGGCAAATGCGCGCCGGAGAGACGTTCCCAATTCAAAAAATTGGCGACGACCTGGACATCGAAGCCATTGACCGCAACGCCAGCAGTTTGTTCATCTATGAGCCAATTTTTGGTTATGAACTGGAGTATTTTCACCCGCTGGTCGTTCCTGGCAGCATTTACCTGCAGGATGGCGAATACCTGAATATGACCAACCCGGCCAGCCTGGTGTACCCCGAAGAGAACGGACTGACCCCATTCGAGCGCTTCAAAGTGAGCGAGCGCGACAAACTGGAACAGTTCGCCAACCGCCGCCAGCCCTATTTCAAAATGCCGTTCATGCAGCATGTTCTAAACATCGTTTCGGCCGCCGCGCTGGGCATCCATGTTGCGGTTTTGCTCTGGTTTGGGTGGAAATATGTAAAACCATAAGACTGCGTGTTGAATCGGACCGCGCGTTTGTGTATGATGGGTAGGAACACTTTAGCACAGGAGGTGCGGCATGGAGTTTGACCTGGTCTTTGAGGGCGGCGGGGCAAAAGGGATGGTTTTCGTTGGAGCGCTGGATGTGTTTTACCAGCGCGGTCATACCCACAACCGGCTGATGGGCACGTCGGCAGGGGCCATCACTGCGGCGCTGACGGCCGCAGGCTACACCACGCCAGAAATGCTTGCCGCCCTGGCTGAAAAAGATGAAAACGGCAAATCGGTTTTTGCCAGTTTTATGTCTGGGCCGGGGCCGTTGCCTCAACAAACGATTGAACAAGGCGCATTTGCGCAATTGCTCAAAAACTTCGATATCCCCTATGTGCCCGAATTTTTAGAACAAGTGATGGCGCAGGTGGTGCTGCAATTTTTTGCCAGTAAGTTGCCCGCCCGCCACCTGCTTTCGCTGGTCGAACTGGGCGGCTGGTTTTCGGCAGACAACTTTGTGAACTGGCTAAAGCGTAAATTGGATGAAGGCACATTCAACGGTCAGCCGCGCCGCTTTAGCGAAATGACGCTCGCGCAGTTTCACGCTGCAACCGGCAAAGAACTGACCCTGATTGCTGCCGATACCAGCGGCGAAATGATGCTGGTGCTCAACCATCGCACCGCGCCCGATTGTCCGCTGGTGTGGGCGGTGCACATGTCCATGAGCATTCCGCTGCTGTGGCAGGAGGTCATCTGGCAGCCGCATTGGGGCTTGTATCGCGGCGCAGATATAAGCGGGCATGCGATTGTAGATGGCGGGCTGCTTTCGAACTTCCCCATCGAGCTGTTCATCTCGGATGCGCCCCAGGTTACGGCGCTGATGGGCCCCAAACGGCACAACAACGTGCTGGGACTATTGATTGATGAAGACAAACCCGTGCCCGGCGCCGAAAATACCACCCCACCCGGACCGGGCGGCGTGAAACTAAGCGAGTTGCGCACAGTGCGGCGTTTGAACGCGCTGATGAACACCATGCTGGGCGCGCGCGATAAGGCCGTGATTGCCACTTTTTCTCACCTGGTGGTACGTTTGCCCGCCAAAGACTACGGCACAATCGAATTTGATATGACGGATACCCGCCGTGAGCTGTTGGTCGCCGCTGGCCGCCAGGCTATGGCGGCGTATCTGGACGGGCTGGAAACCCCCACAACCCTGTTGCGCCCCAAAGCGCCCACCTCACCAGAAGAAATTGCCAACCTTGTGGCGCAAGAGTTGCTGGACGCCAGTCAATAGCGCTACGGACAGCGCGGGTCGAGGCGCGGGGGAGGAATTTCGCCCCAGGCTTCAGTGACGGGTTGCCCGATCAGTTCGGGTGGGCGGGGCAAGCCCAGGGCCCACAGGGCGGTGGCGGCGGTATCGGTGGTGCTGACGGGCTGGATGAGTTGCTGCGCAATCACGCCGGGGCCGGTCATAATCCATGGGATGGTCATGTCTTCGGCGCGGCGCGTGCCGTGCGTGGTGTCGTGCCCGCCATGGTCGGCGGTGATGATGACCAGGGTGGATGGCAGCAATCCGGCAGTATCCAGCGCGGCGAATAGGGCCGCAATGGCTTCGTCGCTGCGGCGCAGCACGCTGAAGTATTGGGGGGAAAGCCAGCCGTATTCGTGGCCCATGCCATCGGGCAGCGCAAAATGGATGAAGGCCAGGTCGAAGCCCTGGGCAAGGATGGGCGCAGCCTGGGCGGCAATGACTGTATCACGGTCGTTGATGTAGCGGAAGACGCTGAGCGTATCTGGCGGGGTCAACTGGCGCAGTTTTTCTTTGCCCACAATCATTACGGTCTTTAGCCCGGCTGCGTGTGCTGCGGCAAAAACCGATTGCCCCTGGGCGTAGCCATTTTGGGGCAGGTAGTCGTTCCAGTTTACGCCGTGCTGAGATGGGCAAACCCCCAACAGCATCGAGGCGTGCGCAGGCAGGGTAGCGCTGGGGTAAGTTGTTTGGGCGCGCAGGGAATAGGCCGCAGCGGGCAATAAGGCCTGCACAAACGGCATGGGGGCTTGTTCGATTGCGTCTGGGCGCAGACCATCTACGCTGATGATGAGCACGCGGGCAATCGCTTCTTGCGGGCGCGGGGTGGGCGTTGGGGTGGCGGTGGCGGTTGGGGTAACGGTAGGGGTCAGGGTGGCGCTGGGAAGCGGCCGGGGCGTGGCGCTGGCCACGGGGCCCAGCGTGGGCAGGCTGCGGGGCGTTGGGTTGGCGGGCAGGGCGGCTGGGGCTGGGGCACAGGCTGCTAAAACGGTCAGCACGAGCAGGGCAAGATGCCCTATCGGGTTTTTCCAAAAAAGATTTTTGCTGTATGATAGAGGCATGAATTTATTACTCGCAGGAGGCATGTATGAACATCCACGTTGTGCAGATTGAGAAGCCTGAGCCAATTAACTTTATTTTGGGGCAGTCTCATTTTATCAAAACGGTCGAGGATATTCATGAGGCGCTGGTGGGGGCTGTGCCGGGCATAAAGTTTGGGGTGGCATTTTGCGAGGCAAGCGGTAAACGCCTGGTGCGCTGGAGCGGCACTGACGAGGCGATGATTGACCTGGCCCGAAAAAACGCACTGGCGGTAGGCGCAGGGCATTCGTTCATTATCTTTTTGGGCGAGGGGTTTTACCCAATCAATGTGCTGAACGCTGTAAAGTCTGTGCCAGAGGTGGCGCGCATTTTTTGCGCCACGGCCAACCCCACCCAGGTGCTGGTGGCCGAAACCGAGCAGGGACGCGGCATTTTGGGCGTGGTGGATGGCTTTGCGCCGCTGGGCGTGGAGGACGAGGAAGGCATTGCCTGGCGTAAGGGCTTTTTGCGCATGATTGGGTATAAAGCATGAAACCTTACGATTACGCGCACCGCAAAGGTGTAGAGGAAATCAGCTGGGAGCGTTTTGGGCAACTGACCCGCAGCCTGGCAGAGCAGTTAGCGCCGCATAAAGTTGAAGCGGTAATTGGCATTGCGCGGGCGGGGTTGTTCCCGGCGACGGCGCTGGCAGCGATGCTGCGACGGGAAATGTACCCGGTGAGCATCACGCGCCGCGTGGAAGACCGGGTGGTGTTCGAAAAGCCTGTCTGGCGGGTAGATGTGCCGGCCCTGGTGCGCGGGCGGCGCGTGGCAGTTGTGGATGAGATGGCCGATTCGGGCGAGACGCTGGCTACGGTATGCGCGCGCGCCCTGGAGCGCGACGCGGCGCAGGTGGTGTCGGTGGCGCTGGTAAGCCACACCTGGGCGTCGCCCGCGCCACAAATTTCTGCGTTGGTGACCGATGCGCTGGTTATCTTTCCGTGGGACCGCGAAGTGTACGCCGACGGGCGCTGGCAAATGCACCCCGAACTGGTAACGGCCTTGCGCGCGCAGGGGCTTGACCCTGACTTGAAATGAAAGGCCAAGGGTGCTTGCGCCAACCGATGCTACAATTGCTGCAATGCTTGAACGCCCCGAAAGTTTTTTGAATATGGCTGCATAGTTACCGTACCATAGGCTTTAGCCTGTATTTTACCGCCTGCCCCCTTCGGGGATGATTCGCAAAAGGCGGTGATACAAGGCACTTACAGTCATGCTGAATTATTTTAATCTACAATCTGGCGGTCGCAAAACGCACTTTCAAAATTGGCGAAGGTATTATCAGAATAAGCCGTTTCAAGAACGCCGAAAACATCTCTTTTTTTCGCAAATGACAAACGAAACTTTCCCATCCCCACACGATATTATTCCGCAGGCTTTTCCTGGCATTAGCGCGCAAGAAGTTGAGTCGCTGATGGCGGCTGGGCAGGTGCGCAGTTATCCGGCTGGCGCGGTGCTGTGCCGCGAAAATGCCATTGAGGATACGTTTTACATTTTGCTGGATGGCGCGGTAGACGTATCGAAAACCATCAACAACCTGGAGCGGCGCATGCTCACCACGCTGGAGGCAGGGTCATTTTTTGGCGAGATGGCGCTCATCCATAATGCGCCGCGCGGCGCGACCGTAACGGCCAAAACGCCCGTCACGGTCATGGAAATAAACCGGGAGAACTTCAACGCCACGCTCAAAAACAGCGGCAGCATGTCGCTGGCCATGGTGCATCAGATTAGCACGCGCCTGCGTGAAAACGATGAAATGGCCGTAGAAGACCTGCGCCTGCGCGCAGGTGAACTGGCCCGCGCCTATCAACGCCTGGCAGAGCAAGATGTTGCCCGGCGCGAGTTTTTGACCAACATTGCTCACGAACTGCGCACCCCACTGATGGCTGCCGGGGGCTACATCCAACTCATCCAGAGCGGGGCCATCCCGCCTGCCGAATTGCCCAGCGCGCTCGAAACGGTTGCCCGCAACATCCAACAAATCACCTTGCTGGTCAACGACATTCTCTTTTTGCAAGAGATGGACCTGATTCTGCCGAAGTTTCAGACCGTCAATATTGTGGATATTGCCCATATCGTGGCCGCCAAATATGCCGAAAAGGCGCTATCTGCAGGTATCGAATTGAGCATAAGCGCCGAAACCAACCTGCCCGCTGTCTCTGGCGACCCCAAAAGCCTGGAGCGTGCCCTGACCGCCCTGATAGATAACGCCATTAAGTTCAGCCCCAACGGCGGGCAGGTGCACATCCGCATGCAGCGCGACAAATCGCAAGTGGTCATCAAAATCAGCGATGAAGGGATCGGCATTGCGCCCGAAGACCTGCCGCGCATCTTCGACCGTTTCTATCACCTGGAGCGACACAACGACCGTTTGTTTGGCGGCATTGGACTGGGGCTGGCAATCACCCGCCAGGTCATTCAACAGCATAACGGACAATTGGACGTAGAAAGCAAACCCGGCAAGGGCACGACCTTCACCATTCGGCTGAACATGGTCAGGGTGGTGTTTTAGCGGTAAAATTCCTCGCCGCAAAAAATACTCCGCAAGGAGTATTTTTATTCTGTACGAGGAGAACCATGAACGCTTACAAATCTACCCTTTTGATAACTTTGCTTGCCCTGGGGCTGGCTGCCTGCGCCCTGGCCGCCACGCCCACCGCAGCGCCCCTTGCCACACCCTTAGCCACCCCAGACCTGACCGGCGCAGGCGAAACCCTGGTTTGCCTGCATCCGCTTTTGCCCGCCGATGTAGCCGCCACATGGGAGTATGTTCTGACCGACCCCGCTCAGCAGGTCATCACCCTCACCAACACCATCGAAGACGTGCAGCCTGCCGGGTTTAGCCTGCAAAGCATGTACCAAATTGCCGAAACATCCTTCAGCAACACCAGCGCATGGAAGTGCGCGCCCGAAGGGCTGACGGCCGAAACGCCCATTTTGGGTGGGCAATGGCTCACGCTGCTGCTGCCCAACGCCACGTTTGGCGCAAGCGAACTGGTCACCAACGATGGCGTTACCCTGCCAGCGGTCATCAACCCTGGCGATACCTGGACACAAACGCTCACCACCCGCACCCCTGCAAACATCAATGGTCAAAGCGAGACGCTGCAAACGACCTATACCTTCACCTTTACCGCCCGGCGCTCCGAAGCGTTGCGCGTGCGCGCCCTGAGCGAAACCGCCATGCTCATTGAAGTCACTGGACGAATCACCGCCACTCGCCAGGATGGCAGCAGCCTGCCAGACATCGAACTGAGCAGCGCGCAGTGGTACGTTCCAGCAGTTGGGCTGGCCAAATCGGTCAGCATCATCAAAATAGCCGGGCAGCCCAACCGCGTCGAAATGCAAGAACTGGTCTCGTTCATCACCACGCGTTAATCACCCCAAAAACGCGGCTCTCTGGGAATCTCCGTGTACAGGTCTTCACGGTAAATCCCAGAGAGCCTCCAACGGATCCTGTTGCCCTCACCGGCTAGAGATGAGAAATGCGCGGTGAAAGCAAACCAGAGGGGGAATGCACTCATTCGCCAGCAAAGCGCACCGTCAGGCGTCCCTCGGCATCGTAAAACGAGCGCGCGCAAAAAGGCGGGTCACCGCGCCGCATGGTATGAATGCGCGCCAGCAAAATAGGCAGGTCTGCCACGGCAGGTATCTGCCCTACCTGCTCAAACGGAATCCACTCTGGACGGCCCTCGCTTCCTTCCGATACTTCACCTGGGCCTGCCTCGCCAGTAAACAAAAACAGGCACACGCCCACGTCTTCCCCCGTATCTACAATCAGCGTACCGCACAGCCACAAGTCAGCCGTCAGTCCGGCTTCCTCGCGCAATTCGCGCTGAGCAGCGCTGAGCGCATCCTCACCACGTTCGATGTGTCCGCCCAGCCCGTTGTATTTGTTGGCCCACAGGCGCTTGGTCGGCGCGCCTTTCAATAGCAGGTACGAATCGCCCCGCCGCACAAAAATTGCCGTGCGCGGAATAAGCATGTAGCGGTCGCGGGTTACACCCTGTTCGGATGCTGACATGCGAACACCTCTCTAAAAACATCAGTTTGGGATAAACATCCCGAAGGCAATTTCGACCCTTGAAGTTGTGCGCACAAAGCCTTCGGGACGGTTCAAAAGGCTTACACCCGAATTCAGGTTAAAAAATTGGGGCGGATACCCAATTGCATCCGCCCCACATCAAACAGCCAGTTAACTTACCAGCGCGCGTACTTCGTCCAGGCGTCCGGCCGAACCAAGTTTTTCATTCTTATGGGCAATAAATTTGGCATACTCTGCCATGAAAATTTTGCCCACCGGGCGCAAGTCGAATTGATCGGGGTGATCGCGGAAGAACTCGCGGTGTACACGCGTCCACACCAGGCGTCCATCGGTATCAATGTTCACCTTGGTCACGCCCAGTTCGGCCGCACGGCGGAACTGATTCTCATCCACGCCTTTAGCGCCCTTCAGGTTGCCGCCCGCCGCATTGATGCGCGCCACCTCTTCCTGCGGCACCGAAGACGACCCATGCATTACCAGCGGAAAACCCGGCAGCCGGGCCTGAATTTGCGCCAGCACATCGAAGCGCAGCGCCTGATCGCCGCTAAACTTGAACGCGCCATGGCTGGTGCCAATCGCCACAGCCAGCGAATCGCAACCCGTGCGCTCAACAAACTCCAGCGCCTGGTCTGGGTTGGTCAACTTGGCATCAGCCTCATCCACCGAAACATGCTCCTCTACGCCGCCCAGCATGCCCAGTTCGGCTTCGACCACAATCCCTTTGGCGTGGGCTGCCTCGACCACACGGCGGGTAATTTCGATATTCTTCTCAAACGGCTCGTGGCTGGCGTCAATCATCACTGATGAGTAAAAACCGCTGTTGATGCAGTCGTAGCAGGTTTCCTCATCGCCATGGTCGAGATGCACAGCAAAGATCGCCTCTGGGAAAATCTCATCTGCCGAGCGAATCAGGCCCTCCAGCATCTTCTTGTGCGTATAAGCGCGCGCGCCTTTGCTAATCTGAATAATGAACGGCGCTTTGCTATCCAGATTTCCCCTGAACAGGCCCATCGTCTGTTCCAGGTTGTTGATGTTATACGCCCCAATGGCATATTTGCCATACGCTGCCTCGAATAGTTTTTTGGTTGTGACAATCATTTTGAACCTTCCTTTGCTGGAATGAAATAACAAACATCACAAAATATTATACCCGCCGTGCCCGCAAATGAACTCACCTTTCTGCAACCCCCAGCCCGCCTGCGCGTATAAACGGGTGTGCAAACAAACATGCTATAATCAAAAATAACTGTCCGCAATTTATCATCCATCAGGAGGACCCATGAGCGACTTTTTCCAAAACGTCGTGGACGACCAGGACCCCATCAAAAAACTGGCTGCCTACATTCCTGGCTTTAGCGGCTACATCGAACGCGCCAACCGCCGCGCCGCCGACAAACTGCTGCGCGAAACGGTTGCCCAGCGCTTCGAGGAACTCTATAAGCGCATTTCCGCGCTGCAAACCGACCTGATTAGCCAGGGCGGCATTGCGTATGTAGATGACATGGAAAAAGCCGCCATTCAAATCCGCACCTTTGCGGACAAGGTGCGCAACGCCTCCTACGGCTATTCCGGTTTCTTCGACGCCATCAAATTCCGATCTGAAGAACTGGCCAAGCTATACGCCTTCGACGCCGCCTTCTTCGCCACCGCCGAAAACATCAACCGCGCGCTCGACATCGTCGAATCCTCACTCAGCGACGCCGAAGCCCTGCCCGGCGCCATCCGCCACCTCATCACCCTGGCGCGCGAAGCCACACAAACCTTCAACAACCGCTACGAAGTCATCGTGGGTACGGGCGGCTAAAACAAACACCTTGCGCTAACCGCGCACCCCAACGGCAAACCATGTGGCATCATTATTACAGCCCAGCCTCCACGACTGAAGCCCTGCGCCTGCTGGCCCAACACGCCGGTCAGGCGCGTATTGTCGCCGGAGCCACCGACCTGATTTTGGAAATTGAACGCGGCGTGCGCCCTGCGCTCGATACACTGATTGACATCACCCGCATTCCCGGTCTCAACCGCATTACGCAAGATGAAGACGGGCGCATTCATCTGGGCCCGCTGGTAACGCACAACCAGTGCGCAGCCAGCCCGCTCATTCGCCAGCGCGCCTACCCGCTGGCCCGCGCCGCATGGGAAGTCGGCGCGCCGCAAATTCGCAACCGCGCCACCGTAGCGGGCAACCTCATCACTGCCTCGCCTGCCAACGACACCATCACCCCGCTCATGGCGCTGGGCGCGCACGTCACCCTGGCCTCGGCGCGCGGTGAGCGCACCCTGCCGCTTGCCGCATTTTACACCGGCGTACGCCAGACCGTCTTACAGCCCGATGAAATGCTGGTAGATATTGCCTTTATGGGGATGACCGACTCGCAGCGCGGCACGTTCATCAAACATGCCTTACGCCGCGCCCAGGCCATCTCCGTTATCAACGTTGCCATCATCCTCACCTTTAGCGGTAACACCGTTGAACAAGCCGCCATCACCCTGGGGGCGGTTGCCCCCACCATCATCCACGCCAGCGAGGCAGAGCGTTACCTGGCAGGCAAACCGCTGAGCGACGCCGTGCTGGACGAAGCCGCAGCCCTGGCCGCCGCAGCCGCCCGCCCCATAGACGACATCCGCGCCTCGGCAGCCTACCGCCGCGAGATGGTGCGCGTCATCACCCGCCGTGGGCTGCTCAGCCTGCGCGAAGGCGCCCAGCAGGCTGGTATGCCGTTAGCGCCAGTTACACTGGGCGGGCAAGAAACGCCCCAACCTGGCGCGCCGTTCAAAAGCGTGACGCACGGCCCGGGGCAGGCCATCCAGACCACCATCAACGGCAAAAGTTATACCTTTACCAGCGGGCATAACAAAACCTTGCTGCGCCTGCTGCGCGAAGAAGCCGGGCTAACCGGCACAAAAGAAGGCTGCGCCGAAGGCGAATGCGGCGCATGTACTGTTTTTTTGGATGGCGCCGCCGTAATGGCCTGCATGGTGCCGGCCCCGCGCGCGCACGGCGCGCAGATTGTCACCATAGAAGGTCTGGCCCAGCCCGATCAACTGCACCCGGTGCAGCAAGCCTTCATCGAAGATGGCGCAGTGCAATGCGGCTATTGCACCCCCGGCTTTTTGATGAGCGCCGCCAAACTGCTGCAAGAACGCCCCCACCCCACCCGCAACGAAATTGAGCAAGCCATTACCGGCAACCTGTGCCGCTGCACAGGCTACTACAAAATTGTGCAAGCCATTGAAGATGCGAGCAAATCCACAATCAATCGGTGATAGGAGCAACTATGGGTAAGCATGTAACCTCACGCGAACGTGAAGAAACCCTGCGCGAAAAACGCGCCCCCGCCCAAGCCGCCTGGCGCGGCATTGGCGTAGCGCTATTTTTCATCGTCCCCATCGTTTCGTGGGCCGCGGCAGCGCTCACACTGGATGAAGGCATCAAGCGCAAATGGCTGATCCCAGCCGATATGGTCGGGTTTGTGCGCTTTCCGCCCGAAGCCTACACCACGCCCGGCATTAGTCCGATTGTCACCTGGCTGAGTTCTATCGAAAACCTGGTAGGCATTGTGGTCTTGACCATTGTTTACATCTTCTTTTTAGGCGGCATCATCTCTTTTATCTACTCTGTGCTTTACCGCATGAACGTGCCGCGTTACGGCAAGTTCGACGCCCCGCCGCCCAAGCGCCGCCCCAAACCCTACAAACGCTAAATAGCTGCTGCTTGCACTGCACCGCACAGGCGACGGGAGCGCAGGTCCATAACACGTCCTGGCGTTCTCAGTTAGCCTGTGCGGTCACATTTTACGAGGATACCCCACCATGACAACGATTGTTGGACAATCTGTTCCGCGCATTGACGCGCACGGCAAAGTAACCGGTGAAACGCTCTACCCTGGCGACATCAACCTGCCCGGCATGCTGCACATGAAGATTCTCTTCGCCGGGCGGCCGCACGCACGCATCCTCAACCTGGATACTACAGCCGCCGAAGCCCTGCCCGGCGTAGCCGCAGTGCTGACCGCAAAAGATGTGCCCGTCAACGACTACGGACTGCAAATCAACGACCAGCCTGTGCTATGCGGCCCCCTGCCTGCCCCACCCCCAAAAGGCGCAGTAGATGCTTCGGTAGTGCGCTTTGTGGGCGACCAGGTAGCCGCCGTCGTCGCCGAAACAGAAGCGATTGCCGCGCAGGCCGTAAAATTAATCCGCATTGAGTATGAAGACCTGCCCGTGCTCACCGACCCCGAAGCCGCCATGCAGCCAGGCGCCTTCCCCATTCACCCAGAGCGCAGCCAAAGCAACATTTGCGTCTGGGACAAAATTCGCAAAGGCGATGTGGCGGCTGGCTTTGCCCAGGCCGATGTCATTGTAGAAAGCGAATACCGCGTGCCAGCCCAAGAGCACGCCTACCTGCAACCCGAAGCCGGAATTGCCCACCTGGACGCCGAAGGACGGGTGGTGGTGATGGCCGCCGGGCAATGGACTCACACCGACCAAAAGCAGATTGCCCGTGCACTCAACCTGCCGCCAGAAAAAGTGCGCGTTGTTTACCCCGCCATTGGCGGCGCATTTGGCGGGCGCGAAGACCTTTCGGTGCAAATTGTGCTGGCCCTGGCGGCGCTGCGGCTGGGACGGCCGGTAAAAATTATCTGGAGCAGGCAAGAATCCATCATCGGACATGCCAAACGCCACCCCATGATTTTACGCGCCCGCTGGGGCGCCACCAAAGACGGCAAACTCACCGCCGCCGAAAACACCATCATCGCCGACGGCGGCGCGTACATGTACACCACCAACAAGGTGCTTGGCAATTCCACCATCACACAAACAGGTCCATACTACATCCCCAACATCAAAGCAGATGTGATTGGCGTATACACCAACAACCTGCCCAGCGCAGCCTTTCGCGGCTTTGGCGCACCCCAGGCCCTCTTTTTAGCCGAAAGCCAAATGAACAAACTGGCCGAAAAACTAGGCATAGACCCGGTAGAATTTCGCCTCAAAAACGTGCTGACTGAAAACCTGACCCTGGCCGTACAAACTACCCCGCCGGGTCCAGTCACCATCGGCGCGGTCATCCAGGCTGCAGCCCAGCGCGCCAACTGGCACGCCCGCCCCGCCAGGGCCAAAACCGAACCCAAACCAGCCAGCACCCCAGCCCTGGCGCGCGGACGCGGCTTTGCCGCCGGGTTCAAAAACATCGGCTTTTCATTTGGCTATAAAGAAAACTGCTGGGCGCGGGTATCCATTTACGGCAACAACAACATCGAAGATGTCGTCATCCATCACGCCGCAGCCGAAGTAGGCCAGGGCAACCACACCATCCTGGCCCAAATGGCCGCCGAAGTGCTTGGCGTGCCCATGCACAAAATTAGCCTGGTCACCATGGACACCCTGAACATGGGCAACGCTGGTTCGGCATCGGCATCGCGCCTGACCTTTATGGCAGGCAACGCCGTAAAAGGCGCCGCCCAGGCCGCGTTGGAAAAATGGCGCGCCGAAGAGCGCCCCGCCGTGGCAGAATACACCTATTACGCCCCCGAAACCACCCCACTCGACCCCGAAACAGGCAAATCTATGCCTAACTTTGCCTACGCCTACGCCGCCCAAGCCGTGGATGTAGAAGTAGACACCGAAACCGGCCAGGTACGCCTGCTGCGCGTTGTTTCGGCGCACGATGTGGGCAAGGCAATCAACCCCGCGCTGGTAGAAGGGCAGGTAGAAGGCGGCGTTGTTCAGGCCCAGGGTTACGTCATTCAAGAAAACTTCATCACCCGCAACGGCTATGTGCTGACCGACCAGTTAAGTACATACCTCCTGCCAACTATTTGGGATATTCCAGAACAAGTCGAAACCGTCATCGTAGAAATCCCAGACGAACGCGGCCCCTGGGGCGCAAAAGGCGTGGGCGAGCTGCCCTACCTGCCGCTGGCCCCGGCCATCACCGCCGCCGTTCACGACGCCACCGGCGTATGGTTCGACGCCTTTCCCCTCACGCCAGAGCGCGTGCTGCGCGGCCTGGGCAAAATATAAAACGCAGGCAAGCCAATTCAGACCCATGGACATCTCACAGACCATCCACCTGCTAGGCGACCTGCTGGGCGAAGTCATCTCAGAACTGGAATCGCCAGAACTATTCGAAACCGAAGAGCGCATCCGCGCCGCCGCCAAAGCCCGCCGCGCCGGAGACCAGGCCGCCGCAGCCACCCTGGCCCAGGAAATTGCACGCCTGGACCCCAACCAGGCCCGGGCGGTGGCTTCAGCCTTTACCCTATACTTCGACCTGGTCAACCTGGCCGAAGAAAACGAACGCGTCAACGCCCTGCGCCAAAAAGAAGCCGCATTGCCGCCCGGCCACCCCCTGCCCGAAAGCATCCACGAAGCCATTGGCGCGCTCAAAGCCCAGGGCGTTACCCCACAACAAATGGCCGCCATGCTCAGCCAGTTAAGCATCGAGCTGGTGCTCACCGCCCACCCCACCGAGGCCAAACGCCGTACTCTGCTCTCCAAATTGCAGCGCATTGCGCATGTGCTACGCCAGTTAGACGACAACAACCTGCTGCCGCGCGAAATAAACACCCTGCGCAACACCATCCGCGCCGAGATGGTCTCCATCTGGCTCACCGACCGGGCCCGCACCGCCAAACTGGAAGTAACCGACGAAGTGCGCACCGGGCTGTACCATGTAGACGAATTTTTCTGGCAAATGCTCCCGCGCCTGTACGCTGACCTGGACGCCGCGCTGCAAGCACACTACCCCGGCTTGCAAACGCCACCCGCCTGGCTGCGCCTGGGGTCATGGATTGGCGGCGACCGCGACGGCAACCCCAATGTGACCGCGGCCGTCACTGCCGAAACCCTGCGCCTGCACCGCGGCCTGGCCGTGGAAAATCACCGCGCCGCCCTGCAAGACCTGGCCCGCCGCCTTAGCCTTTCTACCCGGCGCATTCCCCCGCCTGCGCCCCTCAGCCAGTGGATCGAATCGCGCCGCCCGCTGCCCGCCCACGCCGCCTACCTGGAAAAGCGCTACGCCGCCGAGCCCTACCGCCTGGCCCTCTCGCTGCTGGCCGACGACCTGGCCCAGGCCTCTAAAGACGACATGACCACCCGTCTGCTCTCGCACGAGCCGCACAGCGCGCGCATCCACACCCAAGACCTGGCCGAACCCCTGCGCCTGATTGCCGAAAGCATCCCACCC
>FWPV01007310.1_pt1 | contig 20210 bp, 19 predicted proteins | sample 2228371 | NCBI WGS metagenome assembly FWPV01 (sample SAMEA103939776, study PRJEB20133) | metagenome | reverse complement strand
TGCTGCTGCACATCGTTGCCGCGCATAAAGGCTGCCTCCGGATAACCTATTGTTATCGTTGACTTTAGCACCTTTTTGCCATTATGCACAACATTAATTACGGTCATCAAGAAAAAGAGTTTTTCAACAGCCTGCTAAGGCATCTCTGACCAGGATAGCTCCCCCTATCCTTGAGGTTTCGGCTCTGAGAGAAGAAGAGGCGCCTAGCAAAAAGACCTCCGGACATGGATGAGCCTGCATCTCAGGCTTCCTCCCCCTTGATGGGGGAGGGCTGGGGTGGGGGTGGCGAAATTATTCGTAACCACGCTGAGTTGCTTTATTCGCCCCCTCAACCAACCCCCTCTCCCCGTGGGGAGGGGGCTTAAAAACGCGATCACGCAAAATCCCTACCAGACAGCACTGGTCAGAGAAGTTCAAGGAGGGTCAGGAGCTCAAAACAATGGTCCCCTTTTAAAGAACAATAAGTCAAAAAGGAGGACACATTTTTATTTCTTTTTGGCGTATTCCTTAATTAAGGCCAGGCCGATGATGTTGCGCATGATCTGGTTGGTGCCCTCGAAGATCTGAAGGATCTTGGCGTCCCGCATCATCTTTTCCACCGGGTATTCCCGCATGTAGCCGTGGCCACCCATGACCTGCACCGCGTCAATGGCCACCTGCATGGCCATGTCGGTGGCGAAGACCTTGGACATGGCGGCCTCCTTGGAAAAGTCCTTGGGATTGGTGTCGATGTAGCGGGCCACCGAATAGACCAAGGCCCGGGAGGCCTCCACCCGCGTCGCCATGTCGGCCAGCATATGCTGCACCGCCTGGATGGCGAAGATGGGCTGGCCGAACTGCTGGCGCTCCTTGGCAAAGGAGGCGGCTTCGTCCAGGGCGCTCTGGGCCAGGCCGATGGCCATGGCGCCGGCCCCGGGGCGGGCCAGGTCCAGGGTCTTCATGGTGAGGATAAAGCCCAGACCCTCCCGGCCGATAAGGCGGTCCTTGGGAATGCGCACGTCCTCCAGGATGATTTCCCGGGTCACCGAGGCCCGGATCCCCATCTTGCGCTCCTTCTTGCCGAAGGAGACGCCGGGGTCGTCTTTCTGCACGATGAAGGCGCTGGCCCCCCGGGGACCCTTGGCCTTGTCGGTGAGGGCGATGATGACGTTGAGGTCGGCCACCCCGGCGTTGGTGATCCACTGCTTGGTGCCGTTCAGGACGTAAAAGTCGCCGTCTTTGACGGCGGTGGTGGCGATGGCGCCGGCGTCGCTGCCCGCCTGGGCCTCGGTGAGGGCAAAGGCCACCAGCTGCTCGCCCTTGGCCACCGCTGGCAAATAGGTCTGCTTCTGTTCCTCGGAGCCGTACAGGATGATGGGGTAGGCGCCCAGGAAGCTGGCGGCGAAGCTCACGGCCACCCCTACGCAGCCTTCGGACAGGGCCTCCAGCATCAGGACGTTTTCAAAAGCGCCCATCCCCAGGCCCCCGTATTTTTCCGGGATGATGGTGCCGGCCAGGTCGGCCTGGGACAGGTCCTTGATGATTTCCCAGGGGAATTCCTCTTCTTCATCCAGGCGGGCCCGCTCCGGCTTGATTTTCTCATAGGCGATGCGGCGCGCCAGATCCTGGAGCATCTGCTGCTCCTCGGTCAACAGATAATCCATGGGCATTCCTTTTCGTTGCTGGGCGGATTATTCGGCCGCAGGAACCACCAGCCGGCCCTTGTAATAACCGCAGGCCGGGCAAGCCCGGTGGGGGAGGTGGTGCTCATTGCACTTGGGGCACACCGAGAGCCCCGGCAAGGTCAGGCGGTAATGGCTGCGCCGCTTGTTGCGACGGGTGGGGGAATGCCTCCGCTTGGGTAAGGCCATAAAAACGTCTCCTTTACGGCGTCAATTTGCCCCGCTGGCGAAGGGCGAAGCGGACCGCTCCTTGGCGCAGGTGCAAGGTTCGGTATTCAGGTTGGCGCCGCACCGGGCGCACAGACCCCGGCACGCCTCGGCGCACAAGGGCTTCACCGGTAATTGCAACACGATCTGCTCCCTGAGAATGGGTTCCAAATCCAGGGTATCGCCGGCATAAAAATCCTGGTCCAGCTCCGCCGCGGTGAGCTCCTCCTCGCCGGCCTTCAGCGGCTCAGGCCCAGGGGCCAAAAGCAGATCGAAGTCGGTTTCGATGGGGGCGACATAGGGGGTCAGGCAGCGGCAGCAGGCCAGGGTCAACGTGCCCCGTAAGCGACCCCGAATGAGGAGCTCCCGGCCATGCTTCGCCACCCGCACCTCCGCCTTGACCTGACTGGGGCCGGCGATTTCCAGACCCGGGTCTTGGGCGCGCCAGGTTAAAAACCAGGCCTCGTCCAACACGAGGCTGAGGTCCAACCCCGCGGCCGGAATGCGGGCGATGGAGAATTGCCAAGGGGAAGGTTTCATGCTCGGTGCCGACCCGTCAGGAAAAATGAAACAATTTATTGTAAACAAACCTCTTTTGCTGTCAAGGTTTTTGGCCGGAGCTGCCCAGAAAAAAAATGCTATTGCATCTCAGTAAAAATAGAGTACATTTTACCCACCTGTTAACTGGAATTTATCCCGAACCTGACCCACAGCCCCGTTGCGCCTTGGAGCCACGAAGGGGATTTCCCCCGGGCCCTCTGGCAAGGGGACTTAACGCCAACTGCGGGAAAACCTATGGTAATCGCCTTCATCGGTCAGCCCAACTGCGGCAAAAGCACCATTTTCAACTACTTCAGCGGCTACAAGGCGGTGGTTTCCAACTTTCCGGGCACCACGGTGAAATATACCGTCAGCCAGGTGGTTCTGGAAGGAGAGAACGTCACCTGCGTGGATTTGCCGGGAGTCTACTCCCTTACGTCCACCGATCAGGCGGAGCTGGAGTCCCGCCACTACCTCCTGCAGGAACAGGCCGACGTCATTGTCAATGTCATCGACGCCTCGCTCTTGTCCCGGAGCCTGGAACTGACCCTGGAGCTCATGAGTCTGGAGCGCCCCATGGTGGTGGCTTTGAACATGATGGATGAAGCCGACCGTAAGGGCATCAGCCTGAAGCCCACCAAGCTTTCCCATCTGTTGGGGGTGCCGGTGGTCACCACAGTGGCCTCCCAGGGCAAGGGCCTCACCGAACTGCTGCACACCGCGGTGGAGGCCGGGCGTCTCCAGATCCGGCCCGCGGAAGTTACCTTCAGCCGGGACGTGGAAGAGGAGATCGCCGAACTCTCTGACAGTCTGGACCTGAAGTTGGCCCAGGAGCTGAATCTGCCCTGGCGCTTTCTGTTGGTCAAGCTTTTGGAGGACGACCCCCATCTCCTGGAGGAGGTGGGACGGCGGCATCCCAAGCTCATCCCCATCCTGCGGAACCACCAAATCATCCTGGCCCAGAGCCATGGCCGCCCGCCGGAGACGGTGATCTCCTCGGAGCGCCACGCCTTGGCCGTGAACCTGTTTGAGCAGGTGGCCAAGGTCAGCCCGGCCCAGAAGCCCAAGTGGCGGGACCGGTTGGATTGGGTGGCCACCCATAAATTCTGGGGCTACTGCCTCCTCCTCTTCATCATGGGCCTCTTTTTCCAGGCCGTGTTCCGGGTGGGGCAGCACACGGAGGAATTCCTCCTCTCCTACCTGGAGCTCACCCAGAACCTGGTAAAGGGCCTGGTGGGTGAACAGTCACTGACCTTCCACCTCTTGGGGGAGGGATTCTTTCTCGGTGTCTTCGGGGGCCTTGGCATCGTGCTTCCTTACCTGGTGCCCTTCCTCATCGGGCTGGCCCTGCTGGAGGACAGCGGCTATCTGCCCCGGGTGGCCTTTCTCATGGACAACCTGATGCACCGCCTGGGCCTGCACGGCAAATCCATCATTCCCTTCATCCTGGGCTACGGCTGCAGTGTGCCCGCGGTCATGGCCAGCCGCATCCTGGAAAGCCCCCGGGACCGGCTGGTGGTGGCCCTGTTGGCCATGCTCATCCCCTGCTCGGCCCGCTCGGTGATCATCTTCGCCTTGGTGGCCGCGGTTCTGGGTCCCTATTGGGCTCTGGGGGTGTATTTGTTCAATCTGATCGTCATTGCCTTCCTGGGCCGGCTCTCCACCTGGCTGGTTAAGGAGGTTTCACCGGGGCTCCTCATGGAGATCCCCGAATACCGGCTCCCCACTTTGAAAAACGTGCTGCATAAGTCCTGGCGCAGCCTCAAGGACTTCATGGTGGTGGGCTGGCCCATTCTCATCGTGGGCAGCACCATCTTAAGCCTGCTGAAGTTTTACGGCTTCGACGACCATGTCAACGCCATCTTATCCCCCCTCACCGGCGTTCTGGGTCTGCCCGCGGCGGTGGGCACCACCCTGATTTTCGGCATCATGCGCAAAGAGTTATCCCTGGTGATGCTGCATGAAGCCCTGGGCACCTCACAGTTGGCCAGCGTGCTCACCCCCGTGCAACTCCTCACCTTCACCGTGTTCGTCATTTTCTACATTCCGTGCGCGGCCACCATTGCGGCTCTGAGCCGGGAGACGGGCTGGCGGGGGGCCCTGCTGGCCATCTTCGGTTCCCTGGGGCTGGCTTTGGGGTTGGGACTGCTGACCCGCACCCTGGGTTTGCTGTGGTGGTAGTTTGCGTCTTAGGAGGGAAGAGAAGCGGGGGCTGCCCTCTGCGGCGGCCTCCCGCTCGCTCGTGGGGGCCGGGATCTCTGCGTCTTTCCCTCGGGAAAGGAAACCGGGGAACCCGTTTTCCCCCGCAGGAAGCGTCTTGGAAGCCGGCCGGGGCCAACCGGGCGTTACGGCAAAAGGAGCCTTTTCAAGTCCTCGCTTTCGTACACCACTTCGCCTGCCACCAGGCGCACCCGCCCCTGCACCACATAATTGAGGACCCGGGGCTGCCACTCATGTTCGGCCCGATTGACCCGGGCGGCCAGGGTTTCCGGAGTATCCTGCGGCTCGATGGGAACCGGGAAGGCGAAAAAAACGGGACCATGATCATAGAGCTCATCCACGAAATGCATGGTCACCGCGCTGTGGGTGAGCTCCCCGCGGCGATAGGCCGCCAGCACCGCCTCATGCACCCGCCGTCCATACATGTGGGGGCCGCCGAACCGGGGCAGGGGCCCGGGATGAATGTTCACGGTGCGGGCCGGGTTGAGGCCCGTGACCAGCTTGAGCCAGCCGGAGAGCATGACATAATCCGCCTGAAACCGCTCGATGAGACGGCGATACCCTGGGGCGTCATAGGGGCCGGGCCAATATTCGCAGGGAATTTTAAGGGCCTGGGCCCGCTGCCATACCCCGCCGGCCTCGTGATTCGTCACCACCCCGCAAATGTGCGCCTCCAGCACCGGGGGCCTGGCCAGGGTCGCCCGCACCAGGTTCTCAAATCCAGAGCCGCCGCCGGTCTTGCTGCCGGAGGCAAAGACCAGGACCTTCGGTTCGGTTGTCCTCATGTCCTCAAACCCTGGGCCTCTGCTCCCAGAGGCCACGTTTTCTTCTTTGGCAAGAAAATCCTGCCTTGGTTCATCTCTGGAAGGAGCACGCAGCCAAGTCGCCCTCAGACCAACGCCTCGCCCTTTGAAGGCCGGATTCCACGGCCGGCGCGCCCTGCTTCCATACCCTCCAGGAGTGGCGGCCTGCATCAAAGGGGCGAGGAGGCCAACAGCTCCTGCACGAGTTTTGCCTGCCTGGCTGCCGCGCCCTGATGCGGCTGCAAGGACCGTTGCGCCTCCGTCCCCAGCCGCTGCCGAAGTTCCGGATCCCCCAGGAGACGCTGTACTGCGGCCACCAACGAACCCTGGTCCTGAACGATAATCAGGGCGCCGGCCTCCGCCAGGATTTCCTGAGCCCAGCGAAAATTATGCAGATGAGGGCCGCTCAGGGGCGGCACCCCCCATACCGCAGGTTCCAACAGGTTTTGGCCCCCATGGGGAACGAGGGAGCCGCCCACAAACGCCACGTGCGCGACCCCGTAAAGGCTGAAGAGATCGCCGATGGTGTCCACCAGAACCACCGGGGCGTGGCGGAGTTCCTGTCCGGTTTTGAGGCGGCTGAAGCGCTGGCATGCCAAGCCCCGGGCCGCCGCCAGCCGCTCCACCTCAGGAGTCCGCTCGGGGTGGCGGGGCGCCAGGAGGAGCACCAGGGCAGGCAAGGAGCTCACAAGCTGCCGGTAGGCGTCCAACACCACCGTTTCCTCGCCTGCATGGGTGGAGGCGGCTAAAAACACCGGGGCACCGGCCAGATGCAAAGCGGCCGCCGTCTGCTCAGCGGGGCTTTCCCCGGCTGCAGCGGGAGCGGGAGCCCCCGGCTCGCCGCAAGAATCGGGCCGGAAGGGGAGGGCGCGGTGAAAAACGGTGGACGGCCAGGTCCTTAGCAGTCGGTCCACCTTCAAATTGCCGGTGAGATGCAGTTTTTCCGGGGCTACCCCCAATTGCTGGAGACGTTGGAAATCCTCCGGGGAGCCCGCGGCAAGCACTTCAAATAAATTAAAAAAGGCCGCGGCAAGGTTCGGCACGCGGGTATAGCGGCGATAGGAGCGGTCCGACAGGCGGGCATTCAAGAGGGCCAGCCGCACCCCCCGGGCCTTGGCCAAGGTGAGAAAATTGGGCCACAACTCCGACTCCAAGGCGATAAAGGCATCCGGCCGCATGACCTTGAGCATTCGACTCACGGCCCAGGGAAGGTCCAGGGGGAAATAGCACACCTGTCTCCTTTCCCCCGCCAGGAGCCGTCGAGCCAGGGCTTGGCCGGTTTCGGTGCCGGTGGAAATGATGAAGGATGCCGTGGGAAACAAAGCCTGCAACTCCGCCACCAGGGGCGGGGCGCTGGCGATCTCCCCCACGGAAACGCCATGAATCCACAGTCGGGGAGAACCCGGGGGAGGGGAGGGGGGCAGCTTGAGACCCAAGCGGTACAAAAAGCTTTCCCCCCCTCCTCGGGAGCGGAGGTGCTGATAAAAAAAGGGCCAGGCACAGAGCCCGGCCAGGCTGCTGATTATCTGATATCCTAACAAAATCAATTTCTTATTAGACATCGGCAGAAAAATGGTCAAAGACCTTTAGCGGCCAAAGGCAGTCATGTGCGCCAGCCACCGGGCCCGTTCCCTTTGATAATCGGCCAGAATTTGGGCGTGGTCGAAGGCCAGCGGAGCAGGCAGCGCCTCCAGGGGGAACACCCCTACCTCCGCCGCATCATCCGCAGGCCGGGGTTCCCCTTCACCCCAAGCCACGAAGACCATGGTGATGGTGTGCTGGCGGGGGTCCCGATCGGGAGCGGAATAGGCGTGAAACTGCCCCACAAGCCTCACCGTCAGGCCCGTTTCCTCCTTGGCCTCCCGCTGAGCCGCCTCCTCAAGGGTCTCCCCGTATTCCACAAACCCCCCCGGCAAAGCCCAGCCCCAGGGCGGCTTGCGCCGCTTAATCAATACCAAGCCTTGGTGGCCGTATTCAATGATGATGTCCACGGTGGGCACCGGGTTGCGATAGCGCCGGATTTGCCCACCGCAGTGGGGGCAAGTTTCTTCCACCATCATATTAGTTTACATAATATATATTATCAGACATTATTGAAATTCTTGTCGCAAGAATTTTTTGAAATCCTGATACCTTACCCCTGAAATCTGCCACTTCCCCTCCTTGGGATCTTTGTGCATGGAAAACCGGAATGGTTCCTTGGTCTTGGGATCCCTAAGGGTCACAATGGCGGTCTCCCCCCGGGTCTCGATTTCCGCCATGGTCACCGCCGCCCCCAGCGCCATCACCTGGGTGGTGGTCAAATTCTCCAAAAAGGTCTGCGCCCCGGCCTTGATCTGCGGCATCAGCGCCTCCACCAATTTGGGGGAGACGGTGCGCATAAATTTTTCCAGCAGTCGCCGCCCGAAGCGCTCCAATTCATCCGCCTGGGGTTTTTCCGGCAGCAATCCCCCCAAATCTTCGCTGGCCTCCTGGCCGAAATTCCCTATCACCGACGGGAAATCAATATAGGTGAAGAGTTGCTCCACATCCCGGTTTTTCAACGCCAGGACCATTTGTTGCAAGGCATAGCGGGGCGAGTTGCGCCATTCCCAATAGCGGTAACCCCCCGCCAGGCCCGCCAGAATCACCACGGCTCCCAGCGCCATGAGCATGTTGCGCCGCATCGTTGCACCTCCGGGGCGCCCGGATATTGAATTGCATCAAAAGTTTGTCTATGTATTATATGCGATATCCCCTTATCGCCGCACGAAATTATGGCTTCGGAAAAACTCGTCTCCCGCCACCCCTTGGAAAACGGCCTCGTCCTGGAGTTCTGGGACCTGTCCCGGCACACCGCCGGCGATCGCTGGCAGGTAACCCTGGAAGCCCGCATCATGGTGCCGGTCTCAGCCGACACCCTGCCACTGGAGCTGAAGCCGCAGTTGGCCGAGGTCCTGGCGGCGTTGGGGCCTGAGGTCAAGTTTTCCCATAAGGAAACCCGCAACTTCGTGGACGCGGCCCGCATGCCGCAATTGCTCCAGGAGATGGAAGCCTGGATCCTGGCCTCGGTCAAGCACTACGTCAGCCATCCCGAATTCGGGGCCCGTTTTCTTCGCCGGCAATATCAGCAGCACCAGGAACGGGCCCGCTGGTACCAGGAATAACGGCGGCCGACGCCAGGGCTTGGCCGCGCCAGCATACCCAAGCCCTTTCTCCCGGGAACTGAGGAGATCAGGTCACACACCGCAACCGACCTCTATCTGGCACCCATGCATCCACTTTCCGGCAATCATTGGCAGGCCTTGCCCGCCGTCCGGCTCACCGGCAAAGGACGCCGGTGGGCCCAAAGCGGCCACCCCTGGGTGTATCGTGATGATCTGGTTGCCTCTCCCCCCCTGCCCCCCGGAGCATTGGTGGCGGTCTTAGGGCCGGAGGGGGACTTCCTGGGCCAGGCCTTTTTCAGCGCCGCTTCCCGCATCGCCCTGCGCTTTCTCACTCGGGAAGAGACTGTGGTGGACGGCAACTTCTGGGAGGCTCGTCTGATGGAGGCCCTGGCCTACCGGGAGCGGGTGGCGAACGGCGTGGAGGCCCGCCGCCTCATTTTCGGTGAGGCGGACGGCTTTCCGGGATTGGTGGTGGATGCCTACCTGGACCACCTGGCCGTGCAAACCCTGCATCCGGGTCCCGAACGCCTCCTCCCCTTCTTTCTGGAACTCCTCAAGCACCACTTGCGCCCTGAGTCCATCACTCTGCGTCACGATGCCGAGGCGCGGCGGCTGGAAGGTTTGCCTCTGGAGGTCCATACGGTGTGGGGACGGCTTCCTCCGCACCTGACCGTGACTGAAGGAGGCCTGAAGTTCCTGGTGGACATCAGGGCCGGGCAGAAGACCGGCCTCTTTCTTGATCAACGGGAGAATCATCAGGCCGCCCGCGCCTACGCCGGGGGAGAAGTTCTGGACGCCTTCTCCTATCAAGGCGGCTTCGGCCTGCATCTGGCCGCCGGAGCCCGCCAGGTGACCCTGGTGGACAGTTCCGCCGCGGCCCTGGAGACGGCGGCTGCCAACGCCCGCCTGAACGGTCTGGATAATGTGGCCTTGGTGCGGGCCAACGCCTTCCAGTTCCTCAAGGCCGAAGTGCAGCAAGGAAGGCGCTATGAGGTGGTGATCCTGGACCCCCCCGCCTTTGCCAAGAGTCGCCAGGAGAAGGCCGCGGCGGTGAGAGGCTATCGGGAGATCAACCGGCGGGCTCTGCAGCTTTTGCGGCCCGGAGGTTGCCTCATCACCTGCTCTTGTTCTTATAATTTGAGAGAAGAAGAGTTTCTGGAGGTGGTACGCCAGGCGGCGACTGCGGCCGGCCGGCAGGCGCGACTGGTGGAGCGCCGCGGCGCGGCCCGGGATCATCCGGCCATTTTATCATTTCCCGAGAGCATTTATTTGAAGTGTTTCATTTTATTAATAAAATGATCATACTTGCAAAATATGGAGACGGTCTGTTTATTATTTTTTTATAATAATCTATCCATAAGGCTTGTCTCTCTTTTCAAGAAAGTTCCCAGTCAGGCTGGCTGCTCCTTTTCCCCCTCTATTCCGGTGGTGGCATCGCCACAGACACCCTGAACAAAATCCGCTCCCGCCTCGCCCACCAGGCTCCCCGCAGGAGGGTGACCGCCCTGCTTCTCCTTGCGCGGCAGAAACGGGGATTCTCACCCCTTACCCCAACCCTTGCCCAAGGGAAAATCGTCGCTTCAGCGGGCTCTCACGAGGTCATTATTCTAACCATTTGAAAAAATTATTTTTTTGCGGCCGTTGGTGCTTGCCCGAGCTTCCCTTCACCCGAGGGGCCTGGCCAGCCTGGATTGACTCCCCCGGGGCCTTCCCGTACAATAATGGTATGGCAGTCCCGCTTCTGGGCCATGTGGTGGTGGCCATCCTCATCTTTTTGACCGCGGGCTTGGGGCCGGCTTGGGGGGGGCCGTCAGGGAGACCTCCCCGACCGCAGCTCCTGGACCCCAGGGTGGCTCCCGACACCGCCCGTCTCCTCGCCCAAGTGCGGCTCAGCTACGATCCCGGCCTTGCTCCCCAAGAGCGGGACCGGGATTTTCTCCGGCAGCTCTCCCTGGCCAAAAGCCATTTAGGCCTGGTGCGGCTGGTGGATTTGCGCCATCAGGCCCTGGCTCTGATGCACGCCCGGGGTGAACGGGAACCTTCCTGGGAGTACCTCCGCCGTCAGCGCTGGCCCCATGGGGGAGGTCAGGTGGGGGTCACCCTGAGCGCCCCGGTCTGGGTGCCCTCCGGGGCCCGCCGGGTGGTGACTTACAGCGGGTTTGCCAAGAAGTGGCAAACGGTGGCCGCCTCCCTGCCCCGACCATCAGGGTTTGTATGGTTCGCCCCCCGCCTGGCGGACATCAACCATAAAGAAGCCTACCGGGCGGAGCAGATCCATTTCGAGGTCAACAGTCGCTTTGCGCCTCTGGCGGCCCTGTTTCTGGAGTACATCTTCCGGGAGGGCTGGTTTGAGCCTGCCAAGCGGGTGCCCCTGGTGGTGGTGCGCGGCGGCGAGGACACCTACGCGGCCAGCGCTTACAGCGGCCCGGTCAGCGCCGAATGTCTCAGCTTCCCGGACGAGGAGGGGGCCTCCCTGGCCGCCCGGGTGGCCATTTGCCCCTTCCCCCACCTGGCCGCCCTGCACCACGGCCGCCACAGCCCTTCTTCCAATCATCGTCTGGGACTGGCCCTGGACCTGAATGACTTTAATTATGGCGGGGTGCTGGACGGCCCCCCTAATCCCATCAGCAAGGCGGCCCGCCAAGTGGATCGGGACGCCATGCACCGCCTGGACGCCCGGAACTTACCGGCTTGGGTGTACCGGGCCGCCAAATGGATGGGCCTGCGTCTTCCTCAGGAATGGACCTATTTCGGCAATAACACAGATTGGGCCCACTTCGACGTGGGCACCAAATGAACCAGAACCAAGACAGGGGCTGAGGGCCGGGACGTCGCCGGTCCCTCACGAAGAGGGAAGGGGGCCCGGAAGCGCAGGGCCCTGGAGCCCGCTGCTCTGCCCCTCCCCATACCGACATGCTGGCCAAGTTCGTCCACACGCTTAGGGAGTCAGGGGTGTACCAGGATATCCTGGTGCATTACCACTATGAGGAGCCCCAGGCGGTGCGCCACTACCCTGGCGATCCCGGCCTGCCCCTGCCCCTCATTGCGGCTCTCCGGCGCCTGGGGATTTCCCGGCTCTACTGCCACCAGGGAGAGGCTCTGGAGATGGTGCGGCAGGGGCGGCACGTGCTGGTGGCCACCCCCACCGCCAGCGGCAAGACGCTGATCTACAACCTGCCGGTGGTGGCGGACTTGCTCACCGACCCCAAGGGCCACGCGCTCTACCTCTTTCCCTTGAAGGCTCTGGAGCAGGACCAGCTCAAAGCACTGCGAGAACTGGACGCCGCCCTCCCCTCCCCTTTTGTCAGCGCCGCCATTTACGACGGCGACACCCCGCCGGCGGAGCGCCAGGCCCTGAAAAGCCGTCCCCCGCAGGTGCTCATCAGCAACCCGGATATGCTGCATTTGGGGCTTTTGCCGTATCACGACCAATGGCGGCCCTTTTTTCAAAACCTGAAATTCGTGGTCATTGATGAAGTGCACACCTACCGGGGCATCCTGGGGAGCCACATGGCCCAGGTGCTGCGCCGCCTGAGGCGAATCTGCCAGCATTATGGGTCGGCCCCACAGTTCCTCATGTTTTCCGCCACCATCAACGAGCCGGCCTCTTTCATCCGCCAGCTCACCGCACTGGACGTGGCCCTCATCGCCGAAAGCGGCGCGCCCCAGTCCGGGCGGCATTTTCTCTTTCTTAACCCTCCGGAGGGCGCGGCGGCCACCGCGGCCAAGATCTTCGCCCAGGCCATTCGGCAGAACCTGGCCACCATCTGCTTCACCCAGGGCCGCAAACTCACCGAACTCATCCACCTGTGGTCGCTCAGGATGGTGCCGGAGCTCAGGCGCTACATCAGCTCCTACCGGGCAGGCTTCCTCCCCGAGGAGCGCCGGGAAATTGAAGCTCGCTTGGCCTCGGGCCGCATGCGGGGAGTCATCTCCACCAGCGCCCTGGAAATGGGCATCGATATCGGCGGCTTGGACGTGTGTATCCTGGTGGGCTACCCCGGCACCATGGTCACGGCTCTGCAACGCATCGGCCGGGTGGGCCGCCAGGGCCGGGATTGCCTGGTGGTGCTGGTGGCCCAGCCCGACGCCTTGGACCAGTATTTCATGAAATACCCCGCGCACTTTTTCGGCCGGCCGCTGGAGTGCGCCGTGGTGGACCCGGACAACCCGGTGGTGGTGGCCGCCCACCTTCCCTGCGCCGCCCAGGAGCTCCCCCTTAACCGGTCCCAGGAGCGCCACTTCCCCCTCCAAGATCTGGCGCCGGTGGTGGACCAGCTCACCCGCTCCGGCCACCTCTTGGCCGGGGTGGATGGCCAAACCTTTCTGGCCCGGGAGCGCTTCCCCCAAAAGGGTGTGAACATCCGGGGCTTGGGGGAGAGCTTCCCCATTTTCCAAGTCGGCCGCAAACGGCCCCTGGGCCACGTGGATGGCCACCGGGCCCTCAGGGAATGTCACCCCGGCGCCGTCTATCTTCACAAGGCCCAGACCTATGCCGTGGAAAGGCTGGATCTGGAGCGGCGCAACATCTGGGTATCCCCGGTTACGCCCGATTACTTCACCCGTATCCAAACGGACAAAGAAACGGAGATCCTGGAGATTCGGGAGAGCCGCCACCTTGCCGGCTTTTTGGCGCACACCGGCCGCCTCAAGGTTACCGAGCGCTTCCTGGCCTATGAAAAACGGCGTCTCCCCGGGCAGGAGCTCTTGGGCGTGGTGCCCTTGGATCTGCCGTCCCAGGTCTTTGAAACCGTGGGGGTCTGGCTGGAGGTGGCCGACGAGATCAAGGCTGCGGTGTATTCCCAAGGCCTCCACTTCATGGGCGGCCTCCACGCCCTGGAGCACGCCCTCATCAGTATGTTCCCGCTCTTTGCCCTGGCCGACCGCTATGACATCGGCGGCATCGCCCACCCGGCCCACCCCCAGGTGGGCAAGGCAGCCATCTTCATCTACGACGGCTACCCCGGCGGCGTGGGCTTGGCGGCCCGGGCCTTTCAAATCCTGGAAGATCTCCTGCGGCGCACCCAGGCCCTCATCAATGACTGCCCCTGCGAAGAGGGCTGCCCCTCCTGCATCCACTCCCCCAAATGTGGTTCGGGCAACAAACCTCTGGACAAGCAGGCCGCCGGGGAGATCGCCCGCCTGCTCTTGGGAGACCAGCCGGCACTCCTGCCTGCCGAAGTCGTTACGGTCGTCGAGCCGCCCCCTGCGCCTGTGCTGCCCCCCATCTCCCTCCCCTGGCTGGCCCGGCGCCGGGTGGGGTTCCTGGACCTGGAGACCTGCTGCTCAGCCGAGGAAGTGGGGGGTTGGGGGCGCTGCCACGAGATGGGGGTGTCTTTGGCGGTCCTGGTGGAAACCGGCCCCGAGCGCCTCACCGTTTACCGCCAAGGCAACTTGGAACAGTTGGGCCGGCGTTTGGCGGAGCTGGACCTGGTGGTGGGCTTTAACCTCAAGCGCTTCGACTATCGGGTGCTGCAGCCTCACACTAGTGTTCACTTAGCGGAGCTCCCGACGCTGGACATCCTGGAAGACATTTTCCGGATTTTGGGATTCCGCCTGTCTCTGGGACATCTGGCGGAAAAAACCCTGGGGGAAAAGAAGACCGGCGACGGCCTCTTGGCCCTGGAACTCTATAAGGCCGGCCGCTGGGCGGAGTTGGAGGCGTATTGCCGCCAGGACGTGCTCCTCACCCGACGTCTGTTTGAATATGGGGCCCAGGAAGGGCACCTGATCTATCAACATCGCCAGGGTCTGTTGGTGCGCCTGCCGGTGGAATGGCGGGAAGAGCGCTTCTTCAAGAATTAACCAGGAGGAGTCATTTCTTTTCCCTTTTCTCCCGGGAATGGTTTATCATGCTTCCCAGTTGTTATCCCACACAAGGAAGGAACCCATGAACCGGAAGCCTTTTTTTTCCTTTCTGGCCGCCTTTCTCGTCCTTTTCTCGATTGCGGGGGCAGTGGCCGCCGAGGCCGAGCCCAAGGTCGGGTTGAACGCCGGCAACATCCCCTTCTCCGCCCCCCTCACCCCGGAAGAGGCCCAATATCTCGGTTTGGAAAAACCGGCCAACTTCACCCTCAAAGACATCAAGGCGCCGTATGTTCTGGTGGAGTCTTTCAATACCACCTGCCCCCATTGCATGATGCAGGCGCCGGTGTTGAACAAACTCTTTGAAATGGTGTCTAAGGACGCCAATCTCAAAGACAAAGTGAAATTCATCTCCGTCGGCCAGGGAAACGACGCCACCGCGGTGAGAATGTGGAAGGCATTTCACAAGGTTCCCTTCCCGGTGCTTCCCGACGCCGAGGGCAAATTGAGCAAAGCCATCAATTTCAGTCCTTATCCCGTGTCACTTTTGGTGGATAAGAGCGGCAAAGTGGTGTGGGTCCACGTCGGCACCTTTGAGAATGCCGACGAGGCCTTCAAGGGCATCAGGGCTGCAGTGAAATGAGGTTCGAAACGTGGAAAGCCCGGGCATGAATTATCAGGCCATCCTGGTGGCCACCGATTTTTCCGACTGTTCCGCCGCGGCTTTTCAAGTGGCCAAACAATTGGCGCAGCGCTTCCAGGCCAAGATCATCCTGGTACATGTCATCAGCCTGAGAAGCATCGAAATTCTCAGTGATTTTCTTAAAATTGAGGAAGATCATCTCATCCCCAGACTGAAGCAGCGGGCCGAAACCCGCCTCAGCGAGTTCCTCAGCCGCCAAGGCGATGAGGCGCTGAACCTGGAAAGCCTGGTGGCGGTGGGGTTGCCTTTTCAGGAAATTGCGGTGCTGGCCCGGGAACTGGCCATTGACCTCATTGTGGTGGGGGGCTATGGCAAAGCAGGGCGGGGGCCCATCGAAGAAGTGTTCTTCGGTTCCACCGCGGAAAAGGTGGTCCGGCTGCTGCCTTGCCCGGTCCTGGTGGTTCCCGGTCCGGATCTGAAGGGCTAGCTCACGGCGATGCATCACCGGGGCGGAGCCGGGGAAACCCGGCTCCCCCTCAGACCGGAAAATCCACCTTGATTTTATACACTTCCTTGGCGGGTAGACTGAGGATTTCCACCCCGCTTTCTTTGGTGATTTCCTTCAGAATCTCTTCCAGACGGCCCGGTGATTCCGCGATAAGGGTGAACCAGACGTTATAGTGGTGCTTCCGCAGGTAATTGTGGGTCACCCCGGGATACCGGTTCACCACTTCCACGAACCGCTCCAAATCTTCCGGGGCCACATGCGCAGCACACAACGTGCTGGTATAGCCCAACTTGCGAGAGGTAAAGTTGGCCCCGATGCGCCGGATGACCCCGGCATCAAACAAGGCTTTCACCCGGTCCAGAACCTCCGCTTCAGTGCTCCCCACCCTGGCCGCCACCTCGGCATAGGGCCGGGGAGCCAAGGGAAAGTGGGACTGGATTTCGTTAAGAATGGCCCGGTCCAGGTCGTCCAATCTGGGTTTTGGTTTCATCAATCCCGGTTCTCGTCCCACCGCGTTCCGGGCCCGGCAATATCTTGCGGCCGGCGCGGCAATTCAGATGCGGCCCCATGGCGAAGAAAGGACCGAACCCCTCTTGGCCGGGACCCTCAGCTGCAACTCTAAGAAAGTTATTCTATCACGAATCCCGGGAAAACGAGATCCCTCTCTCTAACCTGCCGGAAGATTTAAAGAAACCAAAACGGAGCCCATCTCCCGGGCAGGGAGGAACCCTTCCTCCTGCCTTGTCTTAAGGCATTATTTTCTCTATAATAATCTTTAGAGAAAGGTAGGATGTGAGCCGTGATGCTGCTGGAAAAACTGGAAACCCTGGAGCACCAATACCAGGAACTGGAGGAGCGCCTGGCGGACCCCGAGGTCATCCGCGCCCAGGAGGAATACCAGAAGGCCCTCAAGGAGCACGCCGAACTGACGCCCCTCATCCAGGCCTTCCGGCGCTACCGGCAGGTGCAGAAAGAACTGGCTGACAGCCTGAGTCTCCTCAGGGAAGAAACGGAGGAGGAGCTCAAGGCCCTGGCCCGGGAAGAAGTGCAGGCCCTGAAGGAGCGGCAGGCCCAACTGGAGGAGGAGCTGCGGCTCCTGCTCCTCCCCAAGGACCCCAACGACGAGAAAAACGTCATCCTGGAAATCCGGGCCGGCACCGGCGGGGAAGAGGCCTCGCTGTTCGCCGCCGACCTCTTCCGCATGTACACCCGCCTGGCCGAACGCCGGGGCTGGAAGGTGGAGGTCCTGAGCCACTCCACCACCGGTTTGGGGGGCCTTAAGGAAATCATCGCCGCCATCTCCGGGGACCGGGTCTACAGCCAGCTCAAATATGAGAGCGGCACCCACCGGGTGCAGCGGGTGCCGGAAACCGAATCCCAGGGCCGCATTCACACCTCCGCGGTCACCGTGGCCATCCTCCCGGAAGCTGAGGAGGTGGATGTACAGATCAATCCGGAAGACCTGCGCATCGACGTCTTCCGTTCTTCGGGGCCCGGCGGCCAGTCGGTGAACACCACCGACTCGGCGGTGCGGGTCACCCACCTGCCCACCGGGTTGGTGGTCACCTGCCAGGATGAAAAATCCCAGCATAAAAACAAGGCCAAGGCCCTGAAAGTGCTGCGGGCCCGCCTCCTGGACGCCAAACTCCAGGAACAGCAGGCCCAGATCGCAAGGGAGCGCAAGAGCCAGGTGGGGACCGGCGACCGCAGCGAACGCATCCGCACCTACAATTTTCCCCAGGGCCGCATCACCGACCACCGCATCGGCCTCACCCTGTACCGGCTCAACGAAGTCCTGGAGGGTGACCTGGACGAACTGCTCCAGGCCCTCATCACCCACTTCCGCACCGAAGCGTTGAAACAGGCGTAAATGGCCGAACCCTCCACCACCTGGACCATCCTGGCGGTGCTGAAGTGGACCACCGGCTATTTTCAGCAAAAGGGCGTCCCGGAACCCCGGGCCTCGGCTGAAGTCCTGCTGGCCCACGCCTTGGGCCTGCGTCGCCTGGACCTTTATCTGCGCCACGACCAACCCCTGACTCCGGGGGAGCTGGCCGCGTTCAAGGCCCTCATCCGCCGGCGGGTCACAGGAGAACCCATCGCCTACCTCACCGGCCACCGGGAATTCTGGTCCCTGGACTTTCTCGTCACTCCCGCCACCCTCATCCCCCGCCCGGAAACCGAGGTGTTGGTGGAAAGCGTCTTGGAGGTTTGCAGCGGAACAGGGCAGGATGCTTTATCTTCCGCCCCCCTCCCCTCCCCTCTCGGCCTGGAGTTGGGCGTGGGGTCAGGCGCAGTGGTGGTGGCGCTGGCCCGGGAGCTGCCGGAATGGCGCTGGCTGGGGGTGGACATCGCCGCCGAGGCGTTGGCCGTAGCCCGGGAGAATGCCCGCCGCCTGGGGGTTGCCCCGCGGGTCTGGTTCCTCCAGGGCAACCTGTTCGGCGGCCTCAGAACCGGTCCCCGGTTTGCGGTCATCGTAGCGAATCTCCCCTATGTTCCAGAGGAGGAATGGGACCGCCTGCCGGTGGAGGTCAGGGATTATGAACCCCGGCAGGCCTTGTGGGGAGGTAAGGAAGGCTTGGAGCTTCTGCGGCCCTGTTGCCTTGTGGCCCACAATTTCTTGGCTCCGGGGGGCTGGCTGGCTCTGGAGGTGGGGATGGGGCAGGCCGGAACGGTCACTGACATCCTAACATCCACCGGAGCTTACCAGCGGGTGGAGTCCCTCAGGGATTATCAGGGGGTGCCCCGGGTGGTGCGGGCCCGGCTCAAAACAAGCGCTTAGAACTTGACTTCAGCCTTGAAGACGCACGAATCGCCATTGCCTTTGCGGGGATTGCGATCGTATCTGTCCCACCCTTCCAAGTTGCGGGCGGTGATGCAGAGGACTTGGCCGTTGGCCGTGGTTTTCTGGTAAAGGTTCCCCTCCAATAGGCTGTGGCTTGTGGAGCTGACGGAAGACTGACCGCTGCACCCGGCCACCAGCAGGCCCACGGCCACCGCTTGCCACCATCTAGACCCTCGCGCCATGCCACCCTCCCTGGGCCACGGAGTTTCCCTGCTGTAAGGAAGGCCGCAGCACCCTAGTAACTGTCTGACAAGCAACGGGTGTGCCGTCAGAACCTCCGGTGGTGAGAGCGAAACATTCCGGGGTTCGTCCAGCTCCGGAAACCAAGGAACCATCATAGCCGGCAACGGCTTTAAGGGCTTGCGGAATCAGGACGGTGGGTTGACGTTAGGAGCCGTGTCTGGCAAAAGTTTCTCTCACCTTGCCATTTTCTCTCTTCTCTTGCAAGAGATTTTCTTCCCCCTGCTGATGGCCGATTTGCCCCTCAGACTGCCCCGCTCACAAGGAAGCGGGGCTGATGATGGTGCCGGCCACCGCCGAGGCCGCGGCCACCGCCGGGTTGGCCAGATACACCTGGGACTGGGGGTGGCCCATGCGGCCGGTGAAATTGCGGTTGGTGGTGGCGATGGCCACTTCCCCGGGCGCCAGGATGCCCATATGGCCGCCCAGGCAGGGGCCGCAGGTGGGCGGGCTCACCACCGCGCCGGCCTCCAGAAAGACCTTGATGAGCCCTTCGTCCAGGGCCTGCCGATAGATAAGGGGCGTGGCCGGGATGACGATGAGGCGCACTCCTTTGGCTACGGTGCGGCCTTTGATGACCTGGGCCGCCAGCCGCAAATCCTCCAGGCGGCCGTTGGTGCAGGAGCCGATGACCGCTTGGTCGATCCTGATGCCGGCGGCCTCGGAGACCGGGTGGACGTTCTCAGGGGACGGCGGGAAGGCCACTAACGGCTCCAGCTTGCTCACGTTGTAGGTCTTGCGGAAGGCGTAGGCCGCGTCGGGGTCGCTGGCATAGAGCTTATAGGGCCTTAAGGCCCGGCCCTGCACATAGGCCAAGGTGACCTCATCAGGGGCCATGATGCCGTTCTTGGCTCCCGCCTCCACCGCCATGTTGGCCATGGACAGCCGTTCGGCCATGTCCAGCCGGTCGATGACCGGACCCACGAACTCCATGGCCATATAGCGCGCCCCGTCCACGCCGAGGTCCCCGATGGTGTGCAGGATCAGGTCCTTGCCCGTCACCCACGGGGGGCAGACACCCTGGTATTCCAAGCGCATGGACTCCGGCACCTTGAACCAGGCCTCGCCGGTGATCATGGCCGCGGCCAGATCCGTGGAGCCCACCCCGGTGGCGAAGGCCCCCAGGGCGCCGTAGGTGCAGGTGTGGCTGTCGGCGCCGATGATGAGGTCCCCCGGCCCCACGATGCCCTTCTCGGGCAGCAGGGCGTGCTCCACCCCCATTTCCCCGCCTTCGTAGAAATGCACCAGGCCCTGCTCCCGGGCGAACTCCCGGAGGGTCTGGCACTGGATGGCCGAGGCGATGTCCTTGTTGGGCGCGAAGTGGTCCGCCACCAGCACCACCCGCTCCGGGTCAAAGACCTTCTTGGCCCCGGACTCCCGGAACTCCCTGATGGCGATGGGCGCCGTGATGTCGTTCCCCAAAGCAATGTCCACCTTGGCCAGGATCAACTCCCCTGGCTCCACATAGTCTTGGCCGCAATGCGCGGCCAGAATCTTTTGCGTTATAGTCTGCGGTTTGGCCATGTCGGTCTCCTGAATGGTGTGGTGGGGGAGGGGGCTAAGGGGCGGCGGCCCCTTACCCCCTCCCCCAC
>FWPV01007309.1_pt1 | contig 20210 bp, 17 predicted proteins | sample 2228371 | NCBI WGS metagenome assembly FWPV01 (sample SAMEA103939776, study PRJEB20133) | metagenome | reverse complement strand
CTTTTAGTATTGTTCATAATTTAATTGAAAAATAGGAACGCTGATTAAACAGTACTGCATGGTTTTTAAGATAAAAAAATAGCCACCTAAAAGTGGCTTCTACTTTTACCTGATCTTTTATCTCTGCTATTCTTGTGTGATTACTCAATTGCTTTGTTATTTTTATTGGTAAATATAGTAATAATTCTAATTCCTGCAATGTTTGGATATCAGGGATTTGTGTACGAAAAAAGTAATGATTGTTGAATGAGATTATATTGGTTGCAAAATATTTAGTTGAAATTGATGAATCAGTTCAACATTTTTGTAAAAAATAAATCAATAATTATAAAAGTTTAATTTGAAAATATTTCTCTCCGTTTTTTCTAATCTTATTCTTATTAAATCATACTTAAATTTTATTCTTTTACAGAGGTAACTTCTTTTTATGAAATCTCAAAAGCGCAGCGTAAAAAAAACAAAACCACCCAAAACATTTATAATCGATACCAACGTCATCCTTCACGATGCAGAATCGATTAATATGTTTCAGGAAAATGATGTCATTGTTCCTTTAACCGTAATTGAAGAATTGGATCACTTTAAACGCGGAAGCCAGGTAATAAACCTAAATGCCCGCGAGTTTGCCAGAACTCTTGATTCCATTACTGGTTCAGCCTTATTTAATGGTGGGATATCGATGGGCAAGGGAAGGGGCAAACTAAGGATTGCAATATCCAAAGGACTGCATCCTGCTATAAAAGATGTTTTTAGAGATGATACACCCGACCACAGAGTTTTAAGCGTTGCTTTTGAATGGCAGGTAAAACTGAAAGATAAATCTCAGGTTATTCTGGTAACAAAAGATGTTAACCTTAGAATGAAAGCAAAAGCTCTCGGGATTCCTGCGGAAGACTATACGACTGATCGTGTTAAAAGTATTGAAGAATTATACAGCGGAAAAAGTGTTATTGAAAACGTTGATGATGATTTACTTGTTAAACTTTTTCAACCTCCTTATCAGGTGCCGGCCAAGCCTTTCATTAAAATTCTTAACGGGGAAGCGTTACCTAATAAGTACTATATTTTAAGAAATACTAACAGATCTGTACTTGCTCATCTTGATCAAAACAAAGAGTTGCTGATTAAAGTTGATAAAACAAATATCTATGGAATAAATCCAAGAAATGCAGAGCAGACATTTGCAGTTGATGCTTTGATCAATCCTGCAATTCAGCTTGTTTCGCTTACTGGCAAAGCAGGAACCGGAAAAACCCTTTTAGCTTTAGCCAGCGCTCTTGCTGTTAAAAAACATTACAGACAAATTTTTATTGCCAGACCCATCATTCCATTAAGTAACAAAGATATTGGCTACCTGCCGGGAGACGTGGAGAGCAAACTCGCTCCTTATATGCAGCCATTATGGGATAATCTTAAAGTAATTCAGGATCAGTTCCCGGAAAATGATAAGCAGCATCAGGCGATTGATACGATGATTAAGGAACAAAAACTTGTAATAGAACCGCTTTCATACATCCGTGGAAGAAGTTTACAACGAATTTTCTTTATTGTTGATGAAGCGCAAAACTTAACTCCTCACGAGATTAAAACAATTATTACCCGCGCAGGAGAAGGTGCAAAAGTTGTTTTTACGGGGGATATTTACCAAATTGACCATCCATATCTTGATGGACAATCAAACGGACTTTCATATCTTATCGACAGGTTTAAAGGACAGAAACTTTATGCCCATATAAATCTGGAAAAAGGTGAACGATCTGAATTGGCAGAGTTAGCAAGCAATCTTTTATAAATTAAAAAGGAAGCGAAATGAGATATATCAAAAAACTTTTATTACTTGCGCTTTTATCAACAGCACTTTATGGTTGCTTACAGGTCGATACAAAAGTTAATGTTAAGAAAGATGGAAGCGGTACTATTGAAGAAACCGTACTTATTAAAAATGAAATTATAAATATGCTTAAAGAATTTGCGATGGCTTTTGACTCCACAAAGAAAGATGATTTTTCCTTATTCAAAGAAGATGAAATGAAAGACAAAGCCTCTGATTACGGTGAGGGAGTTAGATACAAATCAGCTGAAAAAATCAAAAAGAGTGGATTTGATGGTTATAAAGTTATTTATTCATTTACAGATATAAATAAAGTGAAACTTAATTTAAATCCTGATGATAAGATACCAATGGGTGAATCTTCTGATGAAGAGGTTGAAAGTGATGCGGAGTATGTTAATTTTAATTTTAAGAAGGGAAATCCTTCTGTGCTTACGATTATCTTTCCTGAAGAAAAAATGGAAAAAGAAATGGAGTCAGAGGCTGTGGAGATGTCTGATTCTGCTATGTCTGATCAGGTGGATAAAATGATTGAAATGTTTGATGGAATGAAAATCAGTTTTAATTTGTTCGTTGATGGTGATATGCAGGAAACAGATGCATCTTATGTGGATGGTAACAAAATTACTCTGATGCATATTGATTTTGCTGAACTGATCAAAAATAAAGATGTTTTAATGGCGATGGAAAAATCCAGTAATATGACCAGAGCAGGCTTTAAAGAAATGACAGCATCTATTCCCGGAATTAAACTTGAAGCAAAAGAAAAGATAATAGTTAAAATTCGTTGATCATTTAAAAAAGTAATTTATAATCATAAAAATTAAATAGGAGGTTTAGTGAAAAGATTTGTTTTATTATTAATAGTTATGTTATCAACCTATCTGGTTGGGCAGACAGAAAATTATGGACGCGAAATCAGTTTAACAGAAAAAACAAGAATATCAGAAATACTTTCCGCACCGGAAAACTATATGGGTAAAAATGTTTTGGTGGAAGGAGAAATTCTTGATGTTTGCCCAGCTGCCGGTTGCTGGATGGAATTAAAAAGTGATGCTGACAATCAGAAAATAAAAATTAAAGTTAGAGATGGTGATATAGTATTTCCTGTTGAGGCTAAAGGTAAAAATGCCTTGGTTGAGGGAACAGTTTACAAAATAGATTTAACAAAAGATGAAGCAGTTGAGTATTATAAACACTTAGCCGAAGAACAGGGAACAGAATTTAATCCCGAATCAGTTACAGGGCCCGTTACTATTTATCAAATCAAAGGATTGGGTGCAGTTATTCAGTAGTTGTGTCTGAAGGCTTTTAGGTTTTAAGGGCTCGCTAAGAGCCCTTTGTTTTAACAATTCACACCAAAATAATTTTACCCTTTAGAATACCTTAGCTAAATTTACATTGAAAATAATTTTGAAGTAATGAAAACTTACACTTACTCGTTTTTCTGGAAATTCATTTACCGGTATGGAAATATAATTCTTTCACCGCCGTTGCTGTTTTATACATTATCAATCGTTCTGATAATAGATAAAAACCTGATGATGTTGTTTAAGTTTATAATCTCGCTGTTTGCATTGTATTTTCTTAATAAATCATATTTTGAGTTTTATAAAATTGTACCATATAAAATTGAAACTGATGAAGAAAAAATTATTTGCAGTGATTTTTTATTTCGCACCAAAACCGTTACAATTTATTATAATGATATTGATTCACTATCCGGCGGCGTGTTTGATGGCAAATACAGAGGACTGATGAAAGTATGTGATGGAAAAAATAAAAGATATATCGGATTTTTTGACAGAATGATTGATTCCAACAAACTTATCACAATCATTCTAAGCAAGGTTGATAAGAATATCTACGACGAAGTGATTAAGAAAATTCAGGATTCAAAACTTAAACCGGTAAAATCCAAATGAAGATAGCAGTGCTTTTATCCGGTGGTGTTGATAGCTCTGTTGCTCTCCGTCTGCTTAAAGATGCAGGAAATGAGGTTACAGCTTTTTATTTAAAGATATGGCTGCAGGATGAATTTTCTTTTCTTGGCGATTGCCCCTGGGAAGAAGACCTTGAATTTGCCCGAAGTGTTTGCAAACAAGCAAACGTTCCTTTAGAAATTATAAATATGCAAAGTGAATACTGGGATTCGGTGGTTTCTTATACTATCAGTGAAGTAAAAGCCGGCAGAACTCCAAATCCTGATATGTTTTGTAATCGACTGATTAAGTTTGGTCAGTTCATAAATAAAATTGATCATTCGTTTGAGAAAGTTGCATCAGGGCACTATGCCAAAGTTGAATTCTCCGGCAATGAGTATTTACTTAAAACCTCTCCCGATCCGGTTAAAGATCAAACTTATTTTTTAGCTTATCTTACCCAGCAGCAATTATCACGTGCCGTTTTTCCCCTCGGAGAGTTTAAGAAAAAACAGGTTCGTGAGCTGGCAGAAAAATATCATCTGCCAAATATGAAAAGAAAAGATAGTCAGGGAATTTGTTTCCTCGGGAAGATAAAATTTTCTGATTTTATCAAACATCATCTTGGAGAATCAGAAGGGGATATTGTTGATATCGACACAAATAAAGTAATGGGTAAACATAAAGGATACTACTTTTACACAATTGGACAGCGTTCTGGATTAAGATTAGGTGGTGGTCCGTGGTATGTAATTAAAAAAGATATCGAACAAAATGTTATCTACATTTCCAGAGAAAATGTAACTGATAAAGCAAGAAATAGTTTTATTGCCGGCAACTTTAACTGGATATCATATCAAAAGCCCGAAGAAGGCAAATATCTGGTTAAGATAAGACACGGTGAAAATTTTTATAAATGTAAACTGGAATTTGAGGGAGATTGTGCAAAAGTAACTTTGGATACAGAGGATAGAGGAATCGCGCCCGGTCAGTTTGCAGTATTCTATAAAAATGATATTTGTCTTGGAGGTGGTGTAATATTAGAGTAAAATTTTAGTTGGGGAAAACAAATTGATTAATGTTAGAAACATCCAAATACTTTTCTCTTGTAATCTTGATGAGGTTTTTGCATTCAAGACAGATATAAGCATATCTTACACCAATTACGGAATCCAACTTTGCCACCCAGATATCAGAAATAGTTTTCTTGCAAATTGGGCAAACCGTATTGATCTTTATTTGTTCAAATTCTTTAGTCATTCATTTCCTGCTACCCTTAAGACGCTAAAACCTTTAGAAAAGTTACTACGTTTTTAAAATATTATTGAAAAACAAAAAATCCTTTCTCATTAAGATAAGATTTATTTTCATTAAGAAAAGCAATTAACTGTTCAACCGGAATAATCTTAGCAATTCCATATTTTATGGAAGAATATTTTCTGACAAACAAATCACCTTTGTAAGGCACAACAGGATTATAAATAGTTTTATTTCTGGGTTTTTCTGGATAAATAAAATTTTCTTCTTCTTCCGGAACCCATTGAACCATTCCAATTAATTCAAAGTTTGGCACACCATCCCGTATTGCTAAAACTAATCCGCCGCTAAAACCAGGATTGATAACCGCATCAGTCAGAAATGCTCCGCTTTCATCTCTTCTCGGACTACTAACAATTGCTTTGGTAATAATTTTATAGTTTAAAGGATATCCTAATAAATAAACAAAAGTACCCCATTCAACTTCTTTTGCTTTACCTAACGGATAGTTAAAAACGGGAAAGATATGAGCATTTGTTGATTCAAATCTTCTTCCAAGAATAGCGATATCCATTTTATCATTTTTAGCTACTACTTCTACCTGGCTTCCTTCCGGAAATCCCGCAACATAAATAACCTGTTTCTCTTTAAATGAAATTGATTCAATATAATTAGTCGCGGTGCCTTTTTCATCCATTCTGTAAGCAATAATCGTATCAGGAAAAGTTACAGTATGAGCGCAGGTTAAAAGCGCTACGTTGTTATTGCCTGAGTAAATCACCACAGCAGTTCCGGCAGATGAATTATCTGCAAGTGCTTCTGAAACTGCAACTTTATCTAATTGTTTGTCCTTTAAATCTCTTAACGTATAATTACTCAGCGGATCAAAAATGTAAATTTTATAAAATGCTGTTGTATTTACTCTGTGTATTGTTTCACTGATTTTTGCTAATTCATCAGAAGTAGATTTGTAGGGAAATTCACTGTCATATTTTCCATCTGCCAGTGTTGGATAAACAGTTTCGTATGAAAGTGTTGAGCAGCTCCAAATTAAAATTGAAGAAACAACTATGATTAAAAAGACTATTATTTTTTTTGTTTTCATTTTAGTGCTCAGTAAAAATTTTAATTATTCAATGTGTTTTGTTTTGAATCCTCTCATCATCCAGCCGCGGGCAAGAAACAGACTTACACTACTTATCATTGCTATACAACCATATATAAACAACATGGTTTCTGTGTTCATTTGAGATGGAGGTACTCCTTCTGGAGCGTAAGTCATCAGGAACCAGCCGGAATAGAGACTTGTTACTACTTTTGTTAAAAACCAAGGGAACTGCCCAATTCCCATATAAATTCCTGTCATTCCTTTAGGTGCAATTTCAGCAACCCACTGCAAAAATCTTGGCTGCCACATTGCTTCTCCTATCGTCATCAAAATTAAGTATGCAAAAACCGTATAAATACTTGGACCTAATGCCAGAATAAAAGTTGGGAAAGCCATCACAAAAGTACCCAAAATCATCATTTTATAAGTGTTGTGTTTGGTTGTTAATGCCGCAACAATAGGTGTTAAAATAAATATTAATATTGGATTAAAGTTTGTGAAGAATTCAAAGTTATCTGCCACAACACCGGTAAAGGCTCTCTTAAAATAAACCGGCAGTGTAAGCCAATTATGAGCAAACAATGTTTGAACGGGAATCAGAATAAAAATGAAAAACATAAACCTGTAATCTTTAATAGGAAAATTTTTAAGATAGAACTTAATTTTTTCTTTGGCAGATTTTTCTTCTTCAGCTTTTTTATCCGCTTCAAGTTTTTCCTTGGTTTCTGTTGAAACTTCCTGAATAGTTTTTTCAATTGTTTTCTTTGTTAAGATTATTGCAACAACAATAATACCTAGTATGGTTAATCCGACATATACCCATAGAACCGCAAGCATACCTTGTTGATCTGTTGCAAAAGATTTTCTTATTGGGGGTGCAATGATTCCAGGCAAAAAACCCCCAAGATTCATAATCGCATAAAGCATTGCATAACCCATTGCAGCAGTTTTGTCATTTGTAAATTGTTTTACTGCAGCATAACAGGCAGGTTGATAAATTCCATAACCAAGTATTATCCCAAGAATTCCAAGCATTGCAATAAGATGGGCAGAAGACCATAATCCGGTGTCTGAAGTAATGTTTGGTCCAAGAACCAGAAAAATTCTTCCAACAAGCATAAAAAGTAAAGCGTAAAGAAGTGATTTTCTTACTCCAATCCAATCAACAGTAGCACCAAGAAATAACATTGCAAGAGTAATTCCAGCTGTTTGAAATCCAACCATTTGTCCTGCACTTATATCATCAAGTTTTACGATATCAGTAAAGTAAATTACCAGATATCCCACAACTCCAAAATAAGTAATTCCTTCCAGCAGGTAAGATATATTTAATCCCCACATTGCACGAGAAGCTTTGAAGAGATCTATAAAAGGTTGAGTTATCTCCTTTAAAATATTTCTGAAAAAATTCTTGTTAGCGTTTGTGTTTGAAGTGTTTGTGCTCATTGTCATTCCTGTTAGTTTATATTTGAGCTGCCGGATATTTATAATTGAATAAAATTCTAATGTTAAAGTAATAAAATTGAATTGAAACTATATTAATAATTTTGTTTGCTGTATTATCATTTTTAATATTTACCTCTTTCCCGCAACCCGTTTAATCCTTGTAAGCCGCCTGAATGTAATGCAATAATTGTTGAGTTTTCTGGGAAATATTTTTTCTGAATCAGATCTAAAACTCCCCACAACATTTTACCGGTATAAATTGGCTCGATCTCAATATCATACTTCTCTCTGAATTCTTCACAAAAGTAATTTAGTTTTCCATCAGACTTTGCATATCCGCCAAAATGATAATCAGTAATTACTTCCCAATTTGATGAATTCTCTCTTCCAGCCTCTGACAGAAGTTTTATAACATTATCTTTTAGGAACTCACCACCTTTTAGCACAGAAAATCCGATAGCCTTTGAGTTTGAATTTAAACCAGCAGTTAATCCAGCAAGTGTTCCCCCTGTTCCACTGGCTGTACAAATAAAGTCAAACGGGATCTTGATACCGGAAATAATTTCGGAGCAGCCTTTAACTGCAAGCTTATTTGAACCACCTTCGGGAATCAGATAAAAATCGCCAAATTTATTTTTCAAATTATCAATTATTTTTTCATTGTATTTATCTCTGTAAGAAAGTCTATCGAGATAAAAAAATTGCATCCCACATGACTGTGCAAAGCTCAGCGTTGGGTTAAGCGGCAAGTGCTCTTCGCCCCGAATGACTCCGATTGTTTCGAAACCAAATTCTTTTCCAGCTGAAGCTGTTGCATAAATATGATTTGAATAAGCTCCTCCGAATGTTAGTAATATTTTATATCCGAGTTTTCTTGCTTCAATAAGATTGTATTTTAATTTATACCACTTATTACCTGAGATGTGAGGATGAATTAGATCTTCCCGCTTAATAAAAAATTTTACATTGTAATGAGAAGTTAACGGATGGTTGATTTCTGTAAGCGGTGTTGTGGGGTTTTGTTCAAACATTTTAATTTAATTTAATCACAACAAAATTAAACAATGAAGAATTGAAATAGCAGAAAAAATTATCTTTAAAATAAAAATCCCCGCTCTTTGGGCAGAAAAGAACGGGGCTGGATGAATAACCATAATCTGCTTATGATTGGCTTAACTGTTTAGGAGGGTTATGCACAATCTTTCTGATTGTATCAAATTGCAGATACGGATATTCATTTCTTAGTCTGTCAATTGCATCACCTGTTTTAATTTTTTGAGAGCGTAAAGCTTTAAATCTTTTCCGGATTATATAATCTCTTACGGATCTTTCGTTAATCAGACCTCTGCTATTAAGCAATTCCCAAATTTCATCGCTTATAAGATCTGATAATGGATTGGAAATCCCCTTGGGATAATCAGAGCTTTCCATCACTTCCTCCTGTAATTGTTTGTTGGTTGCATTAATCATTCTGTTGCCTTAACAGAAACGTCTGTTTCAATTTTCTTGTTTTTATCAATGTGTCAATTTCTGATGGGAAAGTGATAATTTTGGATTAGCAAGTCAACTGCATAAATATGCGGTTTTATTGATTAAGGGATAAAATTCTGTCTGAACAGCAACACAATTGTGCCTTTTAGTATAAGATTGCCATTAAATAATTTTTTTTCGGATAGCTTTAGCAACGGCTTCTGATTGGGAGTGAACGTGCAGTTTTTTGTATATGTTTCGGATATGATGTCTTACTGTATCAACGCTTATAAAAAGTGTATCTGCTATTTCCTGATAGTTGTACCCATCTGCAAGAAGATTTAATACACTTATTTCTCTTTCACTTAAATCATAATTTTTCTCTGTTGTAAAAATATTTTGTCCCTCTTTAAATGCTGTAATTACCTGCCGTGCAATTCTTGAACTCATTGGTGAACCGCCATCATTTGCATCTTTGATAGCTTCGAGTAATTTAGCCGGTGGAGTTTTTTTTACCAGATAACCGCAAGCACCAGCACAAAGTGCATCAAAAACAAATTCACTTTCTTCATAGATTGTCAGCATCAGAATATTCAAGTCAGGATTTTTAATAGTCGCTTTCTTAACAGCTTCAATTCCGTTCATCCCCGGTAAACCGATATCCATTAACACAACATCGGGTGTGATTAAGTTAAGTTGATTCAGGAAGGATTCCGCATCTCCAAATGAGCCGATGCATTTAAATCCATCTGTTCCATTGATTAATGAAGCGAGTCCTTCTCTGATAGTTGAGTTATCTTCTATGATCGCGACATTAATCATTTTGTAATAAGTGTTTTTAATTTATTAATTCGTCCGGGTCTGCCAACAAATCTGATAGAAGTTCCGGAATCACTTGATTTAATTTTTAATTTACCACCAATCTGTCTGGCACGTTGTTCAATGTTTTTAAGTCCATTCCCTCGTTTAATTTTATTTTCGTCAAATCCTTGTCCATCATCCTCTGCAGATATTTCTAAAACATCATTTCTCAGATTAACACTTAAGGTGATTTTTTTGCACTGGCTGTGTTTGATGGAATTATTAATTGCTTCCTTTAAAATAGAGTAGATGTTCTGTTTAAATTCCATCGGGAGTTTAACGTCCTTTATTTTGTCAAGACGTGTAACCACTAGCGAAATACCCATCGATTCCAGTATTTCACTATGTGAATCTTTTAACCTTACCAATAAATCATGTAATGAATCTCTTTGAGGATTTATTACCCAAACGATTTCACTCATGTTGTCAACCAATTGACGGGCAATATCACTTATCTTGCTAAGATCTGAGCTGGATTTAGTTTGATCTTTATTTATTTGCCTTGCCGCTACTTCACTAAGTATAGAGATTTCAGTTAAACCTGATCCGATATTATCATGTAAATCTGCAGCAAGTTTAGATTTTAACTTTTCAATTGCAAGCAAGTTTTTAATACGCAGTGTACTAATGTAATAGATAATCCAGGCGAGCAATAAAACTATCAACAAATAGAACCACCACATTTGCCAAAATGGGCGTAGTATTTCAATTTTTAACGACGCATAGTTTTCATTCCAGATTCCCTCACTGTTACTTCCGCGCACTTTAAAAGTATATGTGCCAGGCGCAAGATTTGTATAATTCGCTATCCTGTTTGAGGCATCAGTAAATTGCCACTTATCCTGCAACCCTTCAAGGATATAAGAATATTGATTATCCGCCGGATCAGAATAATCAAGTGAGGCAAATTCAAATGTCAGAAAGTTTTTTTTATGATCTAATATAATTTTACTGCTCTCTCCTTTGAACGGTTCATTAAAAATTTTTACAGATGTTATTACTACGGCGGGGATATAATTGTTGGTTTTTATCTCATAAGGATTAAAAAAGTTAAATCCATTTATTCCACCAAAAAACATTTTATTGTCTTTACCTTTAAAGTATGCGCCGCCATTGAATTCAAGGCTTTGCAGTCCATCCTGCATATCAAATCTTCTAACGTCCTTGTCAGAAAGTCTAAGCTTAAATAAGCCATCATCAGAGCTGATCCATAAATTTTTATTTACATCCTCCAGAATTCCATAGACAACATTACTATTTATTCCGCTTTCGGAAGAGTATCTGGTAAATTTGTTATTAATCCTGTCGTAGCTTGTCAATCCGCCGCCAAAAGAGCCAAGCCAGAGCAGTCCATCTGAATCTTCTGTAATGGTCATCAGGTTTTGAATATTAAAAATGTTAGTACCAGTAGAAATGGTAGGAAATCTTACAAATTGCCCGGTTTCAGGATTGAATTTGTTGAGACCACCTCCAAATGTTCCAATCCAATATGTTCCATCTTTTGATTTGAATATTTTATAAACCCGGTTATCACTGATTGTGTTGTTATCTGTAGCAGAGTTTTTATATTTGATAAACCTTAACTTTGTATCAAATGGGTTACCTTCAACTAAAACTTTATTTAATCCTCCACCAAAAACGGCAATCCAGTAAGTATTATTATCATCTATAAAAATATCCTGAATCTGATTTCCGCCAATACTTTGCGGGTCTGTTTCATCAAACCTGTAAACTTTGGTCTGATTGGTTTTTTTATTAAAAATATTTAGTCCACCATCGTATGTTCCTATCCAAAGATTACCGTAATTATCTTCTTTAATTGATCTGATGTGATTACTGCTAATAACATTTTTTAAGAAAGAAAATTTATTTTTTTCAGGATCATATTTATTTAATCCTCCTTTATAAGTTCCAATCCAAAGCATACCTTCTTCATCCTGATAAATTGCCCAAACAACATTATCATTTAAAGAGTTAGGATTTGATGGTTCATTCTTGATGTGCATAAATAAAGTGTTGTTAACCCGGATTTTTGTAATACCGGTTCCTAGATGTGAACCTGCCCAAATTATTCCGGATCGATCAACACATAAAGATAAAACATCATTATCCCCAAGTGAATTAGGGTTTAATGGATCGCTGAAAAAGTGCTTAAAAATTTTTTTAATCGGGTCATATTTTAGCAAACCGCCGCCAAACGTTCCGATCCATATAAAATTATTTTTATCTTCTACAATACTCATTACAGTGTTAGTTTTTAGTTCACCTAGATGTAGCGGACATTTTTGCTTAAATATCTTTATGGTACCTGGTGAGTGCTCAAGTTGATTCGCCTCAATAAAATTCACTCCGCCGTAAAAAGTACCCACCCAAAGATTCTTTTTTGAATCCTGAAATAATGTAATAAGTTTTGAGTCGGATAATGAATAGTCATTTTCTCCAATTGAAAAATTTTCAAAAACAAAATTGTTTGATTTGTTATGATTGTTAATGGTTAATCGACACAAGCCACCACCAAAAGTGGCAATCCATAGTCTTTCCTTTTCGTCAAATAGTAAATCCATTACTCTGTTTGTAGGAAGAGATTTGGGGTTTTTTTTATCAGCAAAAAAATGATTTACTTTATTAAAGTTTTTATCAATTTGTATAATGCCCTTACCCCAGGTTGAAATCCAGATATTTCCTTTTGTGTCTTCTGCAATGGAAGTTATGGTAGTGCTTTGATTTCTTGAAAAGGACAGAGGGTATTCATAAAATTCATCTTTCTGTACTGGTATTGTATCAATAAACTCTAAAACATTTTTGTAGGTAAAGGTTTCTGTTTTTCTGTCAAATTTGTTCAGATTGCCATCAATGGTACCAATCCATATGATACCATTTTTATCCTCATAAAGTGCGCTGGTTCCATCATCTGAAAGAGATGAAGGGTCTTTAGGATTGTGCAGATAAACCACAAACTTATAACCATCGTATCTATTTAAACCACTGCGGGTGGCAAACCACATATATCCCCGGCTATCCTGAATGGAACTTAAAACAGTGCTTTGGGATAATCCATCTTCAATCTTTAATTGATGAAAAATGTATTCATCGTTTTTAGTTTTAGCACTGAAAACAGATGTGATGAGTATCATTAAAACGATAATGAGTGAGATATTTAACTTGTCCGAAGCCATATAGTATTTAAATTGCTGATGTAATTGAACTAAAAATACTAATAGTAAGTTAAAATTTTATTAGAAAACATTCTTGTTTATTTATTGATTTAATAATAACAGAAAGGTAAAAGATGAAAAAGACAATTTATCGTTCCGAAGACAGAGGAAAAGCCAATTATGGGTGGTTGAATACAAAGTATAGTTTCAGTTTTTCAGATTATTATAACCCTGATATGATGAACTTTGGGATGTTGCGTGTATTAAACGATGATATTGTTGCACCCGGAATGGGTTTTGGTACGCATCCGCATAATAATATGGAGATAGTTACAATAATATTAGAAGGTGCTCTTGAGCATAAAGATAGTATGGGCACGGGTGCTGTGATTTACAAAGATGAGATTCAGGTTATGTCTGCCGGTTCCGGAATAACTCACTCAGAATTTAATCCATCAAAAGATGAGCCTGTAAATCTTTTGCAGTTATGGATTTTTCCAAAAGAGAAAAACATCAAACCAAGATATGATCAGAAGGCTTTTCCATCTGATGAAAGAAAAAACTCTTTAGTTACTGCAGTATCAGGATTAAATAAGAATGGTTCATTGTACATTCATCAAAATGCGGAAATTAATCTGGGATATTTTGAAAAGGATCGAACTCTTGAATATAATTTAAACAACCCGGGCAATGGAGTTTATATTTTCCTGATTGAAGGATATGCAGTTATTGAAGATGAAGCAATTTTTAAGAGAGATGCAATCGGCATTTCAGATGCAGATAAAATCAAATTAAGTTTTCTGGATGATACAAAATTTATTCTGATTGAAGTTCCGATGAATTAATTGTTTTGATTCTCTTCATAAAGGATTCGGTGAGGCGAAAAAAAACCAAAACCGGATCCTTTTTTTATTTCATACAGAAATAAAAATATCACTGGTATGTGCTCTATGTACTTGATGTAAGGATTAATATTATTTAAATGATAAAGCGGAATCAGAAATGAATACATAAGCAAAGAAAATTTTGGACTGAACACCAGTGGTAGGATTAACCAGGTGTAATACCACGGGAACTGCGTGGGACTGATTAAAAACATTATCGCAATTACCATCAGAATTTTATTTACAAGATCCTTATTATCTGATGCGGCTTTTCTTATCAACCATAAAATTGTAATCAGCATTATTCCAACTGTAATCCACCTTGCTACACAATCGGCGCATACGTGATAAATGTTAAATAATTTGGTAAATAATTCTATGCCGTCTTTAAGCAGTGAATAAAATCCGGCATTGTTAATCCAGTTAGCTGCATACTTGATAAAACCCTGATTTTCATCCCAACTGGCTCTTAAAACCGGAATAAATATCACAAAAACAAAAACTGAAAATGCAAAAACACTTCCAATAAGTTTGGATTTATTATTTAACAGTTGCCGAATGTAAAAAGGAAATAATAAAACCGGCCAGAGTTTAAATCCAACAGCCAATGCCAAAGTGATACTTGCAGTTATTGGTTCATTTCTTAAAAAGAAATAAAGTGATATAGCAGTAAAAAGCAAAGCGAATAAATCATAATGAGCACTGTTAAAAAACTCGTGTAATACGATCGGGTTTAACCAATAAATCGCGACAAAAGAAGGTGGTAATTTTAGTTCGCGTAAAATTTTTATCAGGAAGAAAAGTAAAACAATATCTGCTAACAACATTAAAAACTTCCAGCCTGTAACACTCCAGGGAAATAACAGATATGAAATTGCAAACATTATTTGCGATAATGCCGGATAGAGAGTTCGTATCTTCGGATGATTTATTTTACTAATTACATCACCTGATTCTTCAGCCAGCTTTAATATTTTTTCAGGTACATCAGGATGCTGCTGCTGAACCTGTAAAGGACTGAGATAATATGGATTAAATTCATTAGCTGTTACAGCACCATCCCACAAGTATCTGTAAAAATCATCTTCTAAAATTGGAGCTGAAGGAAGAATTATAATTCGTGCCATCAGTCCGGTAAAAATTATCCATGCTATCCAGCCTTCTTTGAGAGGCAGTTTTGTAATATTTATTATAGCAAGAAAGAAAAGAGTGCCGATTAAAATCCTTTGAGCCACAAAAAGAATTCTATCAGTTTTTCCTGGGTTGGAGTCATAAACAAGCGTGTGTGAAATCAGCAGAGTGTAAACAGCGTATAAAATAATTCCCACGCCAAGTAAAAACCAGATTGTTTTACCTTTCAAAACTTCAATTGCAATTTTGGGCAGGTTGTTCATTTCTATTTTATTATTTTAATCCACGGATAGGATGAATCTTTACCAAATGCTATATCTAATATTTTATTAGAAAATTTTCTTGGATCAAACAAAATTTTGCAGTTAAAATTTGAAAAACTTTTATAAGTGTAAAAAAAATATTTTTCTTTCATTTCAGGAACACCAATCAGGTCAAAATACCTGAAGAGTTTTTTCCTTGCCTCATCCACTTCAGCTTCTTCAAATATCTGTGTGTCTATTATATGAATCTCGCCATAAGACTTTAACAAATAAAAGAGCTCTCTCATCAGATTTCTTAAATCAGAAAAATACTGCAACGATGAATTAAGAATAATCATATCAAAAGAAGAGCGGGGGAATTTAACCTGAAATAAATCCGCATAAATGAACTTTAAATTATCAGAAGCAAATAATCTTGCGCCCTGTTTTAATTTATGCAAGTTTACATCCACGCAATAAAAATAATGTTTCTGCTCTCTAAGTATCTGAGAGGCAAACCAACCACTGCCTCCTCCGATATCAAGAATATTTAATCCCGGCTTTTTTGTAATTAAATAATCTTTTATTCTTAAAAATGATTTAACTCTTAAATCCCACTCGTTTTTATGCGGATTAAATTTTGAAGCAAATGGCAGTAATCGTACTTCCTCGTCGCTGTAAAGTCTTTCCTCCGACTTTAAAATTTTATGGTAGGCTCTTTCAAATGATTTATCAGGCTCGGATAATTTTAATACGCCGTTTTCAGGATTCAGCTGCTGTAACTCTTCAAGAATCATATGTTATTTAAATGTTTATCTAAATTTAAAGTAATATCCTGATAATATCATTGATTAATAGGTTGGGCAGGCATTTTTCTTTATGTATTTTTAAATCGATAAAAAAATTTTTTAACCTCTTGTAGATGAGGGAATAATGGAGAAACTTTTACTACTTGGCGCCGAAGCTATCGCTCAAGGTGCAATTGATGGGGGAATGTCTGGAATATACGCTTACCCCGGTACGCCTTCCACAGAAATAACCGAATATGTTCAAAACAATAAAATTGCAGTTGAAAGAAATATTCATCGTCTATGGTCTGCTAATGAAAAAACCGCAATGGAAACAGCACTTGGAATGAGTTATGCGGGCAAGCGGGCAATGGTTTGTATGAAACACGTCGGTTTAAATGTTGCCGCGGATGCTTTTATTAATTCTGCAATAACCGGTGTTAATGGTGGATTGATTGTAACTGTTGCTGATGATCCTTCAATGCATTCATCACAAAACGAACAGGACTCTCGTTTTTATGGTAAGTTCGCAATGATTCCAATATTTGAGCCTTCAAATCAGCAGGAAGCTTATGATATGGCTTATGAAGGATTTCAACTCTCTGAAAAATTAAAAGTACCGGTTTTAATTAGAATAACAACACGTCTGTCTCATTCACGCTCGGGTGTGGAAACAAGACCGTTAAAGAATGAGAATAAGCTCAGTTATCCTGAAGATCCGATTCAGTTTGTACTTCTTCCATCTAATGCAAGAAAAAGATATAAAGGATTGTTAAGCATTCAGTCGCTTATGGAGCAGGAATCCGAGCGCTCTGCATTCAATACTTACTATCCGGGACGAAATAAATCACTTGGCATAATTGCATGTGGAATATCATTTAATTATCTGATGGAAAATTATCCCGAAAGAATATGCCCTCATCCAATTCTTCAGATTGGTCAGTATCCACTGCCTTTCACTAAAGTTGAAAAAATAGTCAATGAGTGTGATTACGTGCTTGTGCTCGAAGATGGATATCCATTTGTTGAAGAATTACTGAAAGGATATTTAGATAAATCAGGAAAAATTAAAGGTAGATTCGACGGTACAATTCCGCGTGATGGAGAATTAAATCCGGATATTGTTGCTAAAGCCTTGGGCAAAGAAGTTAAAAGAGGATTAAAAATTCCTTCAATCGTTGCAAACCGACCACCGGAGCTTTGTGCAGGCTGCAGTCATCGGGATATTTACAATGCCCTTAATGAAACGATGAAAGAATTCGGAAAGCAAAAAGTTTTTTCTGATATTGGTTGCTACACACTTGGTGCTTTGCCTCCGTGGAATTCAATCAATTCCTGTGTGGATATGGGTGCATCAATAACAATGGCTAAAGGAGCTGCAGATGCAGGTGTAAGACCAGCTATTGCTGTTATTGGTGATTCTACTTTTACTCACAGTGGAATGACTGCTTTACTTGATTGTGTGTATGAGAAAACTCCTGTAACTATAATAATTTCTGATAACTCAACAACAGCTATGACAGGGGGACAAGATTCACACGCAACAGGAAGATTGGAAGAAATTTGTATTGGTCTTGGTGTTGAACCTGAACACTTAAGGGTTCTCACGCCTTTACCAAAGTATCACGATGAAATGGTTAAAGTACTTCGCGAAGAAATTTTATATGAGGGTGTTTCGGTAATAGTTCCACGAAGAGAATGCATTCAAACTGCAAGCAGAAGTAAAAAGGAACAGAAAGTAAAGGCAGAAGGAGTTGCGCAATGAAATCAGACATTATTTTAGCTGGAGTTGGCGGACAGGGAATTCTATCAATTGCTGCAGTAGTTGGAATGGCAGCTCTGGAAAATCATCTTTACTTAAAACAGGCAGAAGTTCATGGAATGAGTCAGAGAGGCGGTGCCGTACAATCGCACCTTAGAATTTCTGAAAAAGAAATTGCAAGCGATCTGATTCCTGAAGGAAAAGCAGATATAATAATTTCAGTTGAGCCAATGGAATCATTACGCTATTTGCCATGGCTTTCTGAAGATGGCTGGCTTGTTACGAACACAACTCCTTTTGTAAATATTCCGGATTATCCTGATATAAAGGCGTTATTATCTGAGATAGAAAAATTACCCAACCACATTGCGATTAATGCAGATGAAATAGCCAGACAGGTTAAATCACCACGCTCATCAAATATGGTGGTGTTGGGAGCTGCGTCTCCATTTATAGATGTTCCATATCAATCACTTGAGAATGGTATAAAAAAAATCTTTTCAAGAAAAGGGGAGAAAATTGTTCAACTTAATATTGATGCGTTAAAAGCAGGACGGGAATTTGCGGAAGTCCATAAGAATTAAATAATTTATTTACTGCTGAGACGCAAAGTCACTCAGAAATAACTCTGCACCTTCGCGTCTCTGCGATGAAAACTGACTTAGGATTTTGCCCAGGCTTCTACATCATCAGCTTCTTTTGGTATTGGTCTGCCAAGTACTTTATATCCGTTTTGAGTTACAAGAATATTATCTTCGATTCTTATCCCACCAAAATTTCTAAATTCTTCAACCTTTGCATAATCAATAAAGTTTTTAAATTTCTTTTTAGCCTTCCACTGATCAATTAACTCGGGTATAAAATAAATTCCCGGTTCGCAGGTGAAAACAAAACCCGGTTTTAATTCTTTAGCCAATCTTAAGTATCCTAATCCAAACTGATCGCTTCGTTTGGTTTTATCATCATAGCCCACATAATTCTCACCCAGGTTTTCCATATCGTGCACATCAAGACCCATCATATGCCCAAGTCCATGAGGGAAAAACAGAGCATGTGCACCGGCTTTTACAGCAGCATTCAAATCACCTTTCATAATACCCAGCTGTGATAATCCTGCGGCAATAATTTTAGCTGCAGTCAGATGCACATCAACATGCTTAACACCAGGTTTAATCATATTTATTGCATTCTTTTGTGCAGTAAGTACAATTTCATAAATCTCTCTTTGCTGATAAGAAAATTTTCCTCCAACTGGAGTTGTTCTGGTTATATCGCTTGCGTAATGTAATAACGATTCTGCACCCGCATCGCAAACCAGCAGATCGCCTTCCTTAAGTACATTTCCGTGGTAATGATTATGAAGCGTTTGACCATCTTTAGAAACGATAGCTGGAAACGAGAGTCCTGCTCCTAAAGAGAGAGCAATTCCTTCAATAGTGCCAGCGATGTCTCTTTCAATAACGCCTGGTTTTGCCATACGCATTGCAGTTGTGTGCATCTGATAAGCAATTTCCATCGCGTATTCAATTTCCGCAACTTCCTCTTCGCCTTTAACCGAACGTTGTGCAACAACTGCTTCAACTAATTTTTTAGAGATTTTATTTTTTAGTTTGTATGGATTTTCATCAAGCAATTCTGCAAGCTTAAGTGTCTGATCACCTCTGTATGTTGGCAGGAGATGTATTTTGATATCTTTTTTCTTTTTTGAAGCAAGATACTTTTTCAGTTTATCTATTGTTTCCGAATATTCAACACCGACTTGTTCTGCCAACTCAGATAGCTTTGGTTGACGACCCATCCAGACTATGTCCTCAAGTGTAAATTCGTATCCAAACAAAAATTCTTTATTGTCATCAACGTCAATTATTCCAACCATATTCGGAATATCAATTCCAAAATAGTAAAGAAATGTACTATCCTGTCTAAAGCTATAGGTATTAGCAGGATAATTCATTGGTGATTCGTCATTACCTAAAATCAGAATAACACCGGTTTTAAAGTTTTTCTTTAGTTCATTTCTTCTATCGATATAAACTTGTTTATCAAACATAACTGCTCCATAAAGGATTTAATTGATAATAATTTACTGTAAAATTAGAGAATAATTGAGTGGATTTCCAGAAAGAATAAAAAATATGTGATGGAAGTTATGGAAAGACTTGCTGATATAATCTTCTAGCTTTTAGCCTTTACCGTTGGTATTCTATAGATGAAATATAATCCCGCTAACACAAACGGTATGCTTAATAATTGACCCATATTTAAAAATAAGCTTTGCTCAAAAGCAGATTGATTTTCTTTTACAAACTCAACAATAAACCTGAAGCCAAAAATCAGAATGAGAAATGAACTA
>FWPV01007308.1_pt1 | contig 20220 bp, 15 predicted proteins | sample 2228371 | NCBI WGS metagenome assembly FWPV01 (sample SAMEA103939776, study PRJEB20133) | metagenome | reverse complement strand
GGCGCTGCGCGAGCGAGTATAAGTTTTCCGATGTCATGCAACAGACAGGCTGTGAATGAGAGACCTGACGACGGCTGCTTTACATATCTGCCGAGTATTTCCGCCGCAATTCCTGCAGCCACGCTGTGACGCCACAAATCGTTTTCATTATAACCGTAAGACGGCAGTTCCTCAATTATACACTGTTTCAGATAACCTGCCAGAAGATCGCGAAGAATGCGGCCGCCACCGAGCCTCACGACAGCCTCCTTTACATCTGCAACCGGTCTTGCTGGCCCCGAAAATGCGGAATTTGCATATTTTATAACCTTTACCGTAAGTACCTGATCATACCTTATTATTTTTGCGCATTCTTCAACAGTATATGATGGAAACGCAAGTACGGCGGCAAGTTTTTCGGCTATAGGAGGAAGAGGCGCAAGTTCTCTTATGCAACCGCTTATCTGTTCCAGTGTAATCATAATTCGGTTTCCACCCCTCTGCTTGTAAACCAGGTTCTGCCCGAGCCGATTTCTAGATACATCGTACGCGGAATGTTACCTCCTACATTTTCGGCGGCTATCAATATATTGTTTTTCCAAAAAAGCTTACGGGCAATAACAACGTTTCTTTTACCTATAGTAAAGGTATCCTCGTTTTCGAACACCTGAGCTCCGCCCGCAATAACGACTCTTAAGTTCTCTTTGTGTGCGCCGAGACGGTAAGCCTCCTCGAACAGAAGCGGAATGCCAAGATCACCGAACATGTAGGGATTTGTTTCAGCTTTGGCTTTGTCGATAGTGGAGAGCGGCAGCATGTAATGCAGTATGCCGCCTACGCACGCTACACTATCGTGTATTGCAACGCCTACACACGAGCCCAGGGCGTGTGTAACGATTACGTCTCCCGCGTTAGTGGAACATTTCATGTCAGCCACACCAACGGTGTATTTCATAAACAGTTACAGCTTTTTAAGCGACGCCGAGCTTTTCCTTCAGCACCTCGGGGGTAAACGGCTTTACAATGTAGTTATTCGCTCCAGCCTTGAGCGCCTCCATTACCTTCGATTTATCGGCCTCTGAAGTGCACATAATAACCTTTACCCGGTTAAGAGCAGGTGTTTCACGTATATGCTTCAACAGGGTTAATCCGTCCATTTCGGGCATATTCCAGTCGAGAAAAACCATATCTATCGTAGTGTCGGCCGTAAGAATATCATAAGCGGCCTTCCCGTTTTCCGCCTCAACAATGTCGCTGAAACCAAGGCCAACAAGCTGGTTTTTCTGAATACGCCGCATGGTGGACGAGTCGTCGACAAGCAGTATTTTCATAGAACACTCTCCTTTGTATCAGGTTTCTATTTCGTTTTCAGAGATATTTCCATTGCAAACGATCCCATCGGACAGGAGAACGGAACTATGATTGAAGGTACTCCGGACTGTCCGGCCACAACGTGTCCCTTGCCTACAATCACATTAGGAAGTGAAATTGACAGATTAAGATCTTCGAGGCTCTGTTTGGCGTTACCTGCTATAATATTTGCAAGTTCGCCGATACCGTCGATCATTTCCGGGCCTACTACCTTAAGTTCGGTACCAAGCAGTGCAGATACGACTTTTAACGCCATGGTTTTAGGAAAACTCAATACTATCGACCCCTGCGCAGAACCCGAAAGTCCTATGATCCCCGACACGTCAAATGAAGGGTATGGTTCCTGTTTCAAAGCCGGTTTTCCTGGTTCCACTTTCATTTTTAACATTGTGTCGAACATGTTTATTGTAGCAGTAATGAATGGGTTTATGTACTTTACGTTCATGAAAACTCCTTTTTCTGATTTTTTTGTATTTATTTATACTTTCTTTTTTTACTACTACAATCAGTAAATCAGTACTTTCTGAAACCAATAGAGATAAATGGCCCTTGATGAAATTATTTCTTGACATAAACCGAAGGCGCGATCGGCCTGAAATCACTTATAAGCCCTGTCAGCGTTTCTGCATGACCTACAAACAGATAGCCTTTCTCTCCAAGCAGCCGGTAGCATTCTGAAAGGAGACGTTGACGTACTGTATTATCGAAGTAAATCATTACGTTTCTTAAAAAAATCACATCAAACGGTCCTTTCATAGGGAAAGGCGGTTGTGAAAGATTCAGCCTTGCTACCGACACCATTCGTTTTATCTCATCGGTTACTTCATACTGCTTGTTTTCTCCTGCACAGTAACATCTAAAGAATCGTCTGAGATAATGTGACGGAACCATGGCAATATGTTTTTCATCATACAATCCTTTTGAGCATTTGTCCAGTATTTTTGTGGAAATGTCGGTCGCCAGAATCCTGACGTCGGCATTTCTTTCTCCGAGAACGTCAAGTACGGTCATTGCGATTGAGTAAGGCTCTTCGCCGCTCGACGCCGCCGCCGACCAGAACCTGAAACGTGTCCGACCTTCCGCAAGCATTTGGCTTATTAGGTCGGCCAGAAGATCGAAATGATCTCTTTCTCTGAAAAAACTCGTTACATTGGTTGCAATAGCATCAAGAAGGTGAACTACTTCTTCGCCCGTTTCGTCTTCGATTACTCTTTTGAGATAGGCTTTCGTATTGTCAATTGTCAACTGACGCATTCGCTTGGCTATTCGTGCTGCAACAAGTGCGGTTTTATTAGGATTTATCGCAATGCCGCTCTTTTCGTAAACGATGCTTCTTAACCGGTCGAAGGTTTTTCTGTCCATTTGTTGCTTATTATGATCTACTGAGATCGATAATTTCTATGCACTCTGTGTATTTTATATAAGGGTTAAAGGAGGGGATGCTCCTTCAACCCTGATAAAGACAGACAGTAAGAGCGTCTAAAACTCCTTTAATATCTCATCGTTCATAGGAATGATCTCTTCAGGATCGGTTTTCCCGTTACCGCTCTTTTTAATGATTGGTTTTGCTGCGACATTCTTCGGTTGAAAACTTGAAGAGGGTTTAAGTTTTTTGGTCTGACCGGCAGCCGGAGTTTTTTGTGATTCTTGTGTGTGGTGTAATAGCTGATTTACAGCATGCACCTTAGTTCCGCCAGCCGCCGCGGACGAAAGCACGAACTGCGCAACCATGCTTTGCAGCTCCTCGGCCTGTGAACTGAGTTCCTCGGCCGCGCTCGCGCTCTCCTCGCTGTTCGCCGCGTTCTGCTGTGTCACCTTGTCCATCTGCGCCACGGCCGTGTTCACCTGGTCGATGCCCTGAGCCTGCTCCTGTGACGCGGCCGCGATCTCGGCGATCAGGTCGTTCACCTTCTTGACGCTTGCGGTAATTGCCTCGAACGACTTTGCCACGTCCTGCGAAATCTTGACTCCCTCGTCGGCGTTGCGCACAGATTCCTCGATCATGTTCGCGGTGTTCTTCGCCGCCTCTGCGCTGCGCTGGGCAAGGTTGCGCACCTCTTCCGCGACCACCGCGAACCCGCGGCCGGCCTCTCCGGCCCGCGCAGCCTCCACCGCCGCGTTGAGCGCGAGCAGGTTGGTCTGCATCGCGATCTCGTCGATGGTCTTAACGATCTTGGCCGTCTGGTCGCTCGACTCCTTGATCTTGTTGATCGCGCTTGACATCCGGTTCATGGCCTCGCTCCCCTGCAGCGCGTTGTTGTTGGCTTCGGTCGCAAGGTTCTTGGCCTGGTTCGCGTTCTCGGCGTTCTGCTTGGTCATGCTGGCCATCTCCTCAAGACTCGACGACACTTCCTCAAGGCTCGATGCCTGCTCGTTCGCGCCCTGGGCCAGCGACTGAGCGCCGCTCGAAATCTGCTGGCTGCCGGCACTTACCTGCTCGGTCGCTTCGGCGACCTGCTGGAGGGCCTTGTCGAGGTTGTCGACCGCGGTGTTGAGGGCGGAGGCCATGTTCAGGAACTTTTCCCGAACTTCACGGGTGTCGTCATCCGCCTCCGAAATCTGCGCGCGAACCGTCATATCCCGGTCAGCCACCTTTTTCAGAACAGTAGAGATATTATTAATCTCTTTTTCCTGATAATCGGCGATCTTTTTCGCCAGCCGCTGCGCTTTACGCACCGCGGTCTGGTCGGTAAACAGTTCGAGGGCTCCGACCACCGCTCCGGTGCTGTCTTTTATCGGAACGCCGGTATAGTCGATCTCAAAGGTGCCGGCGGCAGGTTTGGCGACGGTGTCACTGGAACTGGTCTGGTTTCCCCGCATTGCCTTTCCGCTGGCGCACCGATCAGTGTTGCAATCCGTGGTTTTAAAGAAATTGTAACACTTGGTACCCACGACCTGTTTCTGATCCATATTGCCGAGCGTTGCGCCGATCTTGTTCATATACTGGATCGTGAAGTCCTTGTCGATGATCATTACCGGTGCAGGCATGGCGTCGATGAAGCCGACGAGTGCATTTATCGTATCATTGACACCGGATACGATTTTCCTGAAGTCGCCTTCATGCTTTGTCGCATCGGCACGAACGTTCAGCTTGCCCGCGATCGCTGCATTTGAAAGATCTTTTGCATCAGCGACAAGCGCATTCACCGCCTCAATACATCGGTTCAGGTTGTTCTTTATCTCGTTGAAATCGCCGTTGTAGTTGTCCGTAATCTTCGGCGGAATGTCGCCCTTGCTGATCCGGTCAACGTACTCGGCGGCCACGTTCAGCGGTCCGATCACCGCGTCGAGCGTATCGTTGACGCCCTGCACAATGTCCCTATAACCGCCCTTGAACTTGTCCGCCTGACCGCGCGTGGCGAGTTTGCCTTCAACCGCAGCTTTGCGCAGCATACCGGCTTCGGCAATAAGGCCGCGCAGGGATTGGGTGATCTTCGTAAGAGCAGGCCCTATCTCCTCCTGGCTGTCCTTTGCCCCAATGTCGGTCGAGAGGTCGCCTTCCGCGATCTTCTGCATCGTGGCGACCACAAGCTTCTGCAGATCGTCGGCGAACTGGTCCATGGTTGCGGCAAGAATGCCGATTTCGTCGGAGCGGTTCATGCGAAGCCGCATGCCGAGGTGGCCCTTGCCCATCTCCTGAATCATGGTGACGCCCTTCTGAAGCGGGCCCGTGATGGAAACGGTGAGGAAAATGCCGAGGAGGATGGCGATGATGACGCCTGCTATGATTACCACGATCATACCTATCTGCCCGTTTTTCGTCGCATCGGCGCCGACAGCTTCGTTGATATCAATTATTTTTTCAAATACAACATCGTTGTTGAGCATTTTTGTCCTGTTTGCAAGAGAGATTTCGAATATTTTGTCATCAAGAGCCATGATTTCCTTGTCATCCGCTTTTTTTCCCGATGCAATAAGCCTGTCTTTTTCCCTTGAAAGGGAAATCAACTCTTCCACCGATCTTTTCCAGTCTTCATACATCGGAACATACTTTTTCCAGAGCTCGGCTTCCTCTTTTGTCTGCGGCAGAGGCTCATAGATTTTCCAGCCTTGTTCAATCTGCTTCCAGGCTTTTTCAATATATGCATATTGCGCTTGACGCACTTCACCGGTAACCATCCTGCGGTTAATAAGTCCCCGTTCACCCACCCAAACCTTCATACATCCATCATTGATTTTGGCCAGGCCGACAATACTGGGCAGACGCACAATACCGAGCTCGCGGATATTGATCAGACCAACAATCCCCACAATGGCCGCAATCACCGCCACGACCACGAACCCGCCTATCAGCTTCACTCCGATCTTGATGTTGTTCATAAAATCCCATTCTCCTTTTTAAAGTGCATAGTGTTTAGTGGACTGTCTGTTTTTCGTTGTTTCGCCTCACCCCAACACCCCGCCCTTCGGGCACCCCTCTTCCCCTCTCCTTGGCAAGGAGAGGGGAAGAGGGGACGGGGGTGAAGGGGTGAGGCGGTGAGGTTATCCCGCCGCCTTCTTTATCTCGTTTATCTCCCTGGCGCTCATCACCTTGTCGATGTCAAGCAGTATCTTCACGCTTTGGCCTATCTTGCCCATGCCCATGATGAACTGGGTGTCTATGCTCGCGCCGAAGCTCGGAGTCTCCTCGATGTTCTCGGCCTTTATGTCAAGCACTTCCTTGACCTCATCGATGATGATGCCCATAACGACCTTGCCGTCGCCCGACGCGATCTGGACCACGATGATGCAGGTTTTTTCGGTATCCTGGGCGGATTCGAGGCCGAACTTCTTGCGCAGGTCGATCACCGGGATCACCTTGCCGCGCAGATTGATGACGCCGCGGACGTAGTCGGGCGTGCGCGGCACGCGCGTGACCGCCTGCATCCTGATGATCTCCTGGACCTTGAGGATTTCGAGGCCGTACTCCTCGTTCGCAAGCCTGAATGTAAGGTACTTGCCCGCAAGCTTCTGGCCGACCGTACTCTTCTCGATAGTCACGGTTGCGGATTCTGATGTTTGAGACATATTATTCCTCCTATTTTAATAAGTTGGCGGTTAACAGTTATCAATTAACGGTGTTTCGTTTTTCGGTGTTTTTCGGCCGTCAATCGGAAACCGTCCACCTGCTTATACGCTTTGCGCCAGTTTCACGATACCCCCGATATCCAGTATTAAACTCACCGTTCCGTCGCTCATGATTGCGCCGCCGGTGACGCCGGACACGTCGCCAACGCCTTCGCCGAGGCTCTTGATCACCACCTGCTGCTGACCCACGATTTCGTCTAGGTGCAGGCCGATCTTCTTGCCGAGCATGTCCTCCACGATCATGACCACACCCTGCAGGTAATCGACGTTCCCGTTGCCGTTCTTCCCGTTTTTCGAAAACAGGGCGGCCAGGTGCACGAGAGGAATCAGTTCGCCGCGTACCTTGACAAACGCGCCCTTGCGCATCACGGTGTCGATCTGTTCCGGTGAGGGCTTCAGCGACTCGATGATGGCGAGCGTGGGCACTATGTAGCTCTCGCCTCCGGCTCGCACTATCATGCCGTCCACGATCGCAAGCGTGAGCGGCAGCCGGATGGTGAAGGTGGTGCCCTTGCCCGGCTTCGACGCTATTTCCACGGATCCACGCAGTGCCTCGATGTTGCGGCGCACTACGTCCATGCCCACGCCACGACCCGATACGTCGGTCACCACTTTGGCGGTGGAAAAGCCCGGCAGAAAAATGAAGCGGAAGATCTCCTCATCTGAGAGCCGTTCGTCGGGTTTGCAGAGCCCGCGCGAAATCGCTTTTTCGCGTATCGCCGCGGCGTCGAGCCCCCTGCCGTCGTCGGAGACTTCGATATAGATATTGCCGGCGCGGTGATAGGCACGCAGGGCCACCCGCGCCCTGGCCGGCTTGCCCGCCTTTATGCGCTCATCGGCAGGCTCGACGCCGTGGTCGATGGCGTTGCGGATCATGTGGATGAGCGGATCGCCGATGTTTTCTACTACCGATTTGTCAAGTTCAGTGCCTTCGCCCTCGGTGACGAAATCGAGCTCCTTGCCGAACTTTTTTGCGAGGTCGCGTGCCAGCCGGGCCATTTTCTGGAAAGTCGCCTTGACCGACACCATGCGCAGCGACATGGCCATCTCCTGAATCTGGCGCATGATCATGGAGGCGTGAGCGATTTTCGTATGAAGCGTCTGATCGTCGATGGAACGAATTGACGGATGCGCGTAGATCATGGACTGAGCGATGACCGCCTCGCCTATCGTGTCAACAAGCGTGCCGATGCGGCTTACGGGCACGCGGATCGTCTCCTCGACACCGTGTGCCGCACGCGCTGCGCTCTGCGCGGCGAGGGCTCCGCCCACGGCGCGCGCCGGCAGTTTCGCCTCGTCAATGAGTATTTCGCCGAGCTTGCGGCTATCGCCCTGCATCTGTTTCTCGATGGCCGCGGCCACGTCGGCCGGCTTCGCTGCGCCGCTCTCCACGAGAATCTCGCCGAGTCGCTTCTCGGACGTCGGGAGGGCCGGGCCGGAGATTCCGCTTTCCTGCGCATGGCAGGCGCGCAACCTTTGCATGAGCGCGTCGTGCTGCGGAGGGATTTTAAGCACGCCGGTCGACAGCGCCTCTTCAACATGCGTCAGAAACGTCTTCAGGCAGTCGTTGCCTTCGAGCAGGATGTCGATGCATGCGGCGCCAAGCCCGATTTCGCGTTTGCGCACCCGGTCCATGACGCTTTCCATGGCGTGCGCCAGTTCCTGAATCTCGCTGAGAGAAAGAAACCCGGCCGTGCCCTTGATGGTATGCCATGCGCGGAAGATGCTGTCGACGTGCTCGGTTCTGGCCGGATCGGTCTCCAGCTCGAGCAGAAAGGTTTCCGCGGTATGCAGATGATCGCGGGATTCGTTGATGAAATCTGTGAGGAGCGAAGTGTCGCCGTGGAACGGGCGTTCGGACGTTTTGGAGGGCGTATTGTCGGGCGATTGAGCCGCGTTTTCCGTCCGGCTTTTGGCCTGCCGATCTCCGCCTGCCCGGCCGTCGTTTTTCACTGGCGCTGTTCCGGCCTTTGCGCCTGCTGTGAGCGCAAGCCGCTCATCCTCGCCGATTTTCGGGCATACGCCCGCGGCGAAGTCGCCCATCCGCTCGAGCAGAAAATCCTTGAGCATGAAAAGGTTTTCAGCGGCGATCCGTCCGTTCTCGAACCCCTCCTCGATTTCATGGATGAGTCCGGAATACTCCGGCATGTCAAGCACACCGAACTCGCCCTTCCAGGTGTGAAGGATCCGCTTTATGGCATCTTTTGCATCCGGGTTGCCTTTCTCGAGTTCAAGAATATAGGCTTCGAAATCTTCCAGTACTGCCTGCTGGCCGGATGCAAATTTTAAAACAATATCTTTCAGATCTTCAGGAATCTGAAAAGCTACCGGTTTCTCTTGATCCCTGTTGATTCTATCGGATTGATTTTTTTTACTGTTTTCTGTTTTTTTTTCATACTTGTCGGCCTCCTTCATCATTTTGGCCACGCATTCATACAGTTTTTTACATCCTTCAGTAAAAGGCGTTTCGGCCATAATGATGTTGCCTATAAGCGAGATAGCCCGATCGATCAGAACTGAAAATGCCGCCGGTAGTTTATATTTTTGTTTCACCGATTCGAATTCCGTTACTATTTCAGAAAGCGGAGCCAGATCGGATGGATCGAGAATCGGTAGCTTTGCCGCTATTGTATTTAGAATTTTATTGAGAGGTACCATATTTGTTTCCATCGTAATTCTTTATCCGTCTTTTTGAACATATGTTTCTGTCGACAAACCGGATTTTTTTTCTGTGATTTTTCTCATTGTGGCCGAATCGGAACATGCAGCATCTTTGCCGTGATGGAAAAACAACGTAATGGAATTCTTTCCTAGAAGATCCTCTTTTTCCCGCGTCTCTATTATCCTTAAGACTACCGCATAAAGATTATCCACCGGGAATGGCTTTATAAAAAAGTATGCAGGTGAATGTTGACGGATGCTCATTTCTATATCAGCCGTCTGTTTATCACTCATAACAATAATTGCAGTTGCTTCGGTTTTCCTAACTGTATCGTTGTCGACCATACCGGTTATAATAACTATACCTATTGGAATTTTCTCTGATTGTATTTGTCTTACAAGATCGAAACCGTTGCCATCGGGTAATATTATATCAATTAGAACAATATCATGGGTAGCTTTACGGACCGCAAGCAGGCCTTCACGAAAGGTACGTTTTATCTCAAGCGATGCGACGCTTTCAGACAGCATGCACGAAATGAGCTCTGTAATTATCTCATCGTCATCTATCAACAGTACTCTGGCTCTGGTTAGTTCCGAAAACTTTTCATCTTTGGCCATATAAAAGATATAGTTCCCTTTAACTATATTAACAAAATTTGATGATTTAATTATAAAATGAGATTAAAAAAATTCAAGATATAGAAAGAATATTTAGTATGGAAATATCGGTATGGTTAATCTAGAAGCGCTCTCTCACTGCAAATATGTATATTATTAACCTTTTTTCAATTAGGTGGATATTTATATTGAGGGGTAATAATATGGAATTCCGTAATCGTGCGCTAAAACAATTCATAACGCCGGAGTCATTTGATAATATCAAAAAGAAGGATTTGGGGGGGCCGAACGGGTGGCTGCTGTTTGTAGCCTGCAACAGCGGTATTGAACTGGCGGAAGCGGTAAAGAAAGAGTACGAAGCAATGCTTTCCGAAAAGGGGAGCGAGCTTCTGGAGATACCTCTTCTAGGGACCTACAACAATCCTGTGACAAGAGTATTTGCCGACACCGAAACCTGTCCCAGGCTTACTGAACACGTTGCAGGCTCTGATGCGTACGTGTTTCAGTGCATTCACGAGAATACCAGCCGTAATACTGTCAATGAAAACATTCAGCAACTTCTTCAGGTGGTGCGTACTCTGAGGGCGCATAGGGTGCGTACCATAACTGTCGTAACTCCATACGCTCCATACTCACGACAAGATAAGCCTAGTTTTCTTGCGCGTGAGGCGACTCTTGCTAGTCTTTTCGCGGATCAGCTCAAGATTGCAGGAGCCAATGTACATCTGACATACCATCCTCATACACTTTCGCTTTATGGGTTTTATGAACCCGAGATGATGCTTGTGGCATTGAGCGGACTAGGACTTTTTACGGAGATCTTCGAATCTTTCAAAGGACTGGAAGATGTAGTTGCGGTTTCTACCGATGCCGGGGGAGCCAAATTTACGGTACATTTTTCGGAAGCGATGAATATACCTTATGCGATTGCCAATAAATTCCGCCCCGGCAAAGACAGGGCCAACCTGCTCGGTGTGATAGGTGATATTAAAGGCAAAAGAATAGCAATAATTTCCGATGATGAAACCGTAACCGGCTCGTCGATAGCCAATGCAACACGCTGGTTATATGGTAATTATGGTGTGAAGGAGATTCATATTGCCATCAGCCATTTCAAAATACGTGAAGAGTATCTGCCGGTGATCGTAGAGCTTCACGAAAAATACGGTCTCAAGACTCTCCATACAACCGATTCCATACCGCAGATACCTGCCGTAAGAAATCTGGGTTTTATTAAAATACACTCTCTGGCCAGGCGTTTTGCCTCGACCATAAATAAACTTCACTACAACCAGTCGGTAAGCGAACTGTTTGGAGCTAATGTGCAGCCCTGAAAGCCACTAACGGCGACTCCAAATCGCTCTGTTTACAAACACTCTTCTCCCCCGGTTCTTGATAATTTCAGATGCATGAGACCCTGCCATGATGGTAAAATAATTACCGCAGGGCGGCTTAAAATACCGAGGTTGTTTTTGAATGAATATTCCGACGACATTATCCACGGCAGCTACTTACATCGGAAACGCTTTCGTCATACCGACAGCCGGAAGCGGCTATTTACCGGTAATAATCGGGTTCGGCACGGCAGCCTTTTTCGTCTTGATTTCCGTATTTTTATTCCGTAAAAACCGCCTGCTGTTTCGCGAAATTGCAAGGAAGCAACAGACGGAGAAACAACTCCTCGAGACGGAGCGCTTCAACGAAAGCGTAATGCGTTCTACGCTTGACATTGTATATATATATGATCTGTCAGACCACACCGCGGTTTACACCAATAGCTGCATGAAAGAGCTTCTCGGGTACGGTGAACCCGAGATTTCTTCAATCGGCGGCTCATTCCATAGCCGTCTTATTCATCCAGACGACAGGCAGCTTGTCAATAATATGCTGGAACGGTGCAGCCTCAATGTAGACGGGAAGGTTGAAAGCGTTGAGTTCCGCATGCGGGATTCAGTAGGCCGATGGTTATGGTTTCATGGCCGTTATACGGTATTCAAACGGGACGAGCGCGGCAAAGCGACACAGGTCATCGGTACACTATACGACGTCACCGAACGGGTGACTATGGAAAACGCGCTCAAGATAGCCTTCAACAGGGCGCAACAATACCTTGATATAGTAGAAACTATTATAGTAGCCCTCGACCGCGACGGCCGCATTACACTTATCAACAGAAAAGGCGCCCAGGTGCTTGGATATTCATATGAATAACTCACCGAGAAAAACTGGTTCGAAACCTGTGTCCCCTCAACAGAAAGAATTGTGACAATCAGGTATTTCAATATGCTGATTTCCGGAGATGGAGGAGCGGCTGAGTATCATGAGAATAAAATCGTAACGTCAACAGGCGAGGAGCGTATCATAGCATGGCATAACAATCTTCTCCGGAACGAGAAAAACGAGATCGTCGGTACACTAAGTGCCGGTGAGGATATTACGGCCAGAAAAGTCGCCGAAGAAATCGTTAAAACCGATAAATTACGGCAGAACATTCTTATAACTCTCTCCCAGCAGTCCGATCTTTCAATAAAATATATAATGGATTACGCACTGGATGCGGCACAGGTTCTTTTGAGAAGCACTCTCGGATATCTATATTATTACGACGAGGAAAAACGCATTTTCACTCTTTACGAAGGAGACGACGAAGAGACGCGGAACGTTCCTGAAGGCAGGAAACCTATCGTTTACGAATGCGAATCAGACGGTACTCTGGAAAAGGTTGCGGCCCGTCGTCGTCCCGTGGTTATCGAGCATTGCAGCACCGACTGCAATTCGAAAGAGTGTCTTTCTGAAGGCTTTATAAAACTGAGACGTTCTCTCAATGTCCCTGTATTCGAAGAAGACCGCATTGTCGCCGTCATAGGCGTTGCAAATAAGGAAAAACCCTACGACGAAAACGATGTGCGTAATTTGCAGCTGCTTATAGATGGCATTTGGAAAATAAGAAAACGCATAGAAATGGAAGAGCAGATCCGGCGGCTCAACGAAGAACTCGACCGGAAGGTTGAGGATCGGACCCGCGAACTAATACAGGTACATGAGGAATTAACCCGGTTTTTCACTCTCACGCTCGACCTGCTGTGTATCGTAAGCATCGATGGTTATTTCATCAGGTGCAACAAAGCATGGGAATCTACGCTGGGATATCCGGCAGATTATCTGGAAGGCAGGCGGTTTCTCGATTTTGTTCATCCGGAGGACGTCGGGGAAACCGTAAGCAGGTTCAGCCAGTTGAAAAAGGGTATGGATGTAATAGATTTTGTAAACAGATGCCGCTGTTCAGACTCCACATACCGCTGGATAGAATGGAGATTTAATTCCGTAGGTGATATGGTATATGCGGCCGCACGGGACATTACGGAAAAAAAACGGTATGAAGAGGCGCTGATCAGGGCAAAGGAGGAAGCCGACCTGGCAAGTCGTGCAAAAAGCCGCTTTATAGCCACCATAAGCCACGAAATCCGCACACCTCTCAACGCGGTTATCGGATACAGCGAGCTTCTTTCGACAATGTCTATCGGGAATAAGGAGCACAGCTATATAGAATCCATAATGCTTGCAGGAAGAAGTCTGCTTCGTTTGATCAACGATATTCTAGATTTATCGAAGATCGAAGCCGGTATGATGACTTTCCGCTACAGTGCCGTGGATATCATTGCCATATTAAAGGAGATTCAACAGATCTTCTCTTTTACCCTTCTTGAAAAGCGTCTCTCATTTTCTATCGACGCAGAGGAGCCGATTCCGGAGTATCTTGTGCTTGATGAAGCACGTATTCGTCAGATTCTTCTGAATCTTGTCGGTAATGCGGTAAAATTCACCGAAAAAGGCTATGTTAAGGTGATTGTCAAATGCTCTCAGGCGACTACAGGATTGAGCAAGGTAAATCTGGATATAATAGTTGAAGACAGCGGCATAGGTATTCCGGAAGAAGAGAAAAACCGGATTTTCGAGGCTTTCAGACAACAGAGCGAACTGCCTTCCAGATACGGCGGAACCGGACTGGGTCTCTCTATAAGTAAGAAACTGCTCGAGATGATGAACGGATCGATTACCGTCGAGAGTACTGTAGGCAAAGGCAGCAGATTCATTGTCCATCTGCCGGATGTAGCAATAGCATCGATTGCTCCTTCAAAGGAAGGGGAAGCGAATACAACAGAAGATCAGAGTTTTTCTAAAAAGCTTGTATTGGTAGTTGATGATATTCCTTCAAACCGGGATATGATTGCAGCGCTTCTTTCAGAAGCCGGGCTTGAGGTTATAGTTGCTCAGAACGGAGAAGCGGCTGTAAATCTGGCAAAAGAGAGAAAACCTTCATGTATTATAATGGATATACTTATGCCCGGGCTCGACGGAGTGTCGGCGGCAAAAATCATCAGACGGACGTGCGAAACAAAAAATATTCCCATCATAGCTCTAACCACTGTTCCGCAACCGGATATTATCAGTAAAAATGATATTGGGAATTTTGTAGGAATACTCAGTAAACCTGTAACATCACGTGATCTTTTCCGGGAACTGAAAAAACATCTTTCGCTGAAAGATAAAAATTCTATGAAATATAGTACATGTGATTTTTTTGATTCCGATATATCAGGTAATAACGAAGCGCTTCTTCCTGAATATAAAAAAATGGCTCAAGATCTTATGGGTGCGGTTAAAATGGAAGATATAAGGAAATATGCACAGAAACTTATAGATCTGGGAGCAGATACCGGTATTCCCCGATTTAAAAGTATAGGAAAAAAACTCGCCGAGAGTGCAGATCATTTTGATATTGTAGGAGTGAGAAACATATTAAGACAACTTGGCGGCCTTTCAGGTTGAAAAATCATCTATTGATCATTATATTATTGAAGTGATCCGGATTAATAACCTCTTTCCGGTTGTATTTAAATTATGTAAAGAAGGAGACGGTATGAAAATTACTCACACTCCGCTGCAGAAAGCTTTTAAAATATTTATGGTCATTATTATTGGAGTCTCTTTTTTTATTTCATGTGAGAAGAGTATCTATGCCGCCTTTTTTATTCCCGAGAGGGCAAGGAATCTTATGGATGTGCGCGACAGCGTAGAAGTTCACTTCCGGCTTATTCCTTCAAGCCTTTTCGAAAACGAACTTCATATAGTAAACAACTCCGGAAGCACCGTGTATATTAATCCAAAGGAGATTTTTTTCGCGGTCAACGGCAGAGATATCAAGGTTCCTATCGAGGAGGATTACGACGCCTATCTGATGAAAGTCAATTCAAAGGCGACTCTTTTGTGCAACCGATCCGACACTTCGTACAAATGCGTTGATGCGATTTCCGCAATTACCCGTAAATTCAAAGGTAAAGGGTTCGATTTCCTTTCGATAAAGCCGGGAAATGACCGGAGAGGATATATAGCCTTCAAATTTCCCACCCCCCTCAATGATTCGCCTGTAAACGAAGCCCTGACGACTGAATTCTACAGAAACAATAAAACACTACGGGGAGCAATTAATATTGAATTAATAATAGGAGAGCGGATTGCAAATATAGCTTTTCCCCTTGAGATCAGGTTATATGATAATATTCGTAAATCTCCGTTCGAACTGCCTGTGGAAATAAAGTAGATTGTTTATTTATCAAACGATATAGAAAAAAGGGAGAAATTGAAATAATCATTTTTATATTGTCCCCATGAATATTGGACAGGTATTGAGCTTAGGAGATAAATTGGGGATAAGAGATATAGTCGGTGCGGGGGGTTTATAGCTGTGTCGGACAACGACATTATATGGGAAAGAGTATAGCTATTCGATGACTCAATCCGTTCCGTTATATGGACAGGATCGACGAGGTTTAAAGCAGTAAGTGACAAGATGATTACAGTATCATCGGATGGGAGTGAATAAAGGTTTTCCGCAATTTATCGCCGCTTCTGTTGCGTCTACCTTTGTTTCCGACCGGGAGGTGTTTGCCGTGGTATGAGCGCTCACAATATCTATCGCTTCCTTAAGATCGGGATTTAATACGAACGCATCGGCAACCTCCCATTTCTCTTTTTCACTCCAGTTGTCAAAGCCGTGAATACGAACGACTCCCCAACCAGCCCGGTTGAGCGCTGCTCGGAACTGTACCGCAGCGAGACATTTATCGAAGTAATATAATTCACAGCAAGGAAGTAAATGAACGATTATTGATTTTAAAAAAATAAGTGTGATAGGAGGAGTTTTTTTACAACTTTTTACGACTTTTTGCTATGGACACATCTCCAAGGAAAAAGTAAGATTTTATTAAATCCGGATTCCTTAAGTCGGTGATGGCGAGTTTGGAGGCTATAATGGTAATTTCTTTTATCAGGGAGTTTTTCGTGAGATATTATTTCACAATCATGGCATACTTGCTTATTTCTTTCCAAGTATTTGCCGTTCCGGATTTTTCTTTAGTAGGGTTCGCTGCCGGCGTTACCGGAGGAGAGGGCGGGAAAATGGTGACGGCGAACAGTGCCTCGGCATTTATAAGTAATTGTCAGAGTTCGGAAAGACTTATTATTCAGGTAACAGGAAAGATCGCTAACGCTTCAACAAGCATTAAATCCAATAAAACCATAATCGGCGTTGGAGCCTCGGCGGAGATCACCGGAACAACGCTCTCCATATCGGACGGAAGCAACATAATCATTCGCAACCTCACAATCCACCATTCCGGTAAGGGAAAGGATGTTATTTCCATTTCCGGCGGAAGAAACATCTGGATCGACCACTGCGATATTTACAACGCAATCGGCGACCTGAACGGGGACGGCAAGGTCGATACCGAGGGAGATATCGAAGGGGGTGACGTCGACTGGTACGACGGCCTGATAGATATAACCAAATCCAGCGCCGATATAACCATTTCATGGAACAAGATCCACGACTCATTCAAAGCCATGCTGGTGGGTAGTTCGGACAGCGATGACTCTGATCGTAAAATAACTTACCACCATAACTATTTTTACAAACTATGGGAAAGGGTTCCGAGTTACCGCGGAGGCACAGGACACGTGTTCAATAACTATTTCAGCGATATTGAGCATAGCGCTGTGAACTCTCGTATGAATGCAAAACTCCTCGTTGAAGGAAATGTGTTTGAAAATGTAGGTTCCGGCGAAGTTGATTCAAAAACCAAAATTCCTTGGGGACCGATCGGTGCATACTACAGCAAAACTGTGGGGTGCTGGGACGTGAAGGAGAATATATTTATCAACTGTAAAGGAAACCAGCCCACGACCTCCACATGTGCCTTCGTCCCTCCATACAATTACTCCCATGCTTATCAGTCAGTTGATCAAGTAAAGGAGACTGTCCTCGCATGGTCGGGGGTGGGAAAGATCGAAAGATCGGATATTAAGGGTCATGGAAAGGAGAAGTCAAACATGCACTCAGGCGTTTCCACCGATACCGGTCGGACATTCTATGATTGTAAAGGGGCAAAATTAAAAGATTCGTTTTTAAGCGCCGGACAATCAGCGGGCATTTATATTATAAAGAGCCGAAAGGGAGTAAAGATCGGGCTACGGTATGAAGAGTTAAACGAAAGGAGAATGCGTTAGAAGCCACTATTTTAACCCATTTTATGTATATGTATAAGAAACAACGACTATCATGGATATAAATTATGCTAAAGCGTGAGTGATTTTTGACCTTTTCCCCCTGCACTCCTGTCGGGAGGTGTTAGAAGACGTCCTTCTCCCGTCACTTAAAGCATTCGAAAAGAGGCACAAAAGGCTCAACATGATGCTATCGCTGCGTAAATAAATCCCAAGCTCCAAAGACCTAAAAAATTGCCTGATTTCAGATGCTCACATCAAGTCGGTAGAGATTTTTGATTATTTGGTAATATATATTTTATTTTTCGATTCATTTTTTCCGAAAGGAAGGGTTATGGGTGGTTTTTTTGGAGTTATTTCGCATGAATCATGTATATCCGATCTTTTTTACGGTACCGACTACCACTCTCATCTCGGTACACGACGGGGTGGGCTTGCAGTTTATAACCATGAAGGATTCACACGTTTTATTCACGATATAACCAATGCCCAATTCCGCAGTAAATTCGATGATGACGTCAAGAAACTTTCTGGGAATAGTGGAATAGGCATTATTAGCGACTTTGAAGATCAGCCTCTAATTATCGGCTCACATCTTGGGGTATACGCAATTGTTACGGTAGGAGCAATAAAGAATTCCGAACAGATAGCCGTAAAGGCCCTGAAAAAGCAAAAAATCCATTTTAGTGAAATGAGCGGCAACGAAATAAATCCAACCGAACTTGTAGCGATGCTCATCAACCAGGAACAGTCTTTCGAAGATGGAATAAGAAATGTTCATAAGACAATAGAAGGATCATGTTCGTTACTTATTCTTACTCCTAAAGGTTTATATGCCGCAAGAGATTATTATGGCCGGACTCCTGTAATAATTGGTAAAGGTAATAAAGGCTTTGCAGTAACAATGGAGACCTGCGCTTTCCCGAATCTCGGTTACAATATCGAATACGAACTCGGGCCGGGCGAAGTGGTTTTTATTACCGCCGAAGGATTTGAACAGCGCTGCAAACCCGGTAAGATAATGCAGATTTGTTCTTTCTTATGGGTATACTACGGTTATCCGGCGTCACAGTATGAGGGTATAAATGTAGAAGCCGCCCGTTATCGCAGCGGAGCTGCACTGGCGAAAAACGACAACGTGGAGGTTGATTATGTTTGCGGAATACCCGATTCGGGAATCGCCCATGCGCTCGGTTATGCCGATAAGGCCCGTATCACCTATCGCAGGCCTTTTGTAAAGTACACTCCGACATGGCCCCGCAGCTTCATGCCCCAGAATCAAAGCATAAGGGAACTGGTCGCCAAAATGAAACTTATTCCCATTCGTGAACTTACCGAAGGACAACGTCTTCTGTTCTGTGACGATTCGATAGTGAGAGGGACACAACTGCGCGACACCATGCAGAGACTCTGGAATTACGGAGCAAAGGAACTTCACATGAGGCCCGCCTGCCCTCCGCTTATTTACGGATGTAAATTCCTGAATTTCTCCCGTTCACGCTCGGAAATGGACCTGGCCGGCCGACGTGCTATAAAGGAAATCGAAGGAGACAAAGAACCGGAACTCGGGGCTTATGCCGACCCCGACAGCGATAAATATTGTACTATGGTTGAAAAAATAAGGAACCGTATAGGCGTAACATCTCTTAAATACCAGCGCCTTGAAGATATGATAGAGGCTATCGGTCTCCCGTGCGATAAACTATGCACTTACTGCTGGAATGGAAGAAGTAGAGGCTGAAGTTAGGTTCTTTTTATCTTTATTTTTTTTATAATTATATTTCTCAATCCCTTCATCTTTTTTTTTCACCTTCTTCCCTCTTTTTCAGGAATATTCTTATTAAATTCCGTTTTAATTTTAAGCGATTAATGATATAATATAATCAAGGATATTCAGAGAGCATGTTATGGGAGGTGTAGTATGAAAAGATATATAATCGTTATCGGCTGTATTCTACTTTCTACATGTACAAACCGCCAGGTTCTGAAACAAGATAATAATTTTCCGGATAATGTTTCCGCGACATTCTCTAATGACAAAGGAGAATCTTTCAATGACGCGATAATTATAGAAGGAGTAAAAAACCAGAGGGAGGGAGTTGCTGCAGAGCAAAAATATATCTCTACTCTACATGGGGAGCGGGGACAGGATTGGTTCCTAGTGGGAAAAACAGTAATAAAAAACGATAATAAAATTGTTGATGTGGTTGAAATTCAGCTTAGCGAACCGCCCGAACGTAAGATATACTATTTCGATGCAACTGCCTTTATCTTGAAGAATTGAAGAAAGTAATAATTTTTATCCCGTTTTATGCATTAGGATTTCTTTTAGCCTCAGCGGCAGAATTCATGTATATGATTATTGTTGTTTATAATGCATAAAACGGCGTCAAAGAAATAAAAAAAGCTGTTCCGTAGAACAGCATTTTAAATATCTAAAGGATGCTTTTGATTTATTGATTATTTAACCTGACGCTCCACCGTTTCTTTATCTACGTTTTCCCGTAGCGCATCTTTAAAGGATCGATCGAGGTTTATGGGATCAGCATTCGGATCATCGGTGTCGATAATGTATACCGGAGTCGGGTTATCGAGATATCCGATAACGTCTGCGTTATCGAATACGAATGTCTTGCTTTTGCCGGTTGCAACAACAAGCCTGTCCTCAACCCATCCGACCTGGCCATTCGGTGTTCTTACCTCATAATAATTGCCTTTTTTACTTATTACGGCAAGACGATCGTTTGTCCCCACAGTAGCAATCGGTTCTTCATAAACCTCACGAACCCGATTCTTATATATTCCCGTACCGTCTTTTTTGGGAGTTACAAATTTATCGGCTCCGAATACTACTGATGATGATATACATAATGTGAGCGCCCCTAACAGTCCTATCTTACTTAATCGCATAAAAACTCCTTTTTCATTTTTTATCCTAATTATCCCCACATTTTTAGT
>FWPV01005859.1_pt1 | contig 20229 bp, 15 predicted proteins | sample 2228371 | NCBI WGS metagenome assembly FWPV01 (sample SAMEA103939776, study PRJEB20133) | metagenome | reverse complement strand
AACAGCAGTTGCGGCAGTTTGAAGCCGCCAGCCGCGAGGCCCAGGCCCGGCTGGCCGGCCTCCAGGCCCGTACCCGGGAGCTCGAGGGCCGCCTGCGCCAGCTCGAGGCCGACAAACGCAACCTCGAGGGCGACGTGGCCGTGCTGGGAGGAGCCCCTCAGGCCCAGGCTCCCCAGACCGATAGCGCAAGCCGCGCACTCGAGGCCATCCAGCGCGAAAACAGCGAATTGCGGAACAAGCTGCTGGAAGCCCAGCGCGAACTGCAACAACTGCGCGAACGCAACCGGCTGATTGCCGCCAGCCTGGATAAAAGCCTGCACATGAGCCTGCTGGCCGAAGAGCTGGTGGTGCCGGGTAACGAACAGGCGGCTCTGGGCGAGATCACCCGGCGGGCCGACAACCGGGTTCGCCTGATTGGGCTGCGTAGCATGGAAGTGGTGGAGAACCCCACCCTGAACAACCTCAAGCCGGGGCTGTTTCTGGCCCGCATCCAGAGCATTAGCGCCGAGGGACGGGTTCTGGTGGTGATCGAGTACCGCGCCCGCGAACAGGCCTTTGCCGAGGGGGAGGTGCTGGCTTCCACCACGCTGGTGCTTCCGGCCAGCATGAGCGAGATGCGGCGCAAGTTCAACGCCCTCAGCCAGGTGGCCGAAAATCGGCTCACAGGCGCCGGTTGGGTTCCTGAAAAGCTTGCCCAGGGGGGGATTGCCCTCGAGGAATTCGTTAGCCTGGCCTCGCAGCTCTCGGGCAAACGCGGTGGCATCCGGGTGGCGGTGGTTGCGCTGGGCAACCTCTACCCCACCGAGCCGCCCCGGCTGGGGCTAAAAGTACTCCCATAGCAAAAGGCGTGGGGCTCTTTCTCCCCACGCCTCCCAAAACATGGTTAGTGAGTTTACTGCCGTACGCTGGCATTGTAGCGTGCCAACACCTGGTCGGCCCGCTGCTTGGCCTCGTCCAGAGCTTGCTGGGCTGGCTTGCCACGCAGGGCCTCCTCGATGGCCGATTGCACAATCTGACGAATCTCGGTGAAGCCCCCCATCAAGCAGCCTGCAGAAGCGGCGTTCACTTTGGAGGTCTCGAGCTGGCGCAAGGCGGTGGTGTAGTTTGGCTGGCGCACAAAGGTCTGGCGCACAGTGGGCAGCTCTGAGACCCCCCGAACCACCGGAAAATAACCGGTGCCAATGATCCATTTGGCCTGGGTCTCGGGGCGCAGCAAGTAGCGGATAAACTCCCAGGAGGCCTGGTTTTGCTCCTCGCCAAAGCCCCGAATAAGGTACACCGCAGCCCCCCCAATGGCCGTGCCATTGCGCTCCCTCAAGTAGGGGTAGAAGGCAGTACGCAGCGGGAAGCGGCCCCCCACCTGGCGCAGCACTCCGGTCAGGGAGGCAGTGGAGTAGATGGCTATGGCGGCGTTGCCCTGAGCAAATAGGCTCTGGCTGTCGGCCCAGTTGCGCCCTGTGTTGGCAGCTACACCGTCGCGCACCAGCCTGGCCCAGGTATCCAGGAAGGCCACCGCTGCCGGGTTGTTGAGGGTCGTTTCGGTTGCCCGGGCCCTGCGCCCGTTTTCGTTGTTGCAGAAGAACTGGCCGGAGTTGTAGCTGAACTGCTCCATGAACCAACTGTCAATGGGGATGGAAAGGCCAAAGCGGGTGGTCTTACCAGAGGCATCCCGCACGGTCAGCTTGCGAGCCGCTGCCTCCAGGTCGGCGAGGCTCCAGGTATTGCGATAGGGGATGCCAGCCTGCTCGAGGGCCTGGGCGTTTAAGTAGAGGATTGGATTGGAGCTATTGAAAGCGAGGCCGAATAGCTTGCCATCCACGCTGTAATAGCTGCGCGGCTGGGCCACAAACTGGGAGAGGTCGAAATTGTTGGCCCTGGCCAGGTCTTCCAGAGGCAGCACCGCCCCGGAGTCGGCCATGAAGCGGGCTCCAATGTCGTAGACCTGGATCACGTTGGGCTTCCCCTGGCCTCCGGCCTGCAATGCGGCCCGCAGCTTGTTGAGGCCGTCGTCGTAGGAGCCTACAAACTGACTGCGTACGGTGATGCGGTTCTGGGTGGCATTAAAGTCCTTCACCAGGGCCTCGGTGGCCTCACCCAGCACCCCCCCCATGGAGTGCCAGAAATCAATGGTCACACGTTGCTGGGCCAGGGCCTGGCCACTTAGAGCAGTTCCAACAGCGAGCGCTACCAGTGTTCTTTTCATGATTCCTCCGTCTTTATCCCTTTAGCCCACCCAGGGCAATGCCACGCACAAAGGCGCGTTGGGCGAGCAGAAAGGCCATCAAAGTAGGTAGCAAGATCAGAATGGAGACAGCCGCTACCACGTTCCAGCTTGTAACCTCCACACTTTGCACCTGGGCAATAGCTACCTGGGCGGTCTTCATCTCGTTCTGGTTGATGACCACCAGCGGCCAGAGGTACATGTTCCAGGTGCCCAGAAAGGTCAATGCGGCCAGCGCTCCCAGAGCTGGGGCCGCCAGCGGCAGCGCCACGTACCACAGGATGCGCAGGTGTCCAGCCCCGTCTATGCGGGCTGCATCGAAGAGGTCTTGTGGAAGACTTTTGAGGAACTGACGCAATAGAAATATGCCCAGTGGCGAAGCAAGAAAAGGGAGGGTGAGTGCCCAGTAGGTGTTGAGCCAGCCCATCTGCTGTACCAGAAGGTAAAGCGGTAAGAAGGTCACCTCCCCTGGGATGAGCAGCATGGCGACCACAAAACCAAATAGTAGGCTTTGCCCGCTGAAGGGGATGCGGGCAAGGGCATAACCTAGGGTGGCTGATACCAGGAGCGTTCCAAGCGTCACGGCTGTTGAAACCAGCAGGCTGTTGAACAGGTAACGGGCTACCGGGTGCTGGGTGAGGGCCTCGAGGTAGGGCTCCAGGGTAGGGTTGGGTGGCAGCAAACCGGGCGCATACAGATCAGCATCGCTGCGAAAGCTGGCCGAAAGCAGTGTTAGCAGTGGCAGCACCAGCAGCCAGGCATAGAGGGTCAGCCCCAGGTAGAAAATCGGACGCGAAAGCCAGCGCGGCAAGCTACTCATAGTGCACCCTCTTACCAAACCAGCGGAACTGCAAACCCGCAATCAGCAACAAGACCAGGAACAAAGCCACCGCCTGAGCGGCAGCGTAGGAAAAGCGGAAGTTGAAGAAAGCATCCTGATAGATGCGGTAAACCCACACTGTGGTGCTATCCACCGGCCCCCCTCGAGTCAACAGGTGAATCTGCCCAAAGGCGGTGAGGCTCGAGAGTATGGTGAGGAGTGTCACCAGGAAAAGGGTAGGGGACAAAAGCGGCAGAGTAATACGCCAGAACTGCGTCCAGGCCCCGGCACCGTCAATGCGGGCGGCCTCGTAGAGGTCTTCGGGAATCTGCTGCAAACCGGCGGTGAGCAGGATGGCAGTAAAGCCCACCCCCGCCCAGGCAGTGATGATGGCAAGGGTTGGAAGCGCCAGTTCCACGCTGGTCAGCCAGGGCTGTACGGGCAATCCCACGGACTGAAGCCAGCGATTGACCGTGCCGCCTACCGGATGCAAAAACCAACCCCAGGCCACCGCCGCTACCGCCGTCGGAACCGCAGTGGTCAGAAAAAAGAGCGTTCTGAACAACTCCACCCCAGGAAAGGGCCGGGCCACCATCAAGGCCGCCATCAGGCCTAGAAGAAGCTGTACTGGGGCCACGACAGCAGCGAACAATAAGGTAGCCCCGACCGAACGCCAGAAGGCCGGATCGCGCAACAGCTCGGCGTAGTTGGCCAGACCTACCCACTCGCGACTGGTGCCCAGCAGGTTCTCGCGGTGGAAGGAGAGCCAGAAGGCATCGAGGGTGGGCCAGACCATAAACACCAAGAGCAGCAGGACGCCCGGCAGCACCAGCAGGGCGGCCTCGAGGGTCTCCCCATGCTTGAAAGGCCGAAGCATGGTCTTGCGGGTTGTTCGAGTGAAGGGTGTGTGCCAGTATGCCACGGTTGCTCCCGGCCAGGGTATTCCCAGACAAGCAGAGCATCCCGCCCCAGCATCAGAGCGGCTTCAGCCCGGGCTTGAAGGTCCCTTTACAAGCCAGGCAGAATCAGGTTAAGGTAAAACCTTGGAGCAGACTCCCCGATGCCCTGCGCACCCCCCAGGGCCACGCTCGAGCCCGGCGCCAGGTAAAACAGGGTGAGGCCCAGGCGCAGCTCGGCCCCCACCGAAAAACGCGCCTGGTTCAAGTCCAGGGGCGAACCGGCCACGCCCGCATCCGCGAACAGCGAAAGGCTCAGGTCGTCGAAAAAAAGCGGCCAGTTGCCCAGCCCTCGCTCGATGCTCCAGGGCGGCAGACGGTACTCGAGTGAGCCCACCAGGGCCTGCTGCCCCCGCAGCTGGTTGGGTCCGTAGCCCCGCACCGAGAGCACCGGAGCGCTGCCCAGCACCAGCGGGCTGAAGCCCAGATCCAGCGCGTCGAAGGCCAGCGGCGAGGTGGTCAGACCACCCCCTATCCGCAGCCCAATCAGGTGCGAGGCCTCCAGCGGCAGGCGGAACAAAAAGCCCAGGGCTGCCCGCAGGCTGTAGTGCCAGTCCGGGCTACCCTCGCGCACAAAAGCCGTGCCGACCGCGCTCAGGCTGCTGCGCGAGCGGAACAGGTCGCTAGCGCTGCTACCAGCTCCGTTCAGCCGCACCGAAAAGGCGTGGGTGACGGTGTTCTGATTGGGGTCGAGGGCGGGCTCGAGCGCATCCCTTCGCACGTAGCCAAAACCCAGGCTGCCCTGTGGCGACCAGAACGAAGTGCCGATACCCTGGGCATTGTCGCGCCCAGCGCCCGCCGCTTGCAGAGTGATAGGAAAACCAAAGCCCGCAAACTGATAGGCCGCGCTGTAGAAAATCCCCCGAAAGTTGCTATCAAACCCCGCCCCCACCGAATAGGCATGAATACCGACCGGGTCGGAAGCCCCGAACGAAACCCCCAAAAATGCGTTCAGGCCAAAGCCATCCACGCTCAGGTCGGCCAGGGGTAACCAGTACAGCGGGCGCAAATAGCGAAAGGGGTCGTACCCCTCTCCGGCGGCGGCTTCGGCGGGCCTGAACTCGGGCAGAGGTTCACGCTTCAGCTCCACCCGTTTCCATGCGCTGGGGTTGTAGGCGGTCTGGTAAAGGTTATAGCCGGACTGGTCGTAACCGGTGAAGATAAGGTTTTGTTTGCTGTAGGAAAAGGTGGGCATGTAGGCCCCGGTGAGCAGGTTGGTCACCTGAAAAACCGCACCGTCCTCGAGGCGGTAGGCATACAGGTTGTAGACCCGGTTCACATCCGAGCTATAAATCACATAGCGCCCATCGGGGCTAAAGACCGGGTCGCTGTCCACATTCCGATCCTGGGTCAGGGCAGTGAGGGCCCCGGTTTGCGGTACGTAGCGGTAAAGGTCCTGAAAACCCCCGCGTCGTAGCAGCGAGAGCACCAGCGAGTTGCCATCGGGGGCCACCGCGAAGGAATGGATGACCCCGTCCTGGTTGGGAAAGCTGCGCAGGGGCTGGATGCGGTTTAGCTCGATGAACAAGCGGGCCAGCTCGCTCGAGCCGTCCGGGGTGTTCTTAGCCAGAAAGATGCTCTTTCCATCGGGTGTGTAACGGGCATAGTAGACCCGCTCACCACTGGTGAGGCGTTTGACGCTGCCCTCGAGCCGGTCGTACTGGTAGAGGTCGCTGCCCACAAAATACTCGCTGGTACTGCTTTTGCCGGTAAACAGCAGGTAGCGGCCATCCGGCGACCACTGCGGATACTGGGCAGGGCCATTCAGCAATTCTCGCTCGCGTTCATTGACGATGATACGCAGGCCGCTGCGTAGCGGCGAGGCGTGCGAATACACCAGGCCACTCTGCGAATCTGTCGCTCCCTCGCTGAAAAACCCCAGGTTGCTGAGCCTGGTGATGGGGGTCAGGCCCTCGGCGCGGATGCGGGCAATCTCGCCCTCGAACTGGCTGGGCAGCCAGCGCACAAAGTCGGTGTAAATCTGGTCGAGCGAGACCCCAAAGGCTTGCAAAAAGGGCTCGTTGAAGTCTTTGGTAGCCAGCATGCCCGCATTGGTCTCGGTAAAACGCTGGTAGGCATCTTCACCAAAGCGCACTTCCAGATATTGCACCAACCACGCACTGTAGTTGTAGACCAGGAAACCCAGGTAGGGCCAGGTGGACTTGCTGTAGCTCTGACGGATCTCGTCGAGGGAAGGAAACTTACCCGAAAGCACCATCTGTCGCAGGGCCATGCGTGTAGTGGCATCGTTCAGGCGCGACTCGCCCAGCTTCTTGTGTTTGAAATAGAGCACCGTTCCCTCCACAAAGGGAAAGGGCTTTACCGCGTTTTGCGAGGGGAGTTGCCCGAAGATGCGGGTACGGTCTTTGAGGGGGCCGCGCACCTGCGAGAGGTCGAACATGTGGGTGATTTCGTGAAAAATAACCGTTTCCCACCACGAGGAAAGCCGGGGATTGAAGAAATCCGAACTGCGAAACTGTCCGGTAAAAATACCCACCACGTTGCTACTGGGGTTGGCAAAGCCATTGAGGGTATCGCCCACATCCGAAAGCACGATGCTGATACGACCCGGCGGCTCCTCGAAGTCGGCTTTGAGCAGCGTGTAGGCATTCTCGGCATGGATAGCGGCCTCGCTGGCCACCCGCTCCAGACCGGCGTGATAGTGAATATCAAAATGCTCGGTGCGGACGGTGAACCAGCGCCTGGTGGGGTCGAACTGGGCCAGCGCCAGCGAGCCCAGTAACAAAAAAAACACCCAAAACCGCAACATTGGGCCCAGTATAGGCAACGCAGATGAAAGGCAATGTAGTAGAACTGCCGCGGTGCAGGGGGGGACGAACGCCACCCGAGAGGCGGTTTGCCATCCTGATGCGGTGCGGTCTTAACGCAAACGGCCCCAATACTGCTCGCAGTTCCCGCCCAATACAAGAGACGCGGTGCTGCGCTAAAGTCGGCGTACTTTAGCTCGGTACAGCCCAGGCTGTACCGATACGTGGAAACGCTCTATCTAGCGGATCACCTGAGGTACTACCCGCACGTCCCGGGTCTGTCCGTCACGCCAGATCTTGAGGTTCACGGCTTCGCCCTGCTTTTTGGAGAGCAGCACCGCCCGCAGGTCGTTGATGTTGTTGATGGGGTTGCCGTCGGCCTCGAGCAGGATATCACCATTGACCCCCAGCTCAATCACCTGTCCGGTACGCAGCTGTAGCTGCGCCGTGCGGGTGGCCGGTCTCAACCCTGCCCGTTCGGCAGGGCTGCCTCGCTCGACCTGTTGAATCATCAGACCGGTATCGGGCAGCCGATTCTGACGGCGGATGTTCTCAGGGTATTCGCCCATCGAGAGGGCCGATAGGGTCACGCCCAGGCGGGGACGGGAGCGCAGGATTTCTTCGGCGGTAATGTCTTTACCGGCTTTGAGGTCGGCCAGGTACTGCTTGGCCAGGTTGATGGGGATAGCAAAGCCAATCCCCGCCGATTGGGCCTGTCCGCCGATCATCCCGGTGGTGCTGTAGATGAAGGTATTGATACCAATCACCTCGCCACGGGAGTTGAGCAGGGGTCCTCCAGAGTTACCGGGGTTGATAGCTGCATCGGTCTGAATCACGGTGGGCACAAAGGCCCCCTGGCCTCTGCTACCATCGTTGGGGTTGCGCCGAATAGCCGAAACAATACCCTCGGTCACAGTAAATTCCAACCCGAAAGGGTTACCCATCGCGATGGCTTTTTGTCCTACCCGCACCTGGTCGGAGTCGGCCAGTCGCATGGGCTTGAGCTTCTCACGCGGGGCCTGAACCCGAATCAGGGCCATGTCCAGCGGCTCGGCCCGGCCAATAACCCGCGCCGGGTAGCTCCTGGGGTCGTTATGAAAGCGAACGGTAATCTGGCTGGCTCCCTCAATTACGTGATAGTTGGTGAGAATCAGGCCATCCTGATCGAGGACGAAACCCGATCCCGAGCCTTCCTGGGGCCGGGGTTGCAGGAAGGGCGAGAAAAAGCCAAAGTCGCCTGACTGGGGTGCACTCCGCACCGCCACAAAAACCACCCCATCCCCGCTGCGTTGCACGATGTCGATGGTGTTCCGCTCGTTCTCTAAAAAAGCGCGGTTCTGGTCAAAAGACTGCACCTGGGCCTGAACCTGGGGCTCAGCGGGCACCGGGAGGGGGCTCTGGCTTTTGCTCAGATTGAACCAGGCAACCCCACCCCCCACCATCAAGAGCAGTCCCAGGGCAATCGAAGTATTTCTCATGAACATCTCAAAAACCTCCTTCCCATAGTGTAACTAACTACGATGAAGACGGCGTGAAGTGCAATTATGAAAATACCACCGTTTTGTTGCCGTAAACGATGATGCGATCCTCGAGGTGCCACTGCACCGCCCGAGCCAGCACGTTGCGCTCGAGGTCGCGCCCCAGCCGCACCAGGTCGGCCACATCGTGCCGGTGTGAAACCCTGGCCACGTCCTGCTCGATGATGGGGCCCTGGTCGAGTTCCTCGGTCACGTAGTGGGCAGTAGCTCCGATAATTTTGACGCCGCGCGTGTAGGCCTGTTTGTAGGGGTTGGCTCCAATGAAGGCCGGCAAGAACGAGTGGTGGATATTGATGATCTTGTTGGGGTAGTGGGCTACAAAACCTGCGGTCAGAACTTGCATGTACCGGGCCAGGACCACCAGATCGGTGTGCCCCAGAAGCTCCAGCATCTGGGCCTCGGCCTCCTCTTTACGGTCTTTCTGTACGGGCACATGGTGGTACGGAATGCCAAATCGCTCGACCTCGAGCCGCAGGTCGTCGTGGTTGGAGATGACCTGGGTGAGACGGCAGGGCAACTCACGGTTGGCATGCCGCCACAAAAGCTCGAGCAGGGCGTGGTCGTACCTGGAAACCAGGATGGCGACCTTCTTGAGGTCGGCGGCGTAGGCAATGCGCCAGCTCATCTCGAAGCGGGCCGCCACCCGCTCGGCAAAGGCTTTTTCCAGAATCTCCCGCGACACGTCGAGGTGAGGGGTCTGAAACTCCAGTCGCATGAAGAACAGCCCTCCCTCGGGGTCGGTGGAGTGCTGGTCGAGGGCGGTGATGTTGGCCCCATGGTTGAAAAGGAAATTCGAGACCGCTGCCACAATGCCGGGTCGGTCGGGGCAGGTAATGAGGAGCCGCGCAGTGGTATCCGACTGCATATCTGCAACAGGCTAAAGGCTATCGGCGCAAAGCTCAAGCCAGGAGAGGGATCGGGGCCAAGGGAGCAGGGATCGGGAAGTTACAGATTCAAAAAAAGATGGCCTCTGAATTTTTTCGGTTTGAGCGACTTTCTTTTCGCCGGTATTACACTGCCTCGGCCCGCTTGCGCTGGGAGGGGTCGAGCACCCGTTTGCGCAGGCGCAGGCTCTGGGGGGTGATTTCCAGCAGCTCATCGGGGGCCAGAAACTCCAGGGCCTCCTCGAGGGTGAAGCGGCGCGGGGGAATAAGCCGGATGTTTTCGTCGGAGCCCGCAGCCCGCACATTGGTGAGCTTTTTGTTGATGTTGACGTTGACGTTCAGGTCGTTTTCCCGCACGTGCTCGCCCACGATCATGCCCACGTAGACCTCGGTACCGGGCTCGATAAAAAAGTGGATGCGCTCTTGCAGTCGGTAGAGGCTGTAGGCGTAGGCTACGCCCGCCTCCATGGCGACGGCTGAGCCAGTGGTGCGGGTTTCCAGGCTACCCACGTGCGGCCCATAGGCATGGAAGCTGTGGCTCATCACCCCCTCGCCGGCGGTGAGGGTCAGAAACAGGGTGCGAAAGCCAAACAACGCCCTAGCAGGCACGGTGAACTCGGCCCGGATGCGGCCCTGGTCTTGGTTCATGTGCACCATCTGGGCTTTGCGGCGGCCCAGGACTTCCATCACCGGGCCAAATTTGGCCTCGGGCACATCCAGCACCAGGTACTCGTAAGGTTCTTGAATCTGGCCCCCGACCTCTTTAAAAAGCACGCTGGGCTGCCCCACCGAAAGCTCGAACCCCTCGCGGCGCATGGTCTCCAGCAGCACCGAAAGGTGTAGCTCGCCGCGCCCGTGTAGCTCGAAGGTGTCGGGGGTCACCTCGATCACCCGCAGGGCCACGTTGGTCTCGAGCTCCTTCAAAAGCCGCTCGCGAATCTGGCGGCTGGTCACATACTTGCCCTCTTTGCCGGCGAAGGGCGAGGTATTGGGGGTTACGGTAATGCTTACGGTGGGCTCGTCCACCGCCAGGCGGGGCAGGGCCTCGGGGGCTTCTTTGGCCGCGATGGTGTCACCGATCTCCACCCCCTCCATCCCGGCAATGGCCACGATGTCGCCGGGGGTGGCCTGGTCGACCTCGAGGCGCCCTAGGCCACGATGGGTGAAGACGGCCACTACCTTTAGGTCGCGGTTGCCATGCTCGCCCACAATGGTCACGAACTGGTTTTTGCGCACCGTACCCCGGTGTACCTTGCCTAGGGCCATCTTACCCAGAAAGCTGGAGTAGTCCAGGTTGGCCACCCGAAGCTGGAAAGGCCCCTCGGCCACCCGGGGAGCGGGGATGTGGCGCAGAATGGTCTCGAACAGGTCGGTCAGGTCGGGCTTGGGTTCTTCCCCCAGCCAGGCTTTGCCCTCGCGGCCAATGGCATAGAGGTAAGGGAAGTCGAGCTGCTCCTCGCTCGCGCCCAGTTCGGCCATCAGGTCGAAGGTTTCGTTGAGTACCTCATCGGGTCGGGCATCTTTTTTGTCCACCTTATTGATGACCACGATGGGCTTGAGACCCGCCTCAATGGCTTTTTTGAGCACAAAGCGGGTCTGGGGCATGGGGCCTTCGGCGGCATCCACCAGCAGCAATACCCCGTCCACCATGCTCAAAGCCCGCTCCACCTCGCCGCCGAAGTCGGCGTGGCCGGGGGTGTCCACGATGTTGATCTTCACGCCCTTCCATTCCACCGCAGTATTCTTGGCCAGGATGGTGATGCCGCGTTCGCGCTCCAGGTCGTTAGAATCCATAATGCGCTCGCCGCCCTCCTCGTGGCGCGAGAGGGCCTTGGCCTGCTTGAGCATGGCGTCCACCAGGGTAGTCTTACCGTGGTCTACGTGCGCAATAATTGCGATGTTTCTGAGTTCCATTGTGTCTCCAGGGGGAATTGCCGTCTGGTATGCCGACAGCAGGCAACCCTGTTAGTGTAGCTGAAGAAACGGGCTTTTGTATACAGCACCGTCACAAAAACTTGCCTGAGCAAAAGAGCGTGGGCACGTTAAGTCTCATGAGCAACGTTTACAAGCTCAAAAGTCCATCGGCAGCCTTCTCCGCAACCATCATGGTCGGGATGTTGGTATTGCCACGCACCACCTTGGGCATTACCGAAGCATCGACCACATAAAGGTTTTCACACCCATATACCCTAAGGTGTTCGTCGACCACCTGTCCCATGCTGCAGGTTCCAGCCGGATGGTAGAGGGTTTGGGCATATTGGCGCACATAGTTGTCCAATTCAGTTTTGTCTTTGAGGTTGGCTTGCCTTGCATGGGGTTGGCCGCGGTAGGGTTCAAAGGCCCTTTGCGCAGCAATTTCGCGGGCCAGCTCCATTCCTGCCCGCAACACTTCCAGGTCGTACGGTTCGCTCAGATAGCGCGGTTGGATCAGGGGGGCCGCCTCGGGGTCGGGGCTGGCGAGCCCGATAAACCCCCGGCTCTGCGGGGCCACCAGCGTGGGGCCAATGGTCAAGAAGTGGCCCTCCTCGCGGTCGAAGCCGTGGTTGCTGAAGAAGGCTGGCCCAAAGTGAAACTGCAAATCGGGCGCTGGGGCACCGGGCTGGATGCGTAAAAAGGCCCCTGCCTCGGCCACATTGCTGACAAGTGGCCCGCTCTGGGTGAGCACGTAGCGCAGGAGGTTGCCCAGGGTCTCGGCCCCATCCAGGCTGACCGGCACCTTGCAGTGCCAGATGACCGGCAGGGCGAGGTGATCCCACAGGTTCTTTCCTACCGGCAGGTCTTGCCGGACTTCAATCTGGTGTTTTCTAAGTTCGTCGGCAGGGCCAAGGCCAGAAAGCATCAAAAGCTGGGGCGACTGAACCGAGCCGCTCGAGACAACCACCCCCCGGCTGGCCCGCACCTGCCAGATTCGGCCATGGTGGGCATACTCCACTCCAACCGCCCTGGCCCCCTCAAACAGGATCCGGTGGGCCCTGGCCCCGGTCTGGAGATCCAGATTGGGACGCGGCAGGGCAGGGTTCAAGAACGCGCTGGCTGCGCTGTGGCGGGCCCCGTTTTTCTGGCTGACGTGGAATAGGCCAACCCCTTCTTGCCTGGGGCCGTTAAAGTCGTCGTTGCGCTCGAGGCCCCACTGCACCGCTGCCTCGACAAAAGCGTGGCTGAGGGGGTTGGTATACTTACGCTCCTCCACGTGCAAAGGACCATGGTCGCCGTGGTACTCCGAAGGGCCCAGGGGATGGGTCTCGAGCCGCTTGAAGTAGGGCAGCACTTCGGCAAACGACCACCCTGGTTGCTTCCAGTCGTCGTAGTCGTGGGGGTTGCCACGAACCACAATCATGGCGTTGATGCTGCTGCTGCCACCCAGCACCTTGCCTCTGGGCCAGTAAAGTTCGCGTTGGAGCAACTCGTTCTGGGGAGCGGTATAAAAAGCCCAGTCGGAAGGCCCCTTGAAGAGCCTGGGAAAGGCAGCGGGAGCTTTATGGTGGAGGCCTTGCTCGGGCTCACCGGCCTCGAGCACCAGTACCTTAAGGTCGGGTCTGGCACTGAGGCGATAGGCCAGCACACACCCCGCCGACCCCGCCCCTACGATGACGAAATCATATTCTTGCCTCATTCGATGCCATTGTAGAACGCCCCGATAAAATGCACCACAAACACCAGGCTGTCGTGCACGGCGTCTGCCTTTGGGGAGACACCCTCTCTGGATCGGGCGCTGTCTAGTCTGCCCACCAATCAACCCCTGGCTGCCGGAAGCCAGATGCCGACCCTGGCCCCACCCCCTGGGCGGTTCTCGGCCTGGGCTTTGCCCCCCATGGCCTGGGCCACGGCGGCCACCAGGGCCAGACCCAGGCCCACCCCATCGCTACGGTCTTGTTTGACAAAGGCCTCGAAGACCCGGGGCAGCGCCTCGGGCTCGAAGCCAGGGCCCGCGTCGTAGGCCCATAGCCAGACGCCTCCCTGCTCGGGCTCGAGCACCAGCTTCTCCAGACCATTGGCGTGTTTTTGGGCATTCTGGATGAGGTTTTCTACAGCCACCGACAACAGCCTTGAATCGGCCTCGACCCATCCGCTCCCTTCAGCTACCAGTCCCAACTGCTTCAAAAAAGCTTTCAGATCCAGCGCTTGACCCTGCACCTTCCCCTGACCCTCCAGCCGGGCCAGGGTTAGCAAACCCTGCAACAGCGACTCCATTCGAAGAGCTTCGCGCAATGCACCCTCTGTAGCCCTGGGCTCCCCAGGCCGCCGTTGTAGCACCTCCAGATACCCCTTAAGGGCTGTCAGGGGGTTGCGCAACTCGTGTGAAGCACCATAGGCGAAACGCCGAGCAGCTTGCTCTTGTACCCTGAGCCGGTGCAGGGCGGTTTTGAGCTCGCCCATTAAGGTATTCATGGCCTCGACCGCGGGGCGGGCCTCGGGAAGCTTGGGTGGTGGCAGCGGCTCGAGGTGTTCGGCATTGCGCCGGGCCAGCTCCCGCGTAACCGAGTCCAGGGGGCGCAGCGACTGCGAAAGTCCAAAAGCCCCCACAGCAAAAGCCAGCAGCGCCAGCAATCCGCCAACACCCAGATAGATTTGCAGCAGGCGCTGGGGAAGTGCCGCCACCTCTTCCAGGGGGGTACCCAGGCCCAATCCGCCTTCTTCGCTGGGGAGCGCCACCCAAAGCCAGTTACCCTTAATCTGGCGAAAGCTCCTGCCCTGGGCAAGGGCCTGCTCGAGACCCTCGGGTAGCTGGTAATCGCCCAGGTCGGTGTAGGCAATACGACCCTCAGAGCCCAGGATAAAACCCACCCCGCCAAACTCCTGCACCACCTGAGCCAGCTCCTGGATACGGGGCGGCCCCTGGCTCACCAGAAAGCCCAGCCTCGAGAGGGCGGCCCGCTCGAGGGTGTCCTGGACGGTACGCTGGGCCTGCTGCACGGTCAGGGCTCCCAGCGGAAACAGCAGCAAAGCCAGGGCCAGCAATAGCCATAGCAGGAGTCGAAGGCGAAGGGTCATGGTCAGGGGCTTTGGAAGGGGTACCGAAAAGCTTGCCCGTAGCGGCCGGCTTATTTCCTCAAGATATACCCATGCCCCCGCAGGGTGTGCAACAGCATGGGCTCCCCCAGTGCACGGCGAAGTGCTGAAAGGTGTACCTCGAGGGTGTTGGGCTCAACCTCTTCCCCCCAGACCCGCTGCATCAGGGTTTCTTTGGGCAAAAGCCGCTCCGCATGCTCCAGGAAACACTGCAAAATCTGCAGGGTTTTGGGCGAAAGCTCCAGTACCCGCTCACCCCTGCGAGCCTCCATTTTGCGTGGATAAAGGACCACATCGGCGTAGGAGAGCACTTCCTCATCGCGCTTGTTGCGGCGCATCAGGGCTTCCAGGCGGGCCACCAGCTCCGAGAGGGCATAGGGCTTGACCAGGTAATCGTCGGCCCCTTCGCGCAGCCCTTTGACCCGCCATTCCACCTCATCCAGTGCAGTCAGCATGAGCACCGGGACCGTGCTCATGCTGCGAATCTCACGCAGAACCCCAAACCCATCGCCCCCTGGCAGCAATACATCCAGCACCACCACATCAGGGCTTTCACTCAGCCTGCGCAGGCCATCGGCCCCATTCCCTGCCTCCAGTACCCGGTAGCCTTCCAATTCCAACCCCAGGCGCAGTGCCTCGCGCACGCCAGCATCGTCTTCAACTAGCAGCACCAGGGCCATAAGGCTATTCTGGCAGACCCAAGCTGAACTCGAGCTTAAAGCCGAAGCTCACACTCGAAGCAGGTCGGTATCGAAGCCTCCCCAGAGCACCGCGCCGACGGGCCGCTATAGAGCGTTGTGCCAAACCATACAGCGCCTTCCGTAGAGCCTGCCTTCCAGGCTGCTGAAGACTCAGTACATTTCGGCGCAACAAGGCTCATCCGGTTTAAATTGCATTTCCACTGGTTTGTTCGGACAAGCCCCGCACGAACAGATCTACGCCCTCTTGCAAAAGCTGTTCTGCCGAATAGCCTGGCATGTGCTGGGCGGTCATGTAAGCCCCGTGCACGATCGAGGCGAATATCACTGCAAGCGGTCGGCCGCGCCCGGGTGATACCTTTTCCAGCACCTCTGCAAGTTGCTCGAGGCCCCGGCTCATGGCTTTTCGAGCCAGATACACCGCTTCCTGGTCGCCTCCTCGGCGGCTCGAGTGGGCGGTCATGAGAGCGGCCAGCGGCTCGACCTGTCCACGATAGGCCAGGGCCAGGGCCATCAAACGCTGATGAAGGGTGCCGGGACGCGAGAGCGCTTGCTGGGTTTCTCGGAAACCCTCCTCGAGCAAAGCTTCCAGCAAAGCTCGCTTGGAAGCGAAGTGGTGATAGACCGCTGCTTTGGTCAGACCCAGGGTTCCAGCCAGGTCTTCCAGACTGGTTGCGGCATAGCCCCGCTCTGCAAAAGCTTTGCGGGCGTTATGCAAGAGGGCCTGTCGGGTATCCATGTCGCTACAGAGTACGCCCCTTTTTTCCTATCCTGGTGTAGTTCCAGCAACAGTAGGATGAGCCTTTTGTGGACCGGCCCTGAAGGCTCTGGGCTGTTGGGATGCTTATTATAGTTCTATTTTGCCGCTACGCCCAGCGACAAACAGCGAGCCCTGTTCAGCTAACAGCTCTACAAGACGGGTATATTTTTTTGAATTGTCCAGGCGAACCTGGAAGCTCGAAAGCGCCCTAGAACAGATAGTTGACCCCAAACCGAATCTGGATTCCGAAAGCCGAACCGTAAATACCGGTAGTATCACTGGCCAGATAGAGGGTCGGAACGGCCTCCGCAAATAAGCCGGCGTCGCTGGCGGTACTGAAGTTGACCCCAGCCAGCCCTCGAATCCCAAAAAAGTTAAGCGCACCCAAACCCACCCAGTTGCCGCCCAATCCACCGTATGGCAGCAGGCGGCCCGTTGCGAGGGGAAAAAGCAGGTCGGCTCCGAGCTCGAGGAAACTGGGGCTCAGGCCAATACCCACATTGGCCCTTAAGCCAAAGCCACCGCCAAAATCGTAGCTCCCGGCCTGCAACATCAGGCTGGTCAGAGGCGTGCCTTCCACCCACTGAAACACCAGACTGGCCCCGGCAAAAGGTTTAGAGCTTTGAGCGAAAGCCCCCAGGCTTGCGCAAAGCAGCCACACAACCAGAAGACGCTTACTCATATTTTTACATTCTATGGGGGTTCATTCAAGAAAATGGATATGGATCGGGTTTGAGAAATGTTACATAAAGGTTTCATTAGCCGTCTTTAAGACTCCCCTTAAGCCCTTCTCTCTACACTGCAAACTATGCGTTCGTTTCACCTGGCTGTGCTCTTGGCACTGCTGACGGCTTGCGGCGACGGCAACATCATGCGGCCTCCAGGTTCCCCAACCACGCCCCCATCCCAGCCGCCCACCGAGACCTTTACCCTGACCGCAGACCCTTTCAGCCTGCCCAGGGGGCGCAGCGCCCCCCTTACGGTAAGGGTCACCTTCAACAGCAGCAGCATCAGCCGGGTTGCTTTGCGGTATCAGAGCAATACCCGTGGCCTCGAGGTCACCCCCGTGGAGCAGAATGCGCAGCGAGGCAGCTCGAGTACCCAGACCGTCAGCTTCACCGTTACCGACCGCGATGTGGACCCCCAGGAGAAGAAACCCTTCTTTTACATCTACGGTATCGCTTGCACCAGCAATGGATGTAGCAGTCAGTCCCAGAAGAGCTTGACGATTCAGTGGAACATGCCCTGATACCGGATTCAAAAAAGATAGTCATTCAACAAAGGACCTAGAGGCCTGGCGCGCCGCGCGGTGCCACTTGAATCCTGGAGCACACCCCCCAACGGTCGGCGAAACAGGCATCTACTTTCAGTCGGCGAAACAAACGTCTCCCTTCCAAGGGGCGGTATCGCCCTCCGCTGCGCGGATAACTTCCAAGGGGCGGTATCGCCCTCCGCTGCGCGGATAACTTCGGTCGGTCGCCCCTGCGCCACGCCATGGCGCGGCGTGGGCGATGCTGAGCCGCCATTCAGCAACGAACTAAACGAATCTGGTATGTTTCGGCGGAAAAGCAAAAGTGCTCAAATAATCACCGGCGAGGCTTGGCGCGACCCCGCCGATCCACAAAACCGCCCTCAATTCACGGTGCCCAGTGCGCCCTCGAGCTCCACATCCTGGGTATTGCCGCCCCGCACGTACAGCCCACGCCAGGCATCCTCGGTGGTGAAGAAGCCATCGAGCTCCAGATTGGTGCCGGGCTTGATGTACTGCTTGAGGGGGCCGGTGCCGGAATTGCGGTCTCCAGGGGTATAGGGGCCATCGCCGTAGAGGTTGGTCTCGAAGTAGCCATCGCCGTCGGGGTCGAGCTCGGGTTTGTAGCCCAGCCGCAAACCCATAATCTGCAGGGTGCGCCGGGTGCTGGAGGCGTTGTTGGTCACCAGGTCGGTACAGTTCAGGCTGTTGCAGGCGGTGGCAGGGTTCTGGATGTCAATACCCATGCCGGGACCACGAAACTCCATGCCCAAGGCCTTGACCAAACCCCCATCCCACTGCTCGTAGCCGTTGTTGTTGGCCGCTATGCGGATGCGCTTAGAGGCACGGGTGTTGCTTTGCAACTGCTGGCCAATCTGCTCCTGAGTTACCGGCTGGCCGGTGCGGGGGTCGGTGCAGGTATTGGCAAAGAAGGGGTTGTCACCCTGGTTCTGCCTCGAGGCCCCAAAATCGCCCTTGTAGTTGAGTTCGGCCAGTTTTTCGCCGGTGCGCCAGCGGGTGGCCACCACTACTACGGTGTGGAAGCGGGCGCAGACCCGCTGGTCGGTGCTGGTCTCGGAGTGGATGTTAATGTACCAGCCAATATCGCCGTCGCGGATGGCAAAACCCTTGAAGCCCTCGGCCCGCTCAGGCTGGTTGTTGGTGTACTGCGCGGTGTAGAGGAAGGGGGCCTGGTAGCCGATCAGGCCGGGATCGGAGTTGTGGTCGTGGCGGTAGTAGCACCAGTAGACCGGGTCAATCTGGGGGTGCCAGCTGGGGTAGTTGCGGCCATCAGGCCCCTTGGCCAGCCAGAGGTTGTCCAGCCAGGAGGGGCAGGTGGTGTTGGGTACTGGCCGCTCGCTAATGCCATTGGGCAGGCTGGGCTCTGCCGAAGGCTGCCCGTTGCTCTCGGCCAGCAGCACCCAGTACCTGCCCTTGCCCTCGGGGGCCCCCAGGGTAATTTCGCCAGCCCGGAAAGTTCGGGTAAAGGTGTTGAACTTTTTGCCATCGGCGGCGGTGGTCTCGCCCCGGCGCCAGCCCGAGAGCCACAGTGCGGCGTTCTCCCAGGCTACGACCACGGTGGCCTCGCGGGTCAAGGTCAGGCGCAGCCAGTCCGAGCGGGTGGAACTCGAGGCAGGCGTCTCCAGAATGTCCCAGCCAGCATAGTCGGTAAAACGAGGGCCAGAAGCCTGGCTGGGGTTGTTGGGGTTCCGGTTCTGTTGGGCCTGACGGGGCCAGTAGCGCACCCCCCCGTAGCTGGCCCGCAAACTGCCATTGTCCTCGCTCACCAGCACGTAGCGGCTCAAAAGGGTCAGGGGCTGGTTGGTTGGGTGTCGGGTCAGGGGCTCGGCCAGAAAAGGGCCGCTGGAGTTGTCCGGGGTGGGATTATCGGCATAATCGCTACCGCAGGCCCCCAGCAACAACCCCACACCCCCCAGTAGCGAAAGCATTCTGATTCGTTGCATCTGATTTCCTCCTGTACCCTGCTCGAGTTGTGGACAACCCTCAGCCACCAAAGTACAAGGACTTCCGACCGTAACTTTTCTGGATTAACTCGAGCTTAAGAGCCAGGGCCAGAGCCCCTCAGAAAGCCCTAACCGAACTCACAAAGAGGCGCTTGAGGCGTTACATTCTTAAGGGACTATGCCTGGGCCTGAACCCAAACAGGCTCTGCGCGCACCGCCCATAAGGATTGCGTAGAATACATGGGATGGATGGCCATCGTTTTTTTCAGGGCATCGCTGATCAGATTGAATCATTAGACCAATATCGTGTTGCCGATCTCAAAGCACGGGTCCACCGTTATCTGGACGAACTAAAGGCCGGCTTGCAGGCGGTTTACCCCCAGGCCGAAGCGGTAGCCCAGCGAGTGGCCCAGGTCATCGGGCAGAACCTGGCCCAACGCCCGGCGGAGTTGTTGGCCCTGGACCTCAAGCGCGTCCACGCCCCGGACTGGTTCCAGCAGCCCCACATGCACGGCTACATCGCCTACGCCGACCGCTTCGCTGGCAATCTCAAAGGGGTGGCCGAGCATATCCCCTACCTCAAGGAGCTGGGTATTCGCTACCTGCACCTGATGCCCTTGCTGCTGCCCCGCGAGGGCGAAAACGACGGGGGCTACGCGGTAGCCGACTACCGCCGGGTACGCCCCGACCTGGGCAGCATGGACGACCTCGAGGCCCTCTGCACCCAGCTCCGCCAGGAGGGCATCAGCCTTTGCTTAGACCTGGTGCTCAACCACGTAGCCCGCGAGCACCCCTGGGCCGAGGCCGCCCGCAAAGGCGACCCCCATTACCGCGGCTACTTTTATATCTTCCCCGACCGCACCCTGCCCGATGCCTTCGAGCGGAGCCTGCCCGAGGTCTTCCCCGACTTCGCTCCGGGCAACTTCACCTGGGACGACGAGCTAAAAGGCTGGGTCTGGACCACCTTCCATAGCTGGCAGTGGGACGTGAACTGGAGCAACCCCGAGGTGTTCTTGGAGTACCTCGACCTGATTCTGTGGCTGGCCAACAAGGGGGTGGAGGTCTTCCGGCTGGACGCCATTGCGTTCATCTGGAAGCGCATGGGCACCTCCTGCCAGAACCAACCCGAGGTGCACGCCCTTACACAGGCCTTGCGGGCCGCGGTGCGGATGGCCGCCCCCGCGGTGGCCTTCAAAGCCGAGGCCATCGTGGCCCCCGAAGACCTGATGGCCTACCTGGGCACGGGCGCGCACTACGGCAAGGTCTCCGACCTGGCCTACCACAACACCCTGATGGTGCAAATCTGGTCGAGCCTGGCCAGCCGCGACACCCGGCTGTTCACCCAGGCCTTACGCCGCTTT